>Ga0070681_10004492_pt1 | contig 13307 bp, 14 predicted proteins | sample KBSC83BmetaG_FD_65650 | JGI IMG/M metagenome (GOLD analysis project Ga0070681, IMG submission 65650) | Corn rhizosphere microbial communities from Kellogg Biological Station, Michigan, USA - KBS C8-3B metaG | ecosystem: Host-associated > Plants > Roots > Rhizosphere | place: USA: Michigan... | reverse complement strand
TCGATGCTTTTGCGCTCCTGATTGAACTGTTCGAGACGGCCCGCGAGGGTCTGCACGGCCGCGGGCTCATCCGCGAGCAGACACTGGATCCCGACACTCATGTCATCGATTCGCCCGGCCGCGTTGAGTCGCGGCCCGACCGAGTAGCCGAGGTCGGAGGCAGTGAGCTCGTCTGCACGCCGATTCGCGACGTCCAGCAACGCGCGAATGCCGGGTACACAGCGCCCGGCGCGAATGCGCCTCAACCCCTGAGCGACGAGGACGCGATTATTCGCGTCGAGTGGGACGAGGTCCGCTACCGTGCCGAGCGCTACCAGATCGAGGTAAGACGCGATCGAGGGGGCGCCGGGTGGAATCAGCGAGGCTTCGTCCATGCGGCGCTTGAGGGCTGCGAGGACGTAAAACGCGACTCCGACTCCTGCGAGCGCACGACTGCCGAAGCGACTGTGCGGAAGGTTGGGATTGACCACGACATTGGCGGCGGGAAGCTCGAGCGCCGGAAGATGATGGTCCGTGATGAGTACATCGATGCCGCGCGCTCTGGCGTCCGCCACGCCTGCGTGACTGGAGACGCCGTTGTCGACGGTAACGATCAGTGTCGGCGAGCGAGTCGCCGCGATCGCTACGATCTCCGGCGTGAGTCCGTAGCCGAACTCGAAGCGGTTCGGGACCAGAAAGTCGACGGAAGCGAAGCCCCACGCCCGCAGCGCTCTGAGCACGAGCGCGGTGCTGGTCGCGCCGTCGGCGTCAAAATCGCCGATGACGAGAATCCGGCCACCCGTCCGGTGCTGAAGGAGCAGGTCCACGGCTGGCAGGACGCCCTCGAGCGTTCCGATGGGCAGGAGTCGCTCCAGCGAGTGATCCAGGTCCACGGAGCTGCGCACGCCGCGAGCGCAATAGATGCGCTGCAGGACCGGGTGCATGCCACCAGCGAATGGCACCTCACCGTCCGCGGATCGGCGCACCACGCGCAAGGTCATCGAAGACTCTCGAGGGCGTTGCGACTGCGCCGCCAGAATTTTCGGTGAGCGCCCGCGCTCATCGCCAGACAGCGATCGTTGGCGAGAATCGACACGCGAGCGATTTCGCCGCGTTGCAGAGCCTCCACCGTTGGAGCCACGAAACGGCGATCCAGCTCCGTCAGCGACATCCGGCCTGCCTCCACTACCACCACCGCCCCCTCAGCGAAGGTGCAGGAGTCTAGCTGTTCCGGCAGGGGTTGCGCGGCGCCACCGCAAAATCTCCACAGCCCGTGCAGGTAGCTGTCGGAGCCGAATGCGCGTGGCAGGGTGTCGATCGCGCGAGCAGCGGGGCTTCCTGCACCCCCGCCCCAGATCCACAAAGTGCTGATCGTGAGCTGATTCCTGCTCGCGCGTTCGCGATTGACGGGATGCTCGTGCAGCCACATTTCGATCTCGGCTCCGAGACGTCGCAGTTGCGCGGCGCCCCCACCCTTGGGAAGCGCTTCGGCGACCTGACCTCCTACGATCCGGGCGGGCTCCGTCGTGGTTACAGCTCCGAACTGCGGCTGAAGCAGAAGGAACTCGCCTGACTCCAGCGGCACGAGCTGCATGGCGGAGTCGGGGAAGTCGCGTGCGAGCGTCTGCTGCTCTTGCGGAGTGAGGCGCAGGATCCCTCGGGCATCGAAGTGCAGCGTCGTCAGGCCCGCTGCAAGGTGTATCGGCGTCGCCATCCAGCTCGTCAACTCGTGCGGGCTCTCGGCCGCCACGACACTCGTCGGGAGTTTCGAGAGATCTTCCCTGCCGACCCAGCGTGCCAGCCACGCCCTCCAGCCGTGCTCCAGGATCAGCCGCTGTCCGAACGTTGCGACGCGGTCCAACGCCGGCAGCGCCACAGGAGCGTCGTATGCGACGGGAGGAAGGTACAGATCGGGGATGACGATGACGACTTCAGGCACGACGCGCTATCGTACTTCACCATGAAGCTGACGCTCGAAACGGGCGCGCAGGTCAATTTGATCCGCGCCTACTCCGCAACCGAGGTGCGAGTCGGCGAAGTGCGCCTGCAGTCGAGCTGCATCGTTGCCCCGGACACGGTCATTGCCGATTGGGAACCCAGGAATCTCGAGGAGCTATCGATCGCTCATTTGGAGAGAGTGTTCGCGCTGCAACCCGAAGTGGTGCTGCTCGGCACCGGTCGCACACAACGCTTCGCGCCCGCGCCGATTAGAGCGGCATTCGCGGCGCGGCGTGTCGGGCTGGAGGCGATGGACCTGGGAGCGGCGTGCCGCACGTTCAACGTGCTGGTGCAGGAAGATCGGAAAGTGGTGGCCGCGTTATTCTTCTAAAACGACACCGGGCGCGTGGCGCCCGGAAGAAGACACAGGGGGGAAGCAGATCAACCATCCAACAATCATTCGAAGCTGACAGACTCGAACAATTGCCTCTGTTTTTGTTCTTCTCGCCGTCGTTATTGCTTTTGTTTCGTCGCCTTCCTCCCTGTGTCTTCTTCCGGACCCTCGCATCCCTCTCGAGAGGTTGTCGTCATCAGGCGACAGGGCGCATGTTAAACAGGTTGTAGATAGACACGCAAGTGATTTGCGTTTTTGCACCTAACATGAGTTAACTCAACGAGTTGAGTGATTTTCCTCATGTTGTTCCCCCGAGCAGCGGAACAAACGCGACGGCGCCGAGGGATTCCCGCTCAACCCGCTGCTCCCGGCGCGTGAATCGAATCAGCTCCTGCTCGCCTTCCGGCCCGACCGGCACCAGCAGCCGTCCACCGACGCCCAGCTGTTTGAGCAGCGGCTCCGGCACCGTCAATGGAGCGGCGGCCACGAGGATCCCATCGAACGGTGCCTGCGTCTTCCAGCCGAGCGAGCCGTCACCGTGTCGGAAACGGACGTTGCGGAGCCCCAGCTCCTTGACGCGCTCCTTCGCACGCGAGAGCAGCGGCTCGATGCGCTCGATGGTATGCAGCTTCTCCACCAGCGGCGATAGCACCGCGGTCTGATAGCCGCAGCCGGTTCCGACTTCCAGGACGTTGCGCAGCGGGGTGCCTTCCAGCAGCGCTTCTGTCATGCGCGCGACGATGTAGGGTTGCGAGATCGTCTGACCGAAGCCGATCGGGAGCGCCGTGTCCTCGTAGGCCCGCGTGCCGAGGGCTTCATCGACGAAAATGTGTCTGGGCACGTTCCGAATCCGGTCGAGCACCTGGAGGTTGACGATCCCCTGGTCACGCAGGCGCTGCACAAGACGGTCGCGCGTACGCGCCGAGGTCATCCCTATTCCGGTCAGACGGACGTCAGGCATCGATCCCTTCCAGCCAACCGCCCACCGCCGTCAAGGCGGCGTGGCGCGTCAAGTCGATGTGCAGAGGGGTCACCGACACGTAGCCTTTGCCGACGGCATCGAAGTCGGTGCCCGGCCCTGCATCCTGTTCCGAGCCGGCGGGCCCCACCCAGTACACCGGGCGGCCCCGGGGGTCTTTCGCAGGAACGATCCGCTCGGAGCGATGGCGATACCCGAGACGCGTGGTGCGGAAGCCGCGCAGGCTCGTGTACGGCAGGTCGGGGACATTGACGTTGAGGATCAGTGCCCGCTCGAGCGGCTTGCGCACCAGCTGGGAGACGAGGCGCCGCGCGACCTCAGCCCCTGTAGCGAAGTGCCGCCCGCTCCCCGGCGTCGTGCACAGCGACATGGCAATGGTGGGCAGACCGAGAAATCGCCCCTCGATCGCGGCGGCCACGGTCCCCGAATACAGCACATCGTCGCCCAGGTTCGCGCCATCGTTGATGCCGGAGACGACCATGTCGTGCTCGAAGTCGAACAGCCCCGAGATCGCCAGATGAACGCAGTCGGTCGGTGTGCCGGGCACGAAGTAGACATTAGGCTCGGGGGCCTCGAACACGCGCAGGGGGACATCCAGGGTGAGCGAGTTGCTCGCTCCGCTGCGGTTCCGGTCGGGAGCCACCACGGTCACCTCGGCCAGCGTCGCCAGAGCCTCCCGCAGGGCACGGATGCCTTCGGAGCGAAAGCCGTCGTCATTGCTGACCAGAATCTTCAAAGGTGGCGCTGCCAGGCTGGAGCCTTTTGAGGGCGCGTCACTATACTTTAATTGTGAAGTCCGAACCCGAAGACGACGACGCCCATCTCTTCCGCGAGGCAGTGCGGGACGTCAAGCCAATCACCAACGGGCGGCCCGCCGCGAAGCGACCAAGCCCGGCGCCTCGCGCACGCTTTACGCGCGCAGACCGGCACGCTGTTCTTCGAGAGAGCATGTCCGGTGGCACAGACGATCCGGCTCTGGCGTCTGGCGATGAGCTCGTGTTTCACCGCGCGGGTCTCCAGAGTCCCGTCTTGCGCAAGCTGCGGCGCGGCCAGTATCGAGTGGAAGCTGAGCTTGATCTGCATGGACTGAACGTCGCAGAGGCCAAGCATGCGTTGCGCGACTTCCTCGCGGAGGCCCTGCACCACCAGATGCGCTGCGTGCGGATCATCCACGGCAAGGGGCTGCGCTCAGGCCATCGGGGCCCAGTGCTGAAGAGCGCGGTGAGTGGTGTATTGCGTCGTGTCGGGGCGGTTGTGGCCTACGTGTCGGCCCGACCCGTCGACGGTGGCACCGGCGCGATCTACGTGCTGCTGTCGCCGTAGTCCACGATCTCGCGCAGGACCACCGTCGCGAAGGCTCCGCGCGTCAGGCGGAAGGTGAGCGCGATGTCGGCTCCGTCGCGATGCCACTGCAGGTCGCGGACAGCCAGTCTGAGCGCGCGGCGCTCCTGCTCCATTCCCGCTTGCTCCACGAGTTCGCACTCCTGAGAGAAGCGCGCCGCTACGGTGGTCTCCAGCTCCCTGATGCGAGCACCCGAAGCGAGCGGCCCGCGCCCCCACATCGGGCCTGTCGGGTGGATCTCTAGCTTGTCGCAGCGCTCGTGCAGGACCGGGTCGGGCACCGCCGTGAAGACACTCCCACGTCCGTCGAGATTGGCTACGTCGCCGTCCTCGAAGCGTGCCCACGAGCCGTCGCTTACGCGCTCTGCTGCGACTGCGTTGAAGACGAGGCTGCGTGCCGCGGACAGGGCGAACCCTCGCGGCTGATCTCCTTTGAGGTTGGAGCCGTCTCGGCCGAAGCGTTGCGGCCCGAAATAGTTCGGCACTCCGCACGCCGCGATGAGGTTCAGCTTCGCAGCCAGGGCGCTGTCGTCAGCGTCGACGTTTCGGATACGGACCTCGAAGCGGTTTCCTTCCAGCGCCCCGCGCGGGAGCTTGCGCGTGTGCGCGTGCGCTTCGAGGACCTCAAAACCTTGTCCGGTGACGGACTGCCATTCTTCGAGAGTGAGGCGCGTCCTGGGCACCGTGAACCACTGAACGGCTACCGCGCGCCGGTCTTTGAGTCCTGCGTATCCGACATCCATGGAGCGACACCCGCAGGCTCGGGACAACTCTCGCGCGACCCATTGTGTGTTCGCGTCGCGCTTGCGGACTTTGAGCAGGACATGCTGCCCGGAACCCGCAGGCGCGAAGCTGAGCTGCTCCTCCACCACGAAGTCTTCAGGCTCGGTGCGGAGCACGCCGTGAGCTAGGGGTGCTCCATACGCTCGGGGTGGATCAAGCATCTACCAGCAGAACCGCTGCTTGCGCCGCGAGACCCTCGCCGCGGCCCAGGAACCCCAGCCGTTCGGTGGTCGTGGCTTTGACGTTGACGCGGTCTTCCGTGACCTCGAGCAGCTCAGCGATTTGCCGCCGAATCTGGTCTCGCACAGGTCCCACCTTCGGTGCTTCGCACAACACCGTCACGTCCGCGTTTCCCACTCGCAGGCCGCGCGTACGCAGCATCTCCAATACGGCCCGCACGAAGCGTTTGCTGTCCGCCCCCTTCCACTGCGGATCGGAGTCCTTGAAGTGCTGTCCAATATCGCCCAGGCCGCCCGCGCCCAGCAGCGCGTCGCAAAGGGCGTGCAGGACCACGTCCCCGTCGGAGTGGGCGACCACCCCGCGCGAATACTGAACGCGCACTCCGCCGAGCATGACGAAGTCTCCGGGCCCAAAGGCGTGCACGTCGACGCCGAAACCGATTCTCACGAGCGAATCTCCTGGAGTAAGGCCGCGGCTACGATCAGATCTTCCGGACCGGTGACTTTCAGGTTGGCCGGGGAGCCGGCCACGATCTGCGGATGGTCTCCAAGCCACTCGACGGCCTGCGCTTCATCGGTAGGGACCCGGCCAGCTGCCAGCGCCGCATCCAGCGCTTCGCAGAGGCGACCGTAGCGAAACATTTGCGGCGTCAGCGCACGCCACAACCCCGAGCGATCCACGGTACGCGTCACCTGCAGGTCATCCCCCGCCGCTTTGAGGGTGTCTGAGGCGCGAGCGGCCAGCAGGCCGCCCACAGGGTGCGATTCGAGAGTCTCCACCAGCCGATTCAAATCCTTTGAGGGCAGACAGGGTCGTGCGGCGTCATGGACCAGAACCCAGTCGCTCGCTTCGATCTGCCCTTGCAGCGCTGCCAGGCCGTTGCGCACGGAGTGGCCCCGTTCCGCGCCTCCCACGGTCGTCATGACGCGGGTCAGCTTCTTCGCAACGGCGGGCCAGAAGGGGTCATCGGACGCGAGCGCCACGACGAGACCGACACACCGCGCGTCGGCAACGAACGGCGCCAGGGACCACTCGAGGAGGGTCCGACCGTGCACCTCGAAGTACTGCTTTGGCTTTGGGTCGCCAAACCTGCGGCCGACGCCCGCGGCCGGCAGGATTAGCCAGTAGCGCACGTTAGCGCGACGCGGTGCGCGTCGGTGCCTGGGTGGTGTCAGCCTTCGCGGGCTTGCTCGGCACGACCTGATAGAAGGTCTCGTGGCTCCCGATCATGCCCAGATCGCTGCGAGCCCGTTCCTCCAACGCACCCATACCGGTCTTCAGATCGTGGACTTCCGCGTCCAACTGCTTGTTGCGCTCGACGAGCTGGTCGTTCTCCAGCCGCTGCGCCGCAACGGCGCGCTGCAGGCGATCGACTTCGCGCACCCCGCTGTCCGAGACCCACACCCGGAACTGCAGGAGCACCACGACCAGAGCCAAGGCTGCCGAGAGCCACTTCATTGGCCGCAGAGAGTATCAGACACGTTGGCTCACGCGAAGCGTTCGCCGCGTTTGCGAGGTCAGCGCGGCGGCGGCGCGCGGCGCGCGGCGCGCGTCCGGCCGGCTACGCGATCAACGCGGCGGCGGCACGGCGAGCGGCGGCCTGTCGGTTGGCACCCATCGAATCCAGCCTGGCGCGCACTGTGCTCACGATCTCGGGGCGCGCGACCTCGGGCCGACCCGACGCAAACGGCGGCTCGGGCGCGTACTCCAACCCCAGCTGTACGGCCTGCGCAAAATCTGGCCCGGCGATCTCGGACATCACGGTTAGCGCCATGTCGATCCCGGCGGTGACACCTCCGCCGCTGAAAAGGTTGCCTTCTCGCACGACGCGCGCGGGGTCCGGCACGGCGCCGAAAGTAGTCAGCAGGTCCCGCCAGGCCCAGTGACAGGCTGCGCGCTTGCTGCGCAGCAACCCGGCGGCACCCAACAACAGCGAGCCTGTGCAGACGGAGGTGATGTAACGAGCCTTAGCAGCGAGCCGTCGAAGTGAGTCCAGGTATGCCGGGTCTTCCATCGCGTCGACGGTGCCGTAGCCGCCGGGCACGCAGAGCAGCGCGCACTCTTCGACGTCCGCGAGGCGTTTGATCCCCGCGAAGGTAATGCCGCTCTCAGTCTCTAGAACGCCACCCCGCACGGTCGCGAGCGTCAAGCTCGCGCCTGGGAGCCGGGAAAACACTTCCGCCGGGCCGGTGAAATCCAGCTGGGTCACCTTGGGGAACAGGGCGAAGACGACGGGAAACGGGGCGGAACTCATGAGGGCCTCCTTCGGTCGGGCGTGGGCGGCGCCGTCGGGCGTGGCGGCGCCGTCGGGCGCGGGTGCGCCGTCGGGCGTGGGCGGCGCTGTCACATTCAAGGATTCACGAGACACCATGCTACGTTGTAGGATCATGTCCGAAATGACGTCTTTCCCTCATTTCCAGACATCCCTGTCGAAATCGAATGAGTCGCTCACATGCCCTTCAACATCGCGTTTCTCCTCTTCCCGCGCTTCCAGCTGCTAGATGCCGCCGGGCCGATTGCCGCCTTCGAAATCGCCAACCGTTTTCGGCCCGATACGTACAAGGCGAAGATCATCGCAGCGACCCCTGGAGACACGCCGAGCTCGTCGGGAGCGACGCTGCGGACCGAGGAGTTTGGACGCTCGAACGCCATCGACACGTTGATCGTGGTGGGCGGCGAAGGCACTCGCGAGGCCATCCAGTGCGGGAGAACGCTGTTTTTCGTGGAGGAATGTGCCCAGCATTCGCGACGCATCGCGAGCGTATGCACAGGCTCATACGTACTTGCCGCGGCAGGGTTGCTCGAAAACCGAAGCGCGACGACGCACTGGAGCCGAAGCGCCGACTTCGCTCGCCGTTATCCCGGAGTACGACTGGACGCTGATCGGATCTACACGCGCGACGGCAAATACTGGACATCAGGAGGAGTCAGCGCGGGGATCGATCTCGCTCTAGCGCTGATCGAGGAAGATCTCGGCGAAGCCACCGCGAGGCGCGTCGCCCAGCAACTGGTGGTGTATCACCGCAGACCCGGAGGGCAATCTCAGTTCTCGGCGCTCCTGGAGATGGAGAACCCGCAAGGTCGCTTCGCATCGCTACTGGAGTACATGCGGGCGCACCTCACGCAGAAGCTGGACGTGGATCGCCTCGCGGCGCGAATGTGCATGAGTGCGAGGCATTTCTCGCGCGAGTTTCAGCGCGAGACGGGTCTCACGCCTGCCAAGGCAGTGGAGCGCCTACGCGCGGATGCGGCCCGTGCGGCGTTAGAGAGCGGAAAGAGGTCGGTGCAGGAAGTCGCGCGACTATCGGGTTTCGAGGACCCCGAGCGAATGCGTAGGGCCTTTGCGCGGATATTTGGAGGCTCACCGTCGTCCTTGAGACGGAGCGCCACCGTCGTCGGCTAGCCGGCGCCGCGGTCAGACCTTGCTGTGCCCCGCCGCCGTGTGCTCAGCCAGCTTGGCTTCCATCCACCGGCGGATCCGGACGGCGTCGGCGACGCGCGTATAGCGGCCGTATGAATTGAGCAGCACCATGACGACCGTGCGATCGTCGATGACCGCCTGCATCACCAGGCACTTCCCGGCCTCACTGATGTAGCCGGTCTTCTGCACGACGATATCCCACGTCGGATTCCCGACCAGGGAGTTGGTATTGCGGAACTCGATCTTGCGCCTGCCGACGGCCACGGCGTAGCGGCGATCGGTCGAGAATTCGCGGATCGTGGGGTCACGGGAGGCGGCCACGACCAGTTTCGCGAGATCCTCGGGGCTGGCGACGTTGTCGCTGGACAGGCCGGCGGGATCGACAAAACGCGAGTTCGTCATGCCCAGCGCCTTCGCCTTGGCGTTCATGGCAGGCACAAAGGCCTCAATCCCGCCCGGATAGGTGCGCCCGAGCGCATGGGCGGCCCGGTTCTCGGAGGCCATCAGCGCCAGGTGTATGAGATCCCCGCGCGTCAGAGTGGTACCGATGGCCAGACGGGAGAACGCCCCTTTGTGGAGGCTGCGGTCGTCATTGGTGACCTGGACACGCTCGTCCAAGGGCAGCTTGGCGTCGGCGATCACGAGCGCAGTGAGCAGCTTCGTGATGGAGGCGATGGGCGCCGCCACGTCGGCGTTGCGGGAGTACAGAATCGAGGCATGGGTTTCGTCGATGACCAGGGCGGATGCGGATCGCAGCCCCGGCTCGTCGGCGTTCATCCGCACACGATGGGTGTGGTGGGCCGCGTTGGCGGCGCTAACCCAAACGACTGACAGCAACGCCAGTCCTATCCCCCGTCTCATTCTTCGCCTCGCCTGATTATGTCGGATCGCCCGCCCAGGAGTGTAGCAAAGCATTAAGCGCGGCGGCACGCCGTGATGCGTGTCAGATCTTCACGGGAAAGGCCTCTCGACCCGCATAACGCACCTTTCCCAGCTCCGCCTCGATGCGTAGCAACTGGTTGTATTTGGCCATGCGATCCGAGCGGGACAGCGAGCCGGTCTTGATCTGGGTGGCCGCGGTGGCCACGGCAATGTCGGCTATCGTGCTGTCCTCCGTCTCACCCGAGCGGTGGGAGACGACAGACGCGTAATGGGCGTCGTCGGCCATCTGGATCGCGGCAAGCGTTTCGGTGAGGGTCCCGATCTGGTTGGGCTTGATCAGGATCGCGTTGGCGACGTGCCGCTCGATCCCCTCGCTGAGAATGCGGGTGTTGGTGACAAACAGATCGTCGCCGACGAGCTGGATACGCTCGCCGAGAGCCTTCGTCAGCAGGCCCCAGCCGTCCCAGTCCGATTCGCTCATGCCGTCCTCGACCGTGACGATCGGGTACTTGCCCACCAGGTCCCCGAGGTAGCGCGTGAACTCTGCCGAAGAGAACGCCCGGCCCTCAGCCTCCAGCGTATAGCTGCCGCTCTTGAAGAACTCCGAAGACGCCACATCGAGCCCCAGGACAATGTCCTTGCCGGGACGGTATCCGGCCTGCTCCACCGCCTGCAGGATCACCCCGAGCGCCGCCTCGTTGGACTCGAGGTCCGGAGCGAAGCCGCCCTCGTCCCCGACGGCGGTAGACAGGCCGCGCGAGTTGAGAATCTGCTTCAGCGCGTGGAAAACCTCGCAGCCATAACGAAGCGCTTCGCGAAAGCTGGGCGCACCCACGGGCAGGATCATGAACTCCTGGATATCCAGGCTGTTGTTGGCGTGCGCGCCCCCGTTGATGATGTTCATCATCGGGACGGGCATCACGGGCTCGCGGCCTTTGGCCGAGCGCCCCAGGTAGCGATACAACGGCTCGCGCGCGTCCCGGGCCGCCGCGTGCGCCGTGGCTAGCGAGACAGCGAGCAGCGCGTTCGCGCCGAGGTGGCCCTTGGTGTCGGTGCCGTCGAGCTCGATCATGTGGCCGTCCAGACCCGCCTGGTCGCGCGGATCGTGGCCCAGCAGAGCCTTCTTGAGCACCGTGTTGACGTGCTCAACGGCCTTCAGGACGCCCTTGCCTCCAAAGCGCTTCTTGTCGCCGTCGCGAAGCTCTACGGCCTCACGGGTCCCGGTCGAAGCCCCCGAGGGGACAGCGGCGCGGCCGACGACGCCCGAGTCGAGAATCACGTCGGCTTCTACAGTGGGGTTGCCGCGGGAATCGATGATCTCGCGACCGCGGATGTCGGTGATTCGGCTCATTACGTGGGTGTCCTCAACAGAGATTCTTCCAAGGGACGGGCCTTCACGACCTCGTCCAGCTGTTTCAGTGTCATCAGCAGCGGCTCCATCCGATCCAGCGGCCACGCATTGGGCCCGTCCGAAAGCGCCTTCGAGGGCTCGGGGTGCGTCTCCATGAACAGTCCGGAGATGCCCGAAGCGATCGCCGCACGCGCCAGCACCGGAATGAACTCGCGCTGCCCGCCGGATGCCGTCCCCTGGCCGCCGGGCAGCTGCACGGAGTGCGTCGCGTCGAATACCACGGGGCAGCCGGTATCGCGCATGATCGAGAGCGAGCGCATATCAGATATCAGATTGTGGTACCCGAACGAGAAGCCGCGCTCGCACACCATGATGCCCTCATTGCCGGTGGAGCGGGCCTTCTCGACGACGTTGCGCATCTCCCAGGGCGACAGAAACTGCCCTTTCTTGATGTTGACGGGCTTGCCCTGGGAGGCCGTGTTGATGATGAAGTTGGTCTGACGGCACAGAAAAGCCGGCGTCTGCAGCACGTCCACGACGGCCGCGACTTCTGCCAACGGGGTATCCTCGTGGACGTCCGTCAGCACCGGCACGCCCAGATTCTTTCGCACCGCGGCGAGCACCTTCAGCCCCTCGTCGATCCCGGGTCCGCGGTAGCTTCCGCGCGAGGAGCGATTCGCCTTGTCGAAGGAGGCCTTGAACACGAAAGGAATGCGCAACCGCGTCGTGATTTCGCGCAGCCGGCCGGCAATGTCTTCCGTCAGCGCCGCGCTCTCGATCACACAGGGACCCGCGATCAGGAAAAAGGGCCGGGTCAGCCCAATCTGATGATCGCCGAGCTTCATGCCCCTGCCGCTTGCGGAAGTTGCGAAGCCCGCTGTGCGCGCGCTGCCCGGATGAAGCCCGTGAACAGCGGGTGTCCGTCGCGAGGAGTCGACGTGAACTCCGGATGGAATTGCGTGGCAACGAACCACGGGTGATTGGGAATCTCGATCACCTCGACCAGCCCGTCACGGGAGAAGCCGCTGAATCGCAGGCCGGCCTGGCGGAAGCGATCCAGGTAGGTGTTGTTGAACTCGTAGCGATGGCGATGCCGCTCCGAGATGATGTCCCGAGCGAAGATCTCGCGCGCGCGGGTGCCGGCACCCAGCACGACCTCCTGCGCCCCGAGGCGCATGGTCGCACCCAACGCCGAGGACTCATCGCGAACCTGCGCCCCCTGCAACTGGTCCTGCCATTCCGAGATCAAGGCGATGACCGGGTGTGGAGTCGCGCGATTGAACTCGGTGCTGTTGGCATCGGACAGTCCCAACGCGTGGCGCCCGAACTCCACGATGGCCACCTGCATCCCCAGGCAGATGCCGAGGTATGGAATACCGTTTTCGCGGGCAAACCGTGCAGCCTGAATCTTTCCCTCGATGCCACGCTCGCCGAACCCGCCTGGGACCAGAATCGCATCCATGCCTTTGAGGGCGTGCGTGCCATGTTGCTCGACGTCTGTCGACTCGATGTAGTGAATGTTCACGCGGGTGCGTGACTTGAGGCCACCGTGCATCAGCGCTTCGTGCAACGACAGATAGGAATCTCGGATCTGCACGTACTTGCCGACCATCGCGATGTCGACCTGGCCATCCGGATTGGACTTGGAGCTGACCACGTGCCGCCATTCGGCAAGGTCGGTGGTCGGCGCCTCGATGCGCAACTTGTCGACGACGATGGCATCCAGCGCTTGCTCGTGCAGGAGCAGCGGGATTTTGTAGATGTCGTCCGCATCCACCGCCGAGATGACGGCCCGCTCCTCGACGTTGGTGAACAAGGCGATCTTGCGCCGTTGCTCTTCCGGTAGCGGGTGCTTGCAGCGGCATAGCAGCACATCCGGCTGAATGCCGATGCCTCGCAGCTCTTTCACGGAATGCTGTGTCGGTTTCGTCTTGATCTCCCCCGAGCCGCCCACGATGGGCACGAGGGTCAGGTGCATGTAGACGCAGTTGCTGCGGCCAAGCTCCACGCCGAGCTGGCGGATGGCCTCCAGGAAGGGCAGCGACTCGATGTCGCCCAC
>Ga0070681_10004490_pt1 | contig 13310 bp, 15 predicted proteins | sample KBSC83BmetaG_FD_65650 | JGI IMG/M metagenome (GOLD analysis project Ga0070681, IMG submission 65650) | Corn rhizosphere microbial communities from Kellogg Biological Station, Michigan, USA - KBS C8-3B metaG | ecosystem: Host-associated > Plants > Roots > Rhizosphere | place: USA: Michigan... | reverse complement strand
ATTATCAGCCGCCGCGGGCTCGCTGCTGGTCTGTGCGCTGATTGCGGCGCTCATTCCCGCCGGGCGCGCGGGCGCGATCGCGCCGATGCTTGCGCTTCGAGCGGAGTGATCGCCGCCTGGGTCTTTCGAGGAATTTCGTTTCTGCGTGAGGTTCGCCCTTCGGGCGGGCCGTCGCGACATCCGGCTGAAGCCGGACGCCACGTACGAAGCAGCGGTGAAATCCGGCTGAAGCCGGACGCCACGTACGAGGCAGCGGTGAAATCCGGCTGAAGCCGGACGCCACGTACGACACAGCAGTGAGAGTCGATCAGCCTTTAACAGTCCATCCCTTTTTCTGGAGCGCCGCGCGGATGCGGTCGCGAAGGTCGCCCTGAATCTCGACGGCGTTTTCGGTCACCGCACCGCCGGCGCCGCAGGCCCGTTTCAATTCGCTGGCGAGCTCCTTCAGGAACGTCTGATTGTTCGGCAGATCGTAGACAACGGTGACGGTCTTGCCGCCACGACCGGATTTCTCGACTCGCAGCTTCGCCACAATCTTCGCCGGCACCGGTCGATCGCTGACGAACTGGCTGCTGCATTTGCAGTCGCGCGCCGGCCACCCGCATTTCGGACAGATGCTCCCCGATCCGGTCGAGTACACCGTGCGCGCGTTTCGATCGCTCATGCTGTTTTGGATGTAAGAATTAGCCCCAGAGATCGCAGAACACGCAGAGAAACGATTTGGCTCTGCGATGGCCGTCCTTCGACTGCGCTCAGGAGGTCCCGAGCAGCGCCGGCGGAGGCGTGCTCTGCGGCTGAGTTCATATGGCATTATCGTTCATGGAGGTCTCGATGAAGTCGCTCGTCGCGTTCAGCTGCGTGATCATTCTGACCGTTGTGGCTCTCGTCGCGCGCGCGCAATCGCCGCAGCCACAGCCCTACAAGGTGGTGTTCGACTTGACGAGCGCCGATCCCGCCGATCAGCAAGCCGTCCTTCGCTGGATCCGGGAGATCACTGCGCTGAATCCGAAAACCGAGACGGAAGTCGTCATGTACGGGCGAGGGCTCGACCTCGTCACGTCAGGAAAGACGACGCTCGCCTCCGGCATCACCGAAGCGATGAGCTCAGCTCACGCGACCTTCAAAGTGTGTGAAATCGCGATGAAGAACCAGCACGTCGACAAGAGCCAGCTGCTGGCGAACGTGCAGACGGTTCCGGATGGCATTGGAGAAATCGTCGCAAAACAACACGCGGGTTGGGGGTACATCAAGGTGGGACATTGAAGACCTTGGCCCTTCGACCTTCGTCCTTCGCCGTCCTTAGCTAAAATCGCCAAGGTCCAACTAAGGACGAAGCACTTGTGGAGGGCACCATGAATCGTGTTCAAGCCGGAACGATCGTCGCTGTTTTCGCACTGCTCGGCTGTTTCGGAAGCACCGGGTTGTGGGCTCAGGACAAGCCGCTCACCACCGCACAACCGAAAGTCGAGGTGCTGGTCACGACACAGTTATCAGAAGTTGGCCTGTCGGGGACGAACGTCGCGCAGCGGGTCACGATCGGCGCAGGCACGAAGATGGCGGATCACACGCATACTGGCCGGACATCGCTGCTCATCATGACGCAGGGTGCCCTGACCGAATTCCGCGGCGCCGTGAAGCACGAATACAAGGCCGGCGACGTAATTCAGGTCTCGGAAGGCACGACGCACCACGTCGAAAACTATGGCACCGTGCCGGCGATGTACATCGAGATCAACACGACCGCGAAGAAGTGACGGTCACGGGTGAGCGATCGTGACGACAAACGTGGCAGTCCCCGCCAGATTGCCGACGTCGGTGATGTTTGCGCAGAAGTTCCCCGGGCTTTCAGTCGCACTGAGGGTCGGCAACGCCGAGTTCACGAGTGACATCGTCGTCGTGGTGCAGCCGCCCGCGTCGTCTGGTGTGCCGATGCCAAGCCGCACCTGGACCGTTGCGGGAACCATGGCGCCGGAGATGCTGACGAGCGTCGCCGTCACCGAGCCCGCCTGGGAAACGGTGAACGGATAGAAGGCTGTCGCGCCCACACCGAGCGTCCCGTCAAATTCTTCCGTGGTGATCGGTGCCGTTGATGATGTCGTGGTGGCTGTCGTGGTCGTCGTCGGTGAGGTCGTCGTGTTGTGCTTGCAGCCCGTCGCGAGAAACGCGACAACGGCAATCGAAAGCCAGACGGCTCGCATGGTGAAACCTCAGAAGCGCAGGAAGAAGCCGGCTGACACGATCAAGTGCCCTTGCAGGCCGGAGCCGGTAAAAGTCGGAGACGCGCTCACGGGCGCGCCGCTGAGCGGTGCGGTCGTCGCGAACTTCAACGATCCCGCATTGACGAGCGGAAACGGCTGGCCGGTCGACTGGAAGCCAAGCGTTGGCGTGACGGCGATATCTGTTTCGCCGGTGTTCTTGAACAAGTACTCGCGAGCATCGACGCGAATGCCCCACTTCGAAGTGACGTCGTGCGTGACGCCGCCGCCGAACAGGCCGACTTCAGTCCAGCTCTCCTGGCTGTACGTGATCGCGACAGTGTCGGTGCCCAGCAGCTGCGCAGGGTTGTTCAACGTGTAATTGCCGACCAGCGACGCCTGCGGCGTGTTGCCGCCATTGAGAACGACGCCTCCCCCACCATCAACGTAGGGAATGGTCTTGCCGGATGTCCTCAGTTTGAGGACGAACGCGCCCGTCGCGAAGACCTGGGTCGCGCGCTGATGATCCGTCAGCGCCGAGACTGAGGTGACCGACGAGGTCAAGGCAGAAGGCGACAACGCACGCTGCAACGCAGCGATGTAGCTGGTCCGCGTCGTCTCGATCGCCGTTAACGCTTCAGGCGTGTACTCGAGATGATCGAGCGCCAGATCGCCGCTCACCTGAACCGCGAACCGTTCCTTGATGGCACGCTCCACCCGTACGCCGAACGCCGGTCCGGGCTTGCGCGTGGTGATGGCACCGAGCAGGATGCCGTCGAGCGGCACGATTACAGGACTCTGTGTGCCGGCGATCGCTCGCTGGTTGTCGTTGAACATTCTGGCGCCATCGCCGAAGTAGAACGTCGACGCGCTGATCTCACCTTGAAGAAGCGTTCCTGTCGTGGGCAGGGCTCCGGATCCATTCGACTGATTCTGCGGTGCGGAAATCCCGGCGTGAACTTCAAGGTTCCAGCGAGGTGCTGTGGATGCCGGCGTCGACGTATCAGCGTCCTGAGCAAAGACGGTGTGGCATGTGCCCAGCAACGCCACAGCCAGAAGAACGCGTGAACGATGCCGGCGGATCACGACGCGGCCTTCAAGGGATGATCGATCGTCACGGTGAAAGACGCAGGGGTGAACAGATTGCCGATGTCCGAAATGATCACGCAGTACACGCCCGGCTGTTCCGACGCGCTCACCTGAGTGGGTACGCCTGCGGTCCCGGAGATTTGAACCGCGGTCGGCGTGGCCGCACAGGTGAACTGGGAGAGTGTTCCGATTCCCAGGTTCACGACGACGGACGATGGCACCTGGTCGCCGCTGATGGTGGCGAGCGTCGCAGTGACGGTGCCCGCTGTCGCGATGCTGAACGAATAGAAGGCCGATCCGCCGACGGGCAAGGTTCCCGCGAATGTTTCGGTGAGCGTGTCGGGGGCAGGCGTGGTCGGGGAAGTCGTCGATGTGCTCTTGCCACAGGACGCGCACCATGCGGATACAACGACCACAGAGACGGCGAGCGCGCACTTCTTTGCAAGTTTTTCACGCAGCGTTTTCATGAGACCGGTCAGCTGCGAGCAACAGCGGTGCCCGGCCGTAAAAAAGTAGTGCGAGCTTTCAGAGTCGCCAAAAGCCAGGGAATGAGGTCCGCACAAGACCGATCGCAGGGCGATCTGCATTTCAGTTTTTTTATCCTGTCCCCTCGAGGCGGTACGATCTGGAGCATTCATGAGACAGAGAGAGATCGACGAACAGGATTGTCTTTTTTCAGGCGCTGTTGGGAAAGGCACATGGATTGCTCCCGGCTGGGTTCTCTGGAGCTGCCATGAAGCATCTGAATCGATCTCTTGCCCTTGCCTTGCTGATGACGGTCGGCACGTGTGTCGGGTGTGGTGGTGGTTCCGATTCATCGGCGACGACCACCACGCCGACGCTCATTTCCGACACGCTCGCTGGGACGGTGCCCGCGCCGATTGGAGGTGTGCGTCAGGCGGCATCGGTCATTTTCAACGTGAACGCGCCGGGCGGGACGGTGTCGGTCACGTTGACATCCGCGGTGGAAACCAATCCCGACGCCAGCGTCAATCCGAATGTGGTGATGGGCGTCGCGGTCGGAACGCCGACCGCGGGAGCGTGCTCGCTCGGCACCGGGAACGTACCGGCCCTTCTTCAGGCCGGAGCGAATTCGACGCTCTCGGGAACCGCGGCGTCAGGCCTGTACTGTGTGCAAGTGTCCGATGTGACCAACCAACTGGGTCCGGTCGCCTTCACCGTGGTCGTTCAGCACCCGTAACTGACGGCGGCGATTTCCGGCCAAATAGCCTCACCGAACCGACAAGATAGCCACAGCTGTTCGCTCCACAACCAACAGCTTTCCTGATGGTGCGTCGGCTGAAAGTACGCTAAGGTCCAGCCTTTCAGGATGCGTGCACCATGCGTGACGACAATCGCGCCGAATATCTCGCGTCCCTTGAAGCGATCGTGAAAGAGGCTCAGGCCGTCCATGATCGCGCCGAAGAATACATCCGCAAGAGCGAGGACACGCTCCGCACTGCCAAGGCGACGCTGACGACGCTGCGAGAAAAAGTGCGCCGCATCGCCTGATGCGCCTCCTGACCACCGATCTTGCGGTGACCGGCGCCTCATATGGTGGCCGCGGAGGACGCAGAGCGCGCGCACAGACGACTCATCTAAGGTGCTTCTGCTCATCTCAGATGATCTCGGCGGACTTCTGCGAACTGTGCGGCAAAGTTTCAGGAACCCATCGATCGTGAGTGACTTTGGAGACGTCGTTGCCGAACGCATGCGCGCGGAACATCGCGTGCTGGCCGAGCGGTGGTTCGAGCGCCTGCTGACATTGATTCCGGTCGACGCTCGCGAAGTGTTTCCGAGTGAGAGCCTCCTCGATCACATTCCGGCATTGATCCTCGAGATCAGCGAGTACTTGCGTCACCCATCGGACGAGGCGATTGCTGCCAATACCGCGATCCTCGACAAGGCGCGGGAACTCGGCGCGCTCAGACACGGTCAGCGCGCGTCCTTGCACCAGGTCCTCCGCGAATACCAGGTGCTCAATGGAGTCCTGGTGACCTTTCTCGTCGACGAGATCGAACCGTTGGCTGCCGCGCCGTCGGCCGCCGACAGCATTGCCCTCGTGTCACGACTGAATCAAGCGATCAACGTGCTCTCTCAGGCAACCGTCGAAGCGTTCGTGACGCTCTATACGAACACCATCAATGAGCAAAAGGAGCGGCTCGAACAGTTCACGAGAGTGGCTGCTCACGAATGGCGTCAGCCCCTCAGTACGCTGCAAGTCGGAATCAGTCTCCTCCGCCGCTTCGATCTCGATGCCGATCGGCGCGAACGCACGTTGGCTGCCGTCGAGCGGAACGTCCAGTCTCTCGTCGATCTCACGCTGAAGCTGGAAACCGTCGCCCGCGTGCGGGACGGCGCCGACAACGTGGTTGTGCAAGAGATCCCCGCGACCGCCATCGTTCAGGAGGCGGCTCGGCAGCTCCGCGAAATGGCTGATGCGCGCGGCGTGGACATTCGCATCTCGGCCACCCTGCCGACGCTGACCGTCGACGTGGGACGCCTGGAACTCGCGTTTGTCAACTTGCTCTCCAACGCCATCAAGTACTCCGATCCTGAGAAGCCGGAGCGTCACGTCGAAGTCTCCGAAGCTGATACGCATGAGGGCTGGTGTCGTCTCGAGGTACGCGATAACGGGATCGGCATCCCACAACAGTCGTTGGATAAAATCTTCCAGCGGTTTGAGCGTGGGCATAGCGATCGCGAGGAGCGGCTCCATATCGGCGGTCTTGGCCTGGGCCTTTCAATCGCGGATGATTGCGTCCGCGGAATAGGTGGACACATCGACGTCGAGTCCACCGAAGGCCAGGGAACGGTATTCGCCGTCACGCTTCCACTCGCGCCGCCGACGCCATCTGAGAGTTCCGCGTAACGCCCGTAGGGCGTTCTTAATTCTCAATTCGTGATTTCACTTACCCACGAGTTTCGGTTTCTCTGAAGACGCACACTCCCACGTCGCAGAGTCGAGGCGGAGCACGCGGTGCGTCGGGTTAGGAGCGCGGCACTGGCTCGTGCTGATTCGTGAGCTTTCCCGGCAGCAGCGGCGCTGAAACGCGCCGCGCCGCCGACCAATCACAGCTGCAGGCACTGCAGTGGTAATAAATAGTCGTCTGGCCTCCCTCTACTCGCACATCGAATGGCCGCCCTCGCACGCGGCAGTGTGGACATACCGACACCCGGCGGTCCGCGCGGATACGGAATGTGATCGGGGTTACGTCATCCATGCGGTAGCGCCACAGCAAGGTCAGTACCGAATTGCCGGGCGACAAATTGGCGCAATTCGACGTACCGCATGTAACGAATGCGGGTACAAGTGACAGGTGACGGCCTGAAGATACCAACAGCGTACTCAATGGGAACTGAGCCGGAAGCTGGTCCTTGGATCTTCGTCACCTGAGTCGTCCGTCCTAAGGTCGTCAGGATCGAAGGACCAGAAACCAGAGTCTGGTGTTGCCCGCCGTTGCGCGGAATCAAACGCCAATTCGATCGGACACGGTCACTACGTCTTCCTAACGCAACTCCCCGCACGAACCGATATCCTCGACGATGGACACCACCACGGGAGAAATCGGACGCGCCGCCGCCATCGAGGCGAGGTTATTCGGCGCGCAGGGACATGGAACCGTGAGCACGCCAGCATTGATCGGCGCAATGCTCGATTCAGGCAAGGGGATCAGCGACTTGATCTTCTCGCCGGGGCGGCCGCCCCAGGTCGAACAACATGGCGAGCTGATTCCGGTGCTGGTCAGCGGAGCGGAGTGTCTGACCACCGACGACACGGCCCGGATCGCGCGGGATCTGATCGGCGGCAATGTGCAGGCGCTTGGCGCGCTCGAGAACGAGGGCGCGACGGATTTCCCGTATTCGCTGCCGTCGCGGGCCCGATTCCGCGTGAACGCGTTCCGCCAGCGCGGCACCTATGCCATCGTCATGCGCGTGATCGCATCGCGGATCCCCACGCTCGCCGAGCTGAATCTGCCGTCGTCGCTCGCCGACATCGCGTCGCTCAAGACCGGCATCGTGCTCGTGACGGGTCCGACTGGCTCCGGCAAGTCATCCACGCTCGCGGCCATCGTCGATCTGATCAACGAACGCCGCGCCGAACACATTCTGACCATCGAGGATCCGATCGAGTTTCTGCACGAGCACAAGAAGTCCACCGTCCACCAGCGCCAGCTCCACGCCGACACGCCAACGTTCGCGCTCGCCCTGCGAGCGGCGCTGCGTCAGGCGCCGAAGGTCATACTGGTCGGCGAGATGCGCGACCGCGAGACGATTGAGATCGCGCTGACCGCGGCCGAAACCGGCCATCTCGTGCTGTCGACGCTGCATACCATCGACGCGTCGAAAACCGTAGAGCGCATCATCGGCATTTTCCCCGCCTCGGACCAGCAAATCATTCGCACTCGCCTCGCCGGCGCGTTCCGCTACTTCATCGCTCAGCGTCTGTTGCCTCAGAAGAGCGGCGGCCGTATCGCGGTGCTCGAGATCCTGAAGGCCACGATGCGGACACGTGACTATATCGAGCAGGGCGAGAAGGAAGGCAAGTCGCTGCTCGACGCCATCAAGGACGGTGCGCTCGATGGCATGCAGTCCTTCGACGGCGAAATTGAGCGGCTGGTGCGCGAGGGCGCGATCTCACTCGCGACAGGAATGCTGTACGCGACCAACCCGGGAAACCTCGCCCTTCAGCTCGCCGACGTCAGAGAAGACTCGATCGAATCGATGATCGTTCGTTAGTTCTTTCGCTGCGAGCCACCCGCGAGCCACCTCGAGCGTAAAGTCGAAAGCCTGTGAGTTGGGCCGATCAGTGGTTTACCGATGGGCCCGGTTATTGCTCCGACCGAGGGCATGGGACCGTCGTGGTGCGTACTGATCGCAGCGCTGCTGTGCGCTTTCACGACGGCATGTAATCGTCTCGACGATCAGCTCCAGCATCACCGCGAAAAATTTGAATCGCTCGCTGCCTCGGCCGGGTTCATCGGGAACGCGTGGCTGAGTGGCTCAACCTCTGGGACTTACACCGCCACCGCACTGAGTCAAACATTTCTGCTGGTCGAAAACGAACGCGCGACGCTGGCAAGTACGCCGGATGCGCTGATCGACCGCCGCGGAGCCGAACTGTCGGATAGCGCTGAGGCCCTGTCGCGTGTGATCGCCGCCCTCCTTGACGATGTGCGAGGGGCTGATGCCGCGGCGGTGCGCCAGCGTCTGGCAACGATTCCGTTTGCGCCCCCGACATACTATGGGCGCAATCGTTGACCTCGTTCTCGGCGTCGTCACCAGCATTGGCGGCTTCGTTGAAGTCGGATCGATTTCGACCGCGGCGCAAGCCGGGTCGGAGTTCGGGTATCAACTGATTTGGGCGATTGCCATTGCCACGGCGATGCTGGCAATGCTGACCGAGATGTCCGGAAGGTTGGCAGCGGTGAGTCGTCGGACCGTTGCTGCCGCGGTCCGCGAGCGGTTCGGCATCCATTTTCAGTTGGTGCCGCTCACGGCGGAGCTCCTGATCGACACTCTGCTGATCACGGCCGAAATCGGCGGCGCCGCTATCGCGATCAAGTTGCTCACGGATGTCGGTTTTGAATGGTGGCTGCTGCCGCTCGCGCTGTTGATCTGGATGCTGTTGTGGCTCTCGGGGTTCGCCGTGATCGAGTACGGTCTGGGACTTCTCGGATTGATCACGCTTGCCTTCGTGATTTCGGCGTGGCAACTGCATCCGGACGTAACCGACATCGGCCGGTCATTCCTGCCGACCACCCCGAACCACCACTACACACGATACGCATTCCTCGCGGTCAGCATCGTCGGCGCAACCATCAGTCCTTACTTGCTCAACTTCTTTTCGTCCGGTGCCATCGAGGAGAAGCTCACCGAAAGCAAGCTGTGGGTGAACACCGCCACGGCCTATCTCGGCATGTGTTTTGGCGGCGTCGTGTCAATGGGCGTGCTGGTCACGAGCGCCATGGTGCTGCAACCACGTCACATTCTCGTGGATTCGTACGAGCAGGCGGCGCTGATGTTCGTTCCAGTATTCGGCCGATATGCGATCCCGCTGTTTGCCGGGGCGCTCGGCATCGGGTGTTTCGGCGCCGCCGTCGAGCTCACCGTGAATACCGGCTACACCTTTTCGCAGGTGTTCAACTGGACCTGGGGCGCGAACAAGCCACGGCGTGACTGCGCTCGATTCGTCACGGCATTTACATTGGTGTTGCTGATGGCACTCGCAGTCGCGCTGATAGGATTCGACCCGCTCCGCCTGACGATGCTGTCGGTCGCGCTTACGGTCGTGATCATGCCGCTCGTCGTCTTGCCGTTTCTCGTTCTCATGAACGACCGGAAATACGTCAAGGAGCACACGAGCGGTGTCATCGCGAATGGCGTGCTCGCAATGTTAACGATAGTGGGAGGCATTCTGGCGGTGGTTGTCATCCCGTTGGAAATGTTCGGAGGCTGAGATGGATCTGGTCCGCGACCTTCTGGACAAGAGGGTGGTCGATCGCCACGGGCGCGAGATGGGCCGTGTCGATCGGCTTGTCCTTGAATGCGGTGAGCATTCGGCTCCGCGTGTCGTCGCGTTTCAGATCGGACCGGACGCGCTGGCCGGGCGTGTCGCACCCTGGTTTGGACGCCTGGTGTCGGGTGTCGAGCGAGTCTTCAAGGTGGACGAGGGACGACCGGTTCGAATAGCCCTCGCCGACGTGTTGTCGATAGAAGACGACGTGAAGGTGGACGTGGCATTTGGCGAAACAGCGGCGGCAACCATTGAACGCGCACTTCGCCGATGGGTCGGCTCGTTGCCATTTTCGTCATGAAGCGCGCAACCGTCAGAAAAAGGGCCTCGCCCTCGGCTGCAAGTAAGGAACTCTTCCTCGACGCGCTGCTCGGGCGCGAGGTGTTTGCGCGGAATAACCAGCGGGCAGGCCGGCTCGAGGAGTTCCGTGTCGATCAGGACGGCGACACGCTCGTGATTCGGGAGTACGTCATCGGAGGCGCAGGCCTTCTGGAGCGCCTCGGCATGGCCGTTGGAGCAGTTCTTGGCCGGCGAATCGGCAGCGGTTATGTGGCGCGGTGGGATCAGCTGGACATCAGCGACCCATCGCACTTGCGATTGCTGTGCGGCGTGGAAGAACTCAGCAAGGCGTAAAGTTCATCACCACTGATGGGTGCGCATGTGTGCTCGTTGTGAACACCTTCCCGTCCACAATCACGCTTGATCACGCTGGTACCGATCGCGGCCGTAATCAAAGAGTCGACCAATTTCAGGAAGATGATCCTTGCTGGCCGACGACCCCGACCAAGTGATCGATCGCCCGTTGCCAAACCTGCGTGCCGAAATCGACGAATTCCAGACCCGTGAGATATGTCGTGCCGTTGCCCGTCGTCGCTTCCGCGCAATGAACGACCTGTCCCCGCAGCACAAAGATGTAATGGTGTTCTGTTTCGATCAGGAAGCGATACCGCTGCACGTCGCCGACCCGAGCCTTCAGCGGCGACCGGACGAGAAATCCGCCTCGGCTGACGTTCAGCAGTGTTACGGCAAGGTCGGGTCCCTGAATTTCGCAGCGAATCCGACCGCCGACGGCAAAACGGGGATGGCGCCGCGTCGAGGCCACGCTCGCCGAGCCGTTGGGAGCATCGCGCTTGACCGCCATTTTCAGGGTAATCGACCGCTGACGCGCCTCGCTGTATCCGCAAATGTCCGACATGCCTCCCCGTCGACACTGTGAAACAGACGCGCTCCAGCGCACATGTCGGATCCGTAGCAGCCGTTGAGAGACTCTCCCACCCCGGGCATAAACGCCGCAATCTGGCGATCCCTGGCGAGTTGAGAGACTGGAGGGTCGATGTAGACCCGGATTGAGGAGTCGCTACGCGATTCGTGAAGATGGGACGACGGATTCGAGACGTTTGATGGTGGCCTTTGCCCTCTTGAGCGCCTCCGCAGATTTCCGAAGCGTCTGCTGTGCGCGTTCGTGCAACTCCTGCGCGTCCTGGAGGACGGATTCAACAATCGCTGACTGGAAGGCGGTTCGCTCTTGCATGGTCACCCCGAACTTTCTCGCGTGGGTTTTCATGCTACCAGCCCCGAGCAAAAACGCAAGCCGCCGATTCCACTAAATTCTTTCAACGGAGCGAAATGCGATGATTTGGCTGAGCACTCCTGTTACAACCATCAGAGGAATCTCACCGACATCGCAAGGACTTGCCTGAGCTTGCCTGTCACTGTTGCCAGTCCTACACTTGGTCGTGGATCAATCGCGCCTCAAGACGCTCCACGACCTTCTCAGTGAAGCAAAGCAGCTACAAGAGGAAACATCCAAATTAGTCGCGGAAATCACCGACCAACTCCAACGGTCCATCTTCATCCACGACGATTGGGGCGGCGCTATTTTCCGTCGGAAGCCTGACCGACGTCGGACGCCTCGCACCTGACGCGAATCGCGCTGCTTCCCTGTTCAACGACGCTTAACGCCATGTGCCGGAGCTTTCGGGTGCGATGGCGATAGCTAAGTCGACGCAATGCGGGCAACTGAGATGGTCCCAGCCTTCGGGACGTCGGCGGCTCACGCGACCGAGGAAGGTCTTCCACAGGCAAGGCGAATTCTGGGAACTCGTTGCTAAACTAACACCGCGCTTCTGTGTGCGCCCGTAGCTCAGTTGGATAGAGCACCGGCCTTCTAAGCCGGGGGATTCAAGACAGGAGTCGACGCCGCCAAGTCATTGAGTGCATTAGCGCGCTCAATGTGTCTGAATCGCAGATTACCTGCTCAAATTATTTCCGGCAAGGGCCGCCTTCGGCGGCAGACGCCGCTTCGCGGCGTTTTTGGAACAAAACGGAGAGCGCCGTTGTCCTTGAAGAGCGAGGACAGAGGGTGGTTGACTGTGACACGAAGAGAACGGAACCCGGAGAACGATGTCCCAGGGTTCCGGTTGAGCAGTTGACCTACGCCGCTTTCTTGTCGCCGTCGATGCGGGCGACGTGCTTGCGGATATAAATCATCTTCTTGCTGTCGTGGCCCGCGCGTCCGAAGTGAATGAACTTCTCCTCGATGGCTTGGCGCATCGAGTAGAGGTGGAACGGCGCAGGAAGATTGCCTGGACCAGCCGGTTTCGTGGGGTCTGGCCGTGTGCCGAACAGCTCCATTGTCTTGTTCTTCGGCGTAGCCGTGAAGGCAACGTAGGTGATGCCCTTGTCGCCAGCGCGCGCGGCCATCTCCGCTGCCAGGATGTCCTCGGTGGTCACCTCGCCGCCGTCGTTCAGTTCGGAAAGTTCCTCTTGTGACAGGACTGCTCTCAGCTTCGAAGCGGCCTCGCCTGTTTGGGAGCTGTGGGCCTCGTCGGCAATGACGGCAAACCGCTTCCTCTGAGTGGCAGCAAGCTCGCGGACTGCCTCGATGGCGAAGGGGAACGTCTGAATCGTGCAGACGACGATTTTCTTGTCCCCGGAGAGCGCGGCTGCGAGCGCAGAACTCTTGCTTCCGTCCTTCGACGTGATAGTGGCGACGACACCCGTTTGGCGCTGAAAGTCGAAGAGAGCCTCCTGCAACTGCGAGTCGATGACCGTTCGGTCGGACACCACGAGCGTGCCACGTTGGTCGATTTGCGCGCGCAAACGCGACAACAGAGTCTCGGGCGCCTGTTCGCCGTGATTCTTCGTGAGGCTGGCCCACGCGGCGGCCTGACGCTTCTCGCTGAGCAGTTCTGTCAAGAGCTGCAGTTCTGATATAAGCGAGTCGATTTCGGCAGTCTCGGCATCGAGGAACTTCGCAATCCCCGTTTGCTCCTCAAGTGGCGGGTAGAGAACGCTGCTCGCGGCTACGTCCACCAAATAGATTCCACCCTGCGCTGCACTTTTTGCGCGAGATGCAAGCTGTTCCTGAAAAAACCTGGATTGGGTGAAGTAGTAAAAGAATTTGGGGTCGCTCTTCTCGCGAAGTCGGATGAAGCAGACACTCCGCTGAAATGCCAATCCACCTGCGCAGGTATAGACGAAAGGTTCTGGCAGCACGTACTTGCGAA
>Ga0070681_10004489_pt1 | contig 13310 bp, 12 predicted proteins | sample KBSC83BmetaG_FD_65650 | JGI IMG/M metagenome (GOLD analysis project Ga0070681, IMG submission 65650) | Corn rhizosphere microbial communities from Kellogg Biological Station, Michigan, USA - KBS C8-3B metaG | ecosystem: Host-associated > Plants > Roots > Rhizosphere | place: USA: Michigan... | reverse complement strand
CCGGTATCTGATCACCCGTGCCCTGGTCCGCACCACACTATCCAGGTATGCCGACGTCTCCCCGGAGCGCTGGATTTTCGTTCCGAACGCCTATGGCAGACCCGGCATCTCCAACGATGACACCCGGGCGCGCAGGATCTCGTTCAACATCTCGCACTCGCGCGAGCTGGTCGTGCTCGCCATCACGCAAGATCACGACCTCGGTGTCGACACCGAGGATGTGCTGACTCGCAGCCCTCCTCTGGAGATTGCCGATCGGTTCTTCGCGCCCGAGGAGGTCGCGACTCTGCGTGCCCTGCCGCTGGACCGGCAACCGACGCGTTTTTTTCAGCATTGGACACTGAAGGAGTCGTACATCAAGGCGCGCGGCATGGGGCTGTCGCTGCCACTCGATCAATTCGCCTTTCACTTCGCCGATCCTGGGGAGGTGCGGCTGACGACCCAACCCCAGCTGGAAGACCCGGCCGAGCATTGGCGCTTCTGGCAATGGTGGCTCGAGCCCAGCCGGCAACACCTGTTGGCGCTGTGCGCCCGGCACGTACCCGGTGACGCAACCCGCCTGGTGCTGAGACAGACCGTGCCCCTCGTATCCGACTCGGATCTCACCGCGACGCTCATTGCCAGCAGCCAAGCTGCGGCTGGCGCAACCTAGAGCGCCTGCCAGACAAGGCACGACCATTGCGCTGCAAGCGCGATGGCCGACGATATTCGCTTCGATCAGGACGATAGCCCCGCCGGGGGTTGGGGATCGGTGAAGTCGCTCGGCTCGATCCTGCGCCGCGAGCACGTGATCGTTGAAGGCGCAGGTGTGCTCATCCACCAGAACAAACCGGACGGCTTTGCCTGTGTGAGCTGCGCGTGGGGCAAGCCGGCCGAACCCCATCCTTTCGAGTTTTGCGAGAACGGCGCGAAAGCCACCGCATGGGAACTGACCGCGCGGCGCGCGCCGCCCGAATTCTTCCTGCAACACACCGTCAGCGAGCTCGAAACCTGGTCCGACCACGACCTCGAGCAACAGGGGCGGCTCACCGCACCCATGCGCTGGGACTCCCAGACGGACCGGTATCTGGAATGCACCTGGCAGGACGCGTTTACGGAGATCGCCGCCGAAATGCGCGCGCAGGCGCCGCCCGACGTCGTCTTCTACGCTTCGGGCCGCGCATCGCTGGAAGCGTCCTACATGTACCAGCTGCTCGCCCGGATGTATGGCTGCAACAACCTCCCCGACAGCTCCAACATGTGCCATGAGAGCACTTCGGTGGCGCTGCCGAAGACGATCGGGGTCGGCGTCGGCACGGTGACGCTGGAGGACTTCGAGGCGACGGACTGTATCTTCTTCTTTGGGCAGAATGTCGGATCGAACAGCCCCCGCATGCTGCACCAGCTGCAGGACGCACGGCGCCGCAAAGTGCCGATCGTCACCTTCAATCCGCTGCGCGAGACGGGGTTGCTCAAGTTCATCAATCCGCAATCGCCCTTCGAGATGCTCAGCGGTGTCAGCACCCGCATCAGCACCCAATATCATCAGGTGCGTGCAGGCGGCGATCTTGCGGCGATCACCGGTATCTGCAAGGCGTTGATCGAAGCGGACGCCGTGGCGATCGTCAAAGGCACAGAACGCGTCCTCGACGTCGCCTTCATCGAGGAGCACACGCATTCCTTTGAGGAATTCTCAGCCTTCGTGCGCAACTGCGACTGGCCCGCGCTCGAGAAGGAAGCCGGGCTCACTCGCGAGGAAATGGAAACCGCCGCGTCGGAGTATGCACGAGCGCGTGCAGTCATCGCCGTGTACGGGATGGGCCTGACACAACATCGGCTCGGCGTCGAGAACGTCCAGATGCTGTCCAACCTGCTGCTGCTCAGAGGCAACATCGGTCGACCCGGCGCCGGGATCTGTCCGGTCAGAGGACACTCCAACGTCCAGGGACAGCGCACCGTCGGCATCACGGAGAAGCCGGAGCTCGCCCCGCTCGATAAGCTCAAAGAGCTCTACGGATTCGAACCCCCACGCACGCCAGGCTTGAACACCGTTGAGGCCTGCAAGGGCGTCCTGGCCGGGAGAGTCAAGGCGTTCATCAGCCTGGGCGGAAACTTTATCCGTGCGGTGCCTGAAACTGTGGCGATGGAGGCAGCGTGGCGCAAGTTACGCCTCACCGTCCACATCGCGACGAAGCCCAATCGCTCGCATCTCGTTCACGGCGAGGTCGCATATGTCCTGCCCTGTCTCGGGCGTATAGAGATCGATCGTCAGGGCGGCGTTCCGCAGGCCGTCTCCACCGAAGACAGCTCGGGATTCATGCACGGGACCCACGGCTTCAGCGAACCCGCCAGCCCGAAGTTGCTCTCCGAGCACGCGATCGTCGCAGGCATTGCCAAAGCGCTCCGCTTCGACAACCCGCGAGTCGACTGGGATGCCTGGGTAGCCGATTACTCGCGCGTGCGCGATGCCATCGAGAAGACCTACCCGGACATCTTTGCGGACTTCAATCGCCGCATGTGGACTCCGGGAGGTTTCCATCGACCCATTCCGGCTCGACACCGTATCTGGAAGACCGCCACGGGCCGTGCCAATTTCATCGTCCCAACGCAGATGGATGCCGACCCGGACATGGCGCAACCGGGCGCCAACGTGCTGCGTCTGCTGACGATCCGCAGCAACGATCAATTCAACACGACGATCTACGGTTATGACGATCGCTTCCGCGGCATCCACGGCACACGGCACGTGTTGCTCATCAACCCGGACGATCTCGTCCTCCTCGGATTTCGGGACGGTGACATCGTCGTGGCCAGAACAGTCGCGGACGACGTCGTGCGTGAGGTGTACGGACTGCGATTGACGTCGTACGACATCCCTCGCGGTTGCGTGGCAGGTTATTACCCGGAATGCAACCCGCTCATTCCCCTCTGGCACCATGCGAAGGACAGCCAGGTGCCTGCCGCCAAGTCGATTCCGATCCGCCTCCGCCGCGTCGCGGCAGACTCCTGAGGAGGCCAGCGCTCCGCAGGCGCGCAGGCCCCGCAGCGCGGGCCTGCAGTCTGCACCCAGCAGCCCGACTCAGTGCGACTCGTCCCGCTGCATGCCGCCCAGAGCGGCCGAGATACTCGCAATGAAGGCGCCGATGAGCAACGCGAGCGCTGTGGAAATCGACGCGGCGGCGGCCGCTTTGCGAGCCGTATCTGCCGCCTGCCTGACTTTGAGCCCGGCTGCCTGCACCTGCGCGATCACATTGTTCACACGCGCCTCGGCCTCCGACTCGGAGACTCCGCTGCGAGCCGCCACCAACTGCGCCAGATAGGCGCGATCCGCCGCCGGAATGTCACCGTTGGCAACGCCTCTCACCAGAATGCGTGTCGCTTCGGCTCGAACATCGGACGCCGGGGTGCCCGCTCGCTCCCCCCTGAACAGTCTGTCGACTTCGTAGCCGCTTACCGCGCCTTCACTGCCGTTCTGGCTGGCGGCGGCGGCGCCGGCCTGCACTACATCCCCCGCGCCTGCTGCAACGGCACGCGCACCAGCCGAACCTGCCAACGCCACACCGGCTGCGACGATGACCGTCGCCAGGGCCCACGTGACCAGACCATGCGCGGTGTCCCGGAAGAAAACCTCATGCGTGTGCGTCCCAACCCACTTCGTTCGCAGCCTGCCGGTCACATAACCGCCCAGCCCCGAGGCTACCCATTGCACGACAATCAGCCAGATCCCCGCTGAAATGGCGAACGATGTCAGCGACGCGCCGTTGTTGGGCCAGGGAGAGATCACGGCGAAGCCGAGTCCCGATCCCAACGCCACCAGAATGACAGATGCGGACGCGGCGACAAACGCTCCGGCAAAGATCGCGGCCCAGGTGACGGCCGATGCGCTCGACTCGACCGTAGCGTCAGCGGCCACGCCGCCCATCGCCCGGGACGCCCGTGCGCGCTCATCAATTGTCGTGCTCATGCTCATCTCCTATCAGTGCCAAAGCAGCGCCAGCAGCAGAATGATCGGGATCGGCACGCCCAGTAGCCACAACAGAATTCCACGTCCCATGAACCTCTCCTGAAAAATCGCAATACCAACATAACGATTCAAACAGGGGGCGCGTTCCGCTGCCGCTCGCGGAACTTGCACCGTTCCGCGCCGTTGACCTGCCGGACTGTCCGAACCACGAGGTAAGCTGTATGAGAGTTAAACGAGCGTCGTTACTGGTAGCCGCGGCCACCTGCGCCATCGCCGCTGGCGGTGTGTTTGCCGACACGGCCACGACCGATCACCCGGTCAAGGATTCCTACATCACCACCAAGGTGAAGGCGGAGCTCGCGAAAGACAGCTCCACGAAGGCGCACAACATCAAGGTCACGACCAAGGATGGCGTGGTCGCGCTGAGCGGCAGCGTCACCTCCAAGGCCGAGAAGGAGAAGGCGGAGACCGACGCGCGCGGCATCAAAGGCGTGGTGGACGTGAACAACGGGTTGGAAGTGAAGCAGTAGGCCCACTCCCCGCCGGAGAGATCTCACCCCCAGATCTCTCTGGCGGTCTCCACGATCAGGCGCAGCTTGGCAATCTGGTCGTCCAGGGTGAGGGCGTTACCCTCGTGCGTCGACGAGAATCCGCACTGAGGGCTCAGGCAGATCTGCTCCAGGGGGACAAATTTCGCTGCCGCCCCAATCCGCCGCTTCAGCTCGTCCTTGCTCTCCAGCGCGGGCCGCTTGGAGGTCACCAACCCCAGCACGACGTACTTGCCCTTCGGCACGAAGCGCAGCGGCTCGAATCCCCCCGAGCGCTCGTCGTCGTACTCCAGGAAGAAGCCATCCACGCGCAGCTCGTTGAAGAGCGCCTCCGCAACGTAGTCGTACCCACCCGAAGCCACCCAGGAAGAACGGAAGTTGCCGCGACACAGGTGCGTGCACACGGTCATGCCGGCCGGTTTCTTCGCCAACGCACCGTTGATCAGCTCGATGTAGATGAGATGTTGGTTCTTCCCGTCGCCGCCGAGCTGCGTGACGTAGTCGCGCTGCGCAGGATCGTTCAGGTAAGCCAGACTGGTGTCATCGAGCTGCAGGTACGTGCACCCGAGCTTGCCGAGACCTTCCACCTCCTCGGCATACACGGTCTTTAGGTCGCTCCAGAGCTCCTCCATGCGCGGATAGACGCTGGGATCGATGATGGATGAGCCGCCGCGGTAGTGCATCATGCTCGGCGCCGGGATCGTCAGTTTCGGCGTCCGGCGCGTTACCGACTTCAGAAACGAGAAAGGCTCACCGAAAATCGTCTCCTTGAGCCGCAGGCGTCCGGTGATTCTGACACCCGAGGGGTTGAACTCGATGTCCCCACGCTCGTTGTGAAACTTCACTTTGACGCTGTCCTGGGCGGTGGTCACCCCTCCGACCTGGAACAGGAAGTCCATGTGCCAGGAGCTGCGGCGAAACTCACCGTCCGTGACGCCCTGCAGCCCGATGTCCTCCTGCAGCCGCACCACTTCGCGAATGGCGGCATCTTCGGCCTCCCGCAATTGGACGGCGGAGATGCGGCCCTGCTTGCGTGCGTCGCGGGCCTCCTTCAGAGCTGGCGGACGCAGCAGGCTGCCCACGTGATCGGCGCGAAACGGCGGGCTCGTCTTCATACGGTCTTACCTAAATTCATGACGGCGATGGTACAGCCCACCGCAAATATCGGGATCGGAGCATAGAACCACAGATCGCCCGTGCAGCCTTGCGTCGCTCCCGCGACGGCGATGAACGTGCGAATCTCGAGCCCTCCCTGCCCTGCTTCACGCCATACGTCGGCATCGCGATAGGCTAGCAACTCATCGCGCGCGTTCGCTAGGAAGCGCTGCAGGAACGCCCTGTCCCATTTCTCGTTGATCTTTCCGGAGTCCGGGGTAGCTGGCCAGTGTGAAATGCCCCCAGTGCCGATCAGCGCGATGCGCTCCGGCGCCCGGTCGCAGGCACGGCGCAGAGCGCGGCCGAACTCGTAGCAACGGTGCAAGGGAATCAGGGGCGGCCCCTGACAATTGATGTTGACCGGGATGACGGGCAGATCGTAACGCGGCGTCAGGAAGCTCAGCGGCACCATGATGCCATGGTCGAACTTCCACTCCTGGGCATACGCCAGGTCCACATCCTGCATCACATCCTCGATCAAGCGCTGGGACAGATCCGCCAGCCCCGGCACGCGGCAGCGGCGGATGCCGAGCCATTCCTCGTCCTCGATGGGACCCTCGTACGCATCGCTCATACCGACGCAGATCGAAGGCATGTTGTTCATGAAGAAGTTCGCGAAATGTTCGGCGCCGACCACGACGAGGGCCTCGGGCCGCTGCGCCTCGATCGCGCCCCGCATACGCTCGTAGGCTGCATAGAAGGCGTCCCGCACCGTCGGATCGGCACGATGCTTGCGGCCGGTGATGCCGGGTGCGTGACTGCAGACGCCAGCGAAAACGAGGCTCATGACCTGTCATCCGCGCGTGAATACAGTCCTGTGCGCACAGGTCCGTACTGCCGCTCGCCGGCCTTCATCGCCTCGATGTACCGGTCCCATTCATAACCGCGCAGCGCGGCGTAGTGCATCAACAGTTGGCCGTTGACTCCCATGACGTACAGCAGCCCGATGTCGGGCGCGCGAATCGCGCGCTGCTCCTCGGGTGTCAGCTCGTACTCTGCCAGCAATCCGTCGAGATCCTCGTCGTGCCGCCGTCTCACCGCCGGATCGCGGTTGAGCTGGTAGATCAGCTTTTGCACGGCATACAGGCTCATCGGGGTCTCAGCGGGAGCGCCTCACCGCCGAACGCGATTTCGACTTCGACGACGACGCGAGACTCTCCTTGCGACTCGGTGGCGCCTTGGCAGGAGCCTGCGCGCTGCGCTCCAGCTCCTGCAGCAATGCAAACAGCTGCGACAACCGCTCGGCTCCGAACTTTTGCGTGATCTCCGCATAGATTCTCTCCGCGTACGGCGCGTGGCTGGAGATGAGTCGCAACCCCTTGCGCTCGAGCTTGATGACGCTGCGGCGCAGGTCCGAGTCCGGCTGGCGACGGCTGATCAGCTGGCGCTCTTCCATGTCGGGCAGGATCCGCGAGATGCTGGGAGCGAGCAGGCAAGTAGCCTCTGCCAGCTCCGTCGCCTCCAGCTCTCCGGAATGGGCCAGGGCGCGCAGGATCCTCCACTGCTGCTCTGTGACTCCCACTTGGCGTAAACCCGGACGGAACCGGCGCATCAGCGCTTCACGAGCACGAAGCAACTCCATTGGAAGCGACTTTGAGAAGTCGCGCATCGGCAGGCTGTCAGGCATCGTCCACCACCGTGTTACGCAGCAATCCCACGCGCGCCACTTCCACTTCGACCACGTCTCCGGGTCTCAGGTACCGCGGCGGGTCGAGGCGCGCGCCTGCCCCGCTCGGGGTGCCGGTGAGAATCACATCCCCGGGCTCGAGCGTGCAGAAGGTTGAGAGATAGTGAATGAGATAGGGCATCGGGAAAAGCATCCGATCGCTCGTGTCGTCCTGGCGCAGCTCGCCGTTCACACGCGTCGTGACGCGCAACGGCGCATTCCCCACCTCGTCGGCCGTCACGAGGAACGGTCCGAGCGCCCCGGAACGGTCGAAGTTCTTTCCCGGCGTGACGTTGAATTTCGAGTGCCTCAGCCAGTCCCGAACGGTGCCTTCATTGGCGCAGGTGTACCCGAAGACATGAGCCATCGCCTGGGACTGCGGGATCCTCCGGCCACCCTTGCCGAGAACGAGCACGATCTCGCCCTCGTAGTCCAGCTGCTCGGACTCCCGCGGGCGGACGATCGGCTCGCCGTGCGCCGCAAACGAGGTATGCGAACGGGTGAAAACGCTCGGATACTTCGGCCGCTCGCTGCCGTCCTTATACTCTTCGTTGCGATCCGGGTAGTTCACCCCGATGCAGAAATAACGGAGTCCCGCACCGGCGGGACTGAGTATCCGGAGGTCCTCCAGCGCGTGGTCGGGAGAAAGACTCGTCCCTGCGGAATCGATGAGGCCCGCGCGCAGCGCCGCCACGAGGTTGGGCTGGCCGCAGCGCGCGCCAAGATCGACGACGCCCTGCGCAGACAGCGCCCCGAAGGAGTCGCGACCGTCGATCCGGAAGTTCAGCAATCTCACGCAGCGGAGTCCTGCAGCAGATGCGCTCGCCTCAGCACCCCGTCGAGTCGGCGTTCCAACTCTGCGGTCGCCGGCACCATCGGCAGGCGATGCTCGTTGGCGGGCAGGATCCCCAACCGCTTCATCATGTATTTGATGGGAATCGGATTGGTGTCGAAGAATACCGCCTGATTGATCTCCAGCAGCTGCTGGTGCAGGGATTGCGCAGCGGCGAGGTCGTTGCGCCACACGGCAGCGCAGAGCTGCGCAAGAATGCCGGGCTGAAGATTCCCGACCGCGTTCATCAGTCCGCAGGCACCGACCGCCATCATCGGAAAGCTCAGCTCCTCCAGTCCCACGAAGATACGGAAATCCGTCCCCAGCTCGCTCATGCACTCCGAGACCAGCCCGAGGTCGTTCACGGCGTGCTTCATGCCGACGAAGCTGGCCGACCGGGACCGCAACTCCTTCAGGGTGTCGATCGTGACGTTCACCGCCGTCCTGCCGGGAATGTGATAGACCATCCATGGCAGATTGGAAATCGCAGCCAATTCCAGGTAGTAAGCGATGAGGCCTCTCTGCGGAGGCCGTATGTAGTACGGCGTCACGATCAACAGCGCGTCGGTCCCCGACTTTACCGCGTGCTCGGTGAGTTGCCGCGTCTCGCGCAAAGACTGCGAACCGGTAGCCGCGACGACCGGAACGCGCTTGGCCGCGACCTGCACCGCGATATCGACCAGACGGTTGCGCTCTTCGAGCGAGAGCGTCGAAGGCTCAGCCGTCGTGCCGTTCACCAACACTCCGTGTGAGCCGTTTTTCACCTGGAACTCGATGAGCTGAGCGTACGCATCGTAGTCGACCTCCCCGTTGCGGAACGGTGTGACTACCGGAGGAATCGAGCCCTTCAGGGCTTCGAGCGGGACCGGCACTGTCATCTCCCCAGCTGCGGCACGCGGTGAGTGCCGTGTGCGATGCAGACGTTCTTCGTCTCCATGTAAAAGTCGAAGCTGTAATCGCCCCCGTCCCGGCCGATACCGCTGGACTTCACTCCGCCAAAGGGAGCCGGCAGATGGCGGTTGTTCTCCGAATTCACCCAGACCATTCCCGCCTCGACGGCGTGGGCCACGCGCAAGGCGCGCCCCGAGTCCGCCGTCCAGATGTAAGCGGTGAGCCCGTACGGCGTGTCGTTCGCGATGGCGACTGCCTCAGCCTCGTCCTCGAAAGGAATCGCAGTGAGCACCGGGCCGAAGATCTCCTCTCGCGCCACGCGCATCGTGTTCCTGGCATTGGTGAAAAGTGTCGGCTGTACGAAATATCCGCCCGCGACGCCGCTGGCACGCGCGCCGCCGACACGGATGTCGGCGCCATCGCTGCGCGCAATCGAGAAGTAGCTCAGGACTTTATCCAGGTGCCGCTGGTGAATGAGCGGACCGACCTCCGTCGCAGGATCGAGCGGATGGCCCACCTTCAACCGCTCGACGCGCAGCGCCAGCTGCTCGACGAAGCGGTCGTACAGAGATCGTTGCACCAGCAATCGGCTGGAAGACGTGCAGCGCTCCCCATTCAAGCTGTAGATCATGAACACGGCCGCATCGAGAGCCCGCTCGAAGTGCGCGTCGTCGAAGACGATCACGGGGTTCTTGCCACCGAGCTCCAGGTGCACGCGTTTCAACGTCGCCGCACCCTGACTCATGATGAGACTGCCCGTGCGGGATTCTCCGATGAATGCCGTCGCCCTGATCGCGGGGTGCTCCGTCAGCCACCTGCCCGTGCGCTCGCCGATTCCGTTGACCAGGTTGACGACACCCGGCGGCACGCCTGCTTCGGTCATGATCTCCGCAAGCAGTGTGGCCGTCAGGGGACTCCATTCGGCAGGCTTGTGCACAATCGTGCAGCCGGCGGCAAGGGCTGGAGCGATCTTCCACGTGGAAAGCATGAACGGCGTGTTCCACGGGGTAATGACTGCAACCGGACCGATCGGCTCGCGCAGTGTGTAGTTCATGTGCTCGGCGGCAGGCAGCGCGAGGCCGTCGCCGGCGCCCGGCGCCCGGTCTGCGAAGAACCGGAAATTCTCAGCGGCTCGAAGAGCGGCGCCGCTCATGAAGCGCAGGGCCTGGCCGGTATCCAGACACTCGAGCAGCGCGATCTCCTCGCGCCGTGCCTCGATCGCGTCCGCCACTTTGTGAAGGATCGCGCGACGCGCATCCCCTGTCTTGGCTCGCCATGCAGGAAAGGCCGCGCGGGCGGCGGTGGCAGCGGCGTCGACGTCGCGCTCGTCGCCGGAGACGACCCGGTTCAGGAGGCTGCCATCGACGGGCGACAGGTTGTCGAAAAGCTCCTGGCTCGAGCCGCGCTCCGCTTTACCCGCGATGAAGTGCCCCAACGGCGCACTGCCAAAGCGCGCCAGGAAAGCCTTCGCCTTGGCGATGTTGGCTGCCAGCGCCGCCGGGCCGCCGGCCGTACTTGCCGCTGGAGCGGCGCTCACGGGCCGGCGCCCCCCGCCTGCCGCCGTTCCACATATTCATGCAGATTGTTTTTCTTGGCGGTCAGCACCGCGTCGATCTCCTGCATCTCGAGCGACACACCTAACGGCAGCCGGTCGTACAACGGTTGCAGGAACTCGCAGGCCGTCGCAAAAATCGCCTCGCAGGCCCGCTTGCGCGTCTGCAGGTCACGGCCGTGACCGACACGCAGCATGATGTGCACGAAGGCGTTGTCCGGATGGCCGTCCGCGATCAGGTAGTGGTCGGCCTGGTAAGCCCGAATCCGGATGCCGCCGAGTGGAAACACACCCGTGGCCAGCGCGCTGTCGCGCAACGACTCGAGCAACGCCGCGAAGTCGAGCTGCGCGCTCAGATTCGCGGAGTATTCCAGCACGATGTGGGGCAAGCGACCGATCCCGGGTAGATACTTAACATCGTAATTATCTTTCCCGTACGGCGCGTGTCAAGCGCTACGACGCCTGTCACGTTCTCGAGACGCTGGAGGCGCTCTGGATGGTAGTGATAACGCTATCAGCGGGGGCCGCAGCCCGGTGACGACGGCGCCCGGGCTTTGGCCCGGGCGCCGCAAGGCGCCATCCGCAGCAGCTACTTGAATAGCGCGAGATCGATCGAGTTCGCGACAGCCTCGTAGCCGGCATCGCTGCCGTGCAGATGATCGCCCGCGTGCAGGCCGTTCTTGATCTGGGACGGCTTCGCGGGATCGCGCAGCACCGCATCGAAATCCAACACGCCATCGAACGCGCCGCCCTTGCGAATCCAGTCGTTGACGGCCTGGCGCTGCGACTCCCCTTCCGCGGAGTAATAGAACGCGCCCTCATAGGGGGCGATCGTGGCTCCGAAGATCTTCACTCCCCTGGAGTGCGCGCGGGCGATGAGTTGCCGGTAGCCGGCAATGAGGGCTTCTGCCGTGGCCTTGTGAGCCGGCACCATCCCCTTGAAGCCGGCAAAGGGCCCCTCGAAGCTTCCGAAGGAGGTTCCCAGGTCGTTCACCCCCTCGAAGACGATCACATAGGCGACCCCCGGCACGGCGAGCACGTCGCGATCGAAGCGGGCCAGAGCGCTTTGCCCCGCATTGTCGTTCAGCACGCGATTGCCGCTGATGCCCATGTTGACCATGCCCCACCCCGGCCGGCCGCCCCGCGCCGCAAGGCGATCGAGCAGGCGGTCGGGCCAGCGATGGTTGGTGTCGGGTGTCGAGCCTACTCCGTCGGTGATCGAGTCGCCGAAGGCGACGACGACCTTGGCCGGGGCGGCGCTCTCCACCTCGACGCCGGACAGGAACGCACGTCTCTGGATCGTCTGGCTCGGTTTGAAGGCCTGCTTGGTGAAATTGCCGCTGTCCGAGACAAACCCGCTCTGCATCGCCGTGTCGTGGCAGGTACATGGCCCGGTCTCCTCCGGCAGAAAGAGACTGATCGAGAGGTTCGCCCGCTCCTTCACCGGCAGAGCGACGGGATCGCTCAGCAGGGGCGCGCCGGCAGGAATCAGGGCGCCAGGCTTGCCCGAGAACAGGATCTCCCTGTCGGTCCCGGCCTGCACCGCACCGGTCGCATCCGCGAGCGCGACATGGGCGGCGCCGATCGTCAGCGCCTTGGTTCCGTATTCGTTCGTGAACCGGATACGCACGCGCTCGCCCCCGACACTGACGCGCACGACCTGCCTGATCGTCTGATTCGAGAACGACGGTGTGGGCGGAAACGGCCCACCCGCGGCAGTCGGCGGTAGCGGCGCCGCTCCCCAGGTGCCGACCCATTCGGCAGCCAGGCTCGGGAGAGCGCAGGCCAGGGAGGCGAGCAGACCGATCGAGACAAGCCAGTGCTTCATCGTTCATTCCTCTTGTTCATTTCGTCCCAGGGTTCACTTCGTCCCAGATCTTGATGTGGTGTGTCGGCTCGCGCATGCCGATGAGACTGACGACAACCCCGAGGGCTGCCACGGCGATGGGGTAGATGAGCCCGGTGAGGGCGATCCCCGTCGCCGAGGCGATCAGGCCACCGATGAAAGGCACGCCGCCGCCGAACACTCCGTTGCCTATATGGTAAGGCAACGACATCGAGGTGTAGCGGATGCGAGCGGGAAACAGCTCGACCAGATAGGCGGCGATGGGCCCATAGACCATGGTGACCAGCAGCACCATGTAGAACACGAGCAGCCCGAGCACGAACGGCTGGTCCTTGAAGGTCGAGAGCGCGACGAAGATCGGCCAGTAGCTGATCGCCGCCAGCGTGAACCCCAGTGTCATGATGTTACGTCGCCCGATCCTGTCCGAGAGCGACCCGAACACCACGAAGAACGGCGCACCGACCGTCAGCGCCACCATCATGATGCAGTAGACCGTGACATAACTGACCTTCACCACGGTGGTGAGATAGAAGAGCACGTAGAACTGACTGGTGTACCACACCACTCCCTCGGGGGCCGTCGCGCCAAACAGGGCCAGCAGAATCAGTCCCCAGTTGCGCCCGCTCCCCAGGGACTCGAGCGCCGGGTTTTTGGCGCTCTTGCCCTGCTCTTTCAGGCGCACGAACAGGGGCGACTCGGCGAGCTTCAGGCGAATATAGGCCGAGACGGCGACCAGCAACGCCGAGATCAGGAACGGAATGCGCCAACCCCAGGCTGTAAAGGCCGCATCTCCCAGAGCGCTGCGACAGATGAGAATGACGAGCAGGGCGACGACGATGCCCATCGTCGCCGTCGTCTGGATCCAGGACGTGTAGAA
>Ga0070681_10004484_pt1 | contig 13315 bp, 9 predicted proteins | sample KBSC83BmetaG_FD_65650 | JGI IMG/M metagenome (GOLD analysis project Ga0070681, IMG submission 65650) | Corn rhizosphere microbial communities from Kellogg Biological Station, Michigan, USA - KBS C8-3B metaG | ecosystem: Host-associated > Plants > Roots > Rhizosphere | place: USA: Michigan... | reverse complement strand
GCCGTGCGGTCATGAGTCTCCCCAATCCGGACGTAGGTCGAGCGGATCGCGAAGGAGGTTCACGGGGGGGCAGTATCCAGCCGCTCCACCAGCTCGCGCCTCTCGCGTAAAGCGCGGAGGCGGTTTGCTAACTCCGTGGGAGCAGCTGGAGCGATCTCGATGATATAGGCCCCTTCGGCGGTGGGCCCATTTACGATGTGCGCGCCGAGTGCCCGGAGAGCTTCGGCCACGTCGCGCTGAGACGCGCTGGGATTGAACACAATGCTCAGGCGGGTGGACGCGGTCGGGAGTCCGCGGACCTGGACGTCAGGCTGCCCCCCAGGCCGAACTGTCAGCCAGGCGAGAGCGCCGAGCTGCCCGGCGATGATCAGCACGGCCAGGGCCGGTGCCCACTTGGGCTGCAGCACCCACCGGAAGGCCTGGGCAAACCGGTCGGCCAGCCCGATCCGAGGCGCGAGCCGCTCATCCAGGCGGCGAAAAACCTCGGCGCGCACGCGAGCGGACGGCCCCGGCGCCCGGTCCACTGTGTCCTTCAGCTCCGCTCGCAGTCCAGCCATCGAGTCGAGCTCCTCCTTGCAGGCCGGACAGGACTGGATGTGCCGCTCGACCTCCGAGCGCTCCGCATCGCTCAACTGCCCGCTCAGGTACTCTGGCAGCCGCAGTACAGTCGGATGGACGTCCGGAATTTCAGGTACGGACGGGGTCATGGCGCGGTTTCCATGGGAGTGAGTCGTTGCATCTCCGCTTTTAGTTTTTGCTTTGCATAATAGACCCGCGTCTTCACGGTATTCAGAGGCAACGAGAGCAGGCGGGCGATCTCCTCGTACGGCAGGTCCTCGAAGAAGGCGAGATGCAGCACCTCGCGATGCTCGTGCGAGAGCTCCCGGATCGCGCTACCCACTGTGTTCTGAACCGCACGCTGCTGAGCGACGTCATCCGGCCCAGGCTCGGCTGTGGCAACTTCGGCGGCCTCTTCGATGGCTACTCGCTTGCCACCGCGACCGGCTCGCCGAATGGCATCGATGGCCTTGTGCCTCGCGATGCCGAATATCCAGGTCGACACCCGCGATGAGCGGTTGAAGCGCGTGGCACCGTCCCAGACAGCCAGCATCGTGTCGATCACGATCTCTTCGGCCGTTGCCGTGTCTTTGACCAGCGTGAGTGTGTACTGGAAGACCCGGCGCTCGTAGAGGGAGTAGAGCCGTTCGAAACTCGCCCTGTCCGCAGCAGCGACCGCAGCGATGAGCTCGCTCTCGTCCACCTGTCGAGACCCCCGGGCTCTTATATGGCCCTGTCGTACTCTATCACCTTCGCGAACCGACACGCCCCTCAGGACGCGAGCGCAATCTCCACACGCTTGTTGCGCTTGCCCTCGTTGCGGATGCGTACAACGCGTATCGCGCCGATCTCAGCAATGTTGCGCACGTGAGTGCCGCCGCAAGGTTGCAGGTCGATACCGGGTATCTTCAGCAAGCGCACACGGCCTGCGCCGCGCGGCGGCTGGACGCTCATTGTTTTCACGAGGTCCGGCTGAGCATCGAGCTCCGCATCGGTGATCCACACTGTCTCCGTCGGTACGCCAGAGGCAATGAGCGCGTTGGTCTCGCCCTCGATGCGTCCGGCGTCGAGCTTACTCATGTCGATATCGAAATCGAGCCGGCCCCGATCGGGTGCAATGTTGCCACCCGTCACGGGAGCAACGACTACACAAGAGAGCAAATGGAGAGCCGTATGCAACCGCATCAATGAATACCGTCGCTCCCAGTCGATCTCCAACGCTACCTCCTCTCCGGGTTGCAGCAGCGGAGCGCCGGGAGCCGGGATGTGCACTACGCTCTCGACGGTGTCGCCTTTGCGCGTATCCGCGATCGCAATGCGCTCGCCATTCGAGCGCACCAACACGCCAACGTCCCCCAACTGCCCGCCCCCCAGAGGATAGAAAATCGTGCGATCGAGCACGATGCCGCGCTCGGAGATGGCGTGAACCTGCGCCCGCGAGCTCTTGAGATACGCGTCGTCACGGAATTGCAGCTGAGTGGTCACAGCAGCACTGTGCACCCGGTAGGGGTAACCTGCAACCGCCGGATTGACGCTCCCCAAGCCACCCTCCTATCATCCCCCGGTCCTTCACGACCAAGGAGAGAACAATGAGAATCACAGGTCTTTTCGCGTTGCTGGCGCTGTTGTCGGTTCCCGCATTCGCGGCAAACATCGACGGCAAATGGACCGGCTCGATCGACACCCCCAATGGCCCGGTACAACTGACCTACGTATTCGCCTCCAAAGGGACAGAGCTCACGGGAACCGCAGCCGGCCCCGACGGCAACGCCACTCCGCTCGAGCACGGCAAGATCGAGGGCGACAAGGTCTCGTTTTCTCTCACCTTCAACTTCGGCCAAGCGATGACGTTCGCCTACACCGGCACGCTCTCCGGCAAGGAGCTGAAGCTGCACTCCGACATGGGAGGCGGTATCCCACCGATCGACTTCACTCTGACGAAGGCAAACTGACGGTCGGAGACAGGCCGCTCCTGCAGGCGGCGGGACGGAACGGTCCTGAGTGCGCGTGCTGTCGCGCTCTGCGGGACCGGCGCCGGCTCCACGATTCGTAGGTCTTCGGCGCGTCCATCCGTTTGAGTTGCTTCCAGGCCTCCAAAGCAGCGCCGCGTGGCGCGCTTGAAGTGAGGCGCCAGTTCCGATCTCGGCGGCTAAGTCGCGCAGCTCGGTGGCGTACCAGTAACCGTGGTCGAACTCGATCTCGGTCATCGATGGGGAAAGTCGAAAATGCGTGCCCATGCCAGCTCCCGCGTTCTTAGCCTCGTTCCAAGATCGCCGCCCGCGAGTTCCGGCGAACGCACTTCCGACGGCTTCGACCTCAGCGTGGTGGCGGTACCGACCCGTGTGGCGTTCCACCAGCGCCGGGATGAGAATCCGCCCTTCTATTGTCGCCCCCGATCCAGACATGTCCAGCAAACTGACTCCCGCCGAAGCAGCGCTGCGCGATGCCGCCCGCGACTACCACCGACTGCCGATCGCGGGCAAAGTCGCCCTCTCGCCCACGAAACCCCTGACCAACCAGCGCGACCTCTCGCTGGCCTACTCGCCGGGCGTGGCCTATCCATGCCTCGACATCGCTGCGGATGAGCGCGCGGCGGCCGATTACACCTCGCGCGGCAATCTCGTAGGCGTCGTGACGAACGGCACGGCCGTATTGGGTCTCGGCGACATCGGCCCGCTGGCGGCCAAGCCGGTGATGGAGGGCAAGGGCTGCCTGTTCAAGAAGTTTGCCGGCATCGATGTGTTCGACATCGAGCTCGCCGAGCGCGATCCGGACAAACTGATCGACATCATCGCCGCACTCGAGCCGACCCTCGGTGGCATCAATCTGGAGGACATCAAAGCCCCGGAGTGTTTCTACATCGAGCGAAAGTTGACTGAGCGGCTGAACATCCCGGTGTTCCACGACGACCAGCACGGCACGGCGATCATCGCCGCTGCGGCGATCCACAATGGCCTGGAGCTGGTCGGCAAGGATATCGGTAAGGTGAAACTGGTCGTCTCCGGCGCGGGCGCGGCGTCCATCGCCGTTCTCGACCTGCTGGTGGGGCTGGGCCTCAACCGGGCCCATGTCTTTGCCTGCGACTCCAAGGGCCTCATCTACGACGGTCGCGGCGAATACAACCCCGAGAAGGCCCGCTATGCGCAGAAGACGCACCTGCGGACGCTGGCGGATGCAATGCCCGGCGCAGACGTGTTCCTTGGCTGCTCGACGGGCGGCGTGCTGACTCAAGACATGGTCAGAGGCATGGCCGACAAGCCGATTATCCTCGCGCTCGCGAACCCGGAGCCGGAAATCCGACCCGAGCTCGCGCAGGCTGCGCGCCCGGACTGCATCATGGCGACCGGACGCTCGGACTATCCCAACCAGGTGAACAACGTCCTGTGCTTCCCCTACATCTTTCGGGGAGCGCTCGACTCGGGTGCCACGAAGATCACCTCGGGCATGAAACTCGCGTGCGTGAAGGAAATCGCCGATCTGGCCAAGGCCGAGATCAGCGAGGAAGTGGCAAGCGCCTACGCCGGCCAGGATCTGGCCTTCGGCACCGACTACATCATTCCGAAGCCCTTCGATTCGCGGTTGATTCTGCGCATCGCGCCGGCAGTTGCCGCGGCTGCGGCCGCCTCCGGTGTGGCAACGCGACCCATCGAGGACCTCGAAGCCTATCGCCAGCAATTGCAGCGGCAGTTCTCTTCCGGCGGACTGTTGACTCGCCCGGTATTCGGCACCGCGCGCGCCTCGAACTCCAAACGCATCGCCTACGCCGAAGGGGAGGACGACCGCGTACTGCGCGCAGCGCAGGTGGCGATCGATGAAGGTCTCGCCTCACCCATCCTCATCGGACGCCCTGCCGTCATCGAGGCGCGCATCAAGAAAGCCGCCTTGCGCATGAAGCCGGGCGTGGACGTCACGGTGATCAATCAGGACGATGACCCGAGGTTCAAACAGTACTGGCAGGCCTACCATCGCATCATGGGCCGACGCGGCGTAAGTCCCGACGCGGCGAAGGCGGCTGTGCTTCGCTCCACAACCACGGTTGCCTCGCTGATGGTGCATCTCGGCGATGCCGACGGGATGCTCTGCGGCCTGCATGGCCGCTACGACGCACACTTGGAGAACATCCGAGACGTGATCGGTATGCGCGAAGGTGAGACCGCCCTGGCAACATTGTCGGGGATCACGCTTGCCAAGCGAACTTTGTTCATTGCCGACACCTACGTGAACGAGGTCCCTTCGGCCGAGCTGCTCGCGTGCATCGCGGGACAGGCGGTGCGCGAGGTGCGGCTGTTTGGACTGACACCCAAAGTAGCTTTCCTGTCTCATTCCAACTACGGCTCGTCCCGCCGTGAATCTGCAAAGCGTGTGCGCAGCGCATTCGAGATCTTCGTCAAGCAAAATCCCGACATCGAATGCGACGGCGAAATGCACGGAGATGCCGCACTCTCCGAAGTCATCCGCCGCGGCATGCTGATGGACGGGCGGCTGACGGGCGAGGCCAACATCCTCATCTGTCCGAACATCGACGCCGCCAACATCCTGTTCAACGTGCTGAAGATCGTCGACGGTGAAGGCACGACGGTCGGCCCGATTCTGATGGGAGTCGACCGGCCCGCGCATGTCTTGACGCCCTCCTCCACATTCCGCCGCGTCCTGAACATGACAGCGCTCGCCGCTGCTCAGGCTGGAATGATTGCCGGCGCCAGGCGTGGAGTGGGCGCGCGCGATACGGGTTGAACTGCCCTCTTACCGGGTACTCGGACTACCAGACCAAGAATCCGTTGTCTGACCCCAGCGAGCGCCCTATATTGGGAACGTTCCCATGCAGTGAACAGTAATCCCGGCGCAAGCGCAACCCAAGAGGCGCAGCCGGGAAGCCCGAGGGTCTGCTCGCCATGGCGCTGAAGACCTTGCGCATATTCATCTCGTCTCCGGGCGACGTCGCCGAGGAGCGCCTGATCGCGCGCCGCGCCATCGGCCGCCTGGATTCGCAGGTGGGCGATCTGTTGCACCTCGAGGCGGTGTTCTGGGAGCACCACCCGTTGTTGGCCACCAGCTCGTTTCAGGAGCAGCTGCCGAATCCGTCCGAGACGGACATCGTGATCTCGATCCTCTGGAGCCGACTCGGCACGGTGCTTCCCAAGCACATCCGCCGGCCCGACGGGACCACTTATGCTTCGGGCACCGAGTTCGAATTTGAGGATGCGATGGAGGGACACCGGCGCGCGGGCAAGCCGCAGCTGCTCGTCTATCGGAAGACCGCGAAGCCCGACTGGTCCGGCGATGCAACTGTCGCGGCCAGTCAGCTCGAGCAGCAGCAGTCCCTCGAGCGCTTCCTCACCAAGTGGTTCGCCAACGGCGACGACGGCAGCCTCAAGGCTGCGTTCCACCCGTTCGCGACGCCCGCAGATTTCGAAGAACTGCTCGAAGCGCACCTCGTCCGTCTCGTAGAACAATATCTCCCTGCGGGCGTGAGCATCCGGGCTTCGGCACCGATCTGGCGGAATGGGTCGCCGTTTCGCGGCCTGCAGCCGTTCGAGACGGAACATGCGCCGGTCTTCTTCGGTCGCACGGCGGCTGTTGCCAGCATTCTCCTGAAATTGCGGCGCCAGGCGGATCGTGGGAAAGCCTTCGTGCTGACTGTCAGCGCGAGCGGTGCGGGCAAGTCATCCCTGCTGCGAGCCGGGGTGCTGCCGCTCCTTCTGCAGCCCGGCGTCGTGGGCCGCGCCGGCCAATGGCGCCACGCAATCATGCGGCCCTCCGAGGGTCAAGGAGATCTGTTACTCGCCCTGACGCGGGCGCTTCAGTCAGCGACCGCACTCCCCTCGCTCCAGGAAGGGGATCAATCGACTTTGGTTGAACGAGTCCGCACGGCCCTCGAGCATTGCGAGGCCACGCAGCCCGGCAGCGCGGGGAGCGATTGCCATCTGGCTCTACTGCTCGATCAGCTCGAGGAGATGTTCTCGGACGAACGCGTCACGGCACGGGAGCGTGAGCAATTCGTAGCGACGGTGGCCGCACTGTCGCGATCTGGATGTGTGTTCGTGCTGGCAACACTGCGCAGTGACGTTTATCCGAGACTCGGGGAGCTACCGCAGCTGATCGACCTCAAGGAAGGGGACGGACAATTCGATCTGCTGCCGCCAGCGTTGCGCGAGATCGGCCAGATCATCCGCTCCCCCGCAGCGGCGGCTGGCTTGCGCTTTGAAGCGCGCGCACAGACTTCCGAGCGCCTCGACGAAACGATTCGCGATGCTGCCGCCTCCAATCCCGGAGCACTGCCGTTGCTGGAGTTCCTGCTGGAGGAGCTCTACAAGGTGCGTAACTCGGAACATGTGTTGACCTTCAAAGCCTACGAGGAGTTGGGGGGCGTCGAAGGCGCCCTGGCGCGGCGCGCGGAGCAGGTATTTGCCCGAGTCAGCCCCGCTGCGCAGTCTGCGGCCTCCGAGGTGTTTGGCGAGCTGGTAGCGCTGGGCGTCGATGACGCTACGAAAGTCCTGCGTCGCAGTCCACCTCGGCGCGCATTTGCAGCCAATCCGGCCGCACTCGAGCTGGTCGATGCGCTCGTGGAAGCCCGTCTTCTCATCAGCGGATCCGACGCACGGGGCGAACCTGTCATTTCGCTCGCACACGAAGCGCTGCTGCAATTCTGGCCGCGGTTCGCGGATTGGCGCGAGAGGAATCGGGAAAACCTGCACATCCGCGCGCGGCTGAGTGCAGCCGTCGCGGTTTGGGAGAGTCATCAGCGCAGCCCGGACTTCCTGTTGGCTCGTGGCAAGCCGATCGCGGAAGCGCGGGCCCTGATCGCGGATGGTGTGCGACTCACTGCAGGGGAGCTGGGCCTCGTCGGGGCATCGGTGCAACGGGCGCGCCGCTTCGCCCGATTGCGCGCCAGCGCCATCGTGTCGCTGGCTGTCCTTTCTGTGCTTGCCACGGTCGCGGCGTATCTCGCGAATCACCAGTCGAACGTCGCACGCACTCAGGCTGCTACCGCTCAGCGCACGACAGACTTCATGGTGAATATGTTCGCCACGGCCGACCCGGAGGAAAACCGCGGCGCGACCATCACCGTACGCGAAATACTCGATCGGGGCGTCACGGAAATGAGCAGCAGCTTGTCCGAGGAGCCGGCCGTGAGGAGCAATCTCCTGCGTGCGATGGGACAGGCCTACAACGGGCTCGGCCTCTATCCAAAGGCGCACCGGCTGCTGCAGGAAGCCGCCAGTGGCGCAGGCAAGAGCGGCGACAAGGCCAACATCCTCGAGGCTGACCTTGCATTGGCTGCGAACCGCTATGCCGATGCCGCTTACACTGAGGCGGAGAGCCTGTACAGACAGTCCCTGGCGCTCGCGCGCACGCTGCATGGGCAGACGAGCCCGACGGTCAGCGAGGCCCTGTCGGGCCTGGCGCAAAGTCTCTATGCTCAGGACAAAACGCCGGAATCCGAGCGGCTGTATCGCCAGGCGCTCGACATCGATCTCGAGCTGCACGGCGAAAACCATGCGGATACGGCGCGCTCGCTGGATGCGCTGGGATTTTTCCTGTATTCCGAAAACCGTTATGAGGAGGCGGAGCCCCTCTGGCGGCGCGCGCTGGCCGTACGTCTCGCGGTCCTGGGCGGGCGACACGCGAAGACCGCCGAAAGCCTCAACAACCTGGGTTCTCTATTCTACCAGGAGGGAAAGTTCGACCTGGCCGATCGCAGCTGGTCGCAAGCCCTGGATGTCGAGCGCGTCGTCTTCGGCGAGTCACACGCCAACACGGCATCGACATTGAACAATCTGGGACGCGTCGAGCTGCTCAGAGGCAAGCTGGCCGATGCCAAGACTCACCTGTCCGAAGCCCTTACCATCGTCCGCAACAATCACACTCCAGGCCACGACGACACGCTGGTCGAGCTGAACAGCCTGGCGATGGTAGCCATCGAGCAGTCCGATTTCGCAGCGGCGGAGAGTCAGCTGCACGAAGCGCTGGACATCGCACGCGCCAGGCACCATTGGATGTTGGATCAACTGCTCACCAACTATGGCGACCTGTACGTGCGAACCGACCGCCTGCCCGAGGCGACCGGAGCATTGACTGAGGCGCGGCAGGCATTGCAAGCCCGCTATGGCAAGGCGCTGCAAGGTGCTGAAGGATGGCGGGTCGCCATTCTCGATAGCATCGAGGGCAGCTGCGCAACCGCACGACGCGACTTCGGCTCCGCGGAGAAAGCGCTGCTCGGCGCGCTCCCCGCACTGACTCAACGGTTCGGCAATTCCGGACTCTACGCGCGCCAGACCAACGCGCGGCTCGAACGCTTATACATAATGTGGGGCCGCGATGCCGACGCGGCCGTTTACCGAACACGTTTGGCGCAGATCGGCACGGCTGAATGACCTGATGCGGTGACATGCATCACGTTCCCGTGTTACAAACTGTAGCGACAGCGCCCTGCGACGACCCTGTAAGAAATCGAACGATCCCTGGGGAGAAACCGATGATGACGCGATTCAAGCGCCTCGAGAGCGCACTTCTGACCCTCGGAACGTTGGCTCTGGCGATGCCCGCCGCGCAGGCGCGCTTCGTGTTCGTCGATTTCGGCGACCCGGTGAGCTTCGCCACCGACGGCCAGCTGTTCACACAACCGCTGTCGACCGGCGGGACTGTCCCTTTCCAGTTGAATTTCGGGCAGGGAACGAACACCTACGACTACTGCTACAGCGGCACGGGCGGCTTCGTACAATTCGTGGGCTCGGGCAACCCCTGCGCCGCCGGCCCCGTACCCGCCCCCGGCAGCAACTACATCGCGCCCTTCCAGGTGGACCTGCTCTCTAACAATCCAACGGTGACCGGCGGGTTCATCGACGACATCGATTCCGGCAGCGGCTCGGATCCGTACGAGCTTGCGAACGCCACCACCCCGGCGATCCGTTTCATCTGGTCCGGCGAAGAGGCCGCGCATCTGTCGGTGATTTTCGAGCTCATGCTGATCGATCGGGGATCCGGCAATTTCGATGTGGATTTCATGTATGGCAGCGAGCTGTTTGGCATCGACGGTGCCCCCGATACGGGACAACAGGTCATTGCTTTGGGGTCCAACATACTGGGACCGACGCTCGGCCCGTTCTCGTCCAACGTCGACTACAGCTGGTCCTTCGTCGATGGCGCCTGCACGAATTGCGGTGGCGGCACCCCAGTTACCGTACCCGAGCCGCCGCTCTCGTTGATGTGGGCATGCGCGCTCGCCGCAGTCGTGTTCGCATACCGCCGACGATTCGCAGCTGGCTCGCGCGCCTCCGGCTCATCGGAACAGTGCGCATCCACATGAGCTTATCGTGAGTGCCGCCATCTACGGCTGCGAATGCGGCGCCCGGCGGGCAGAGATGGCGACCTCAGCGAGAATCGCGCTTCACATGCCTCGCGCTTCCTGGGCCTTGCGCACCAACTGCAGGAACTCAGCGCGGTAGCCGTAGGGGTCGTCACCGACGGCGCCGCGCGCCTCCTGCATCACATCCCCGAAGTTGAGCGACCCGGTGTACTTGCTACCGCGCAGGAGCTGTCCGAATCCCGCCACCGCCGTGGAGAACTTGACGTCCTTCTCGAGCGCCGCCGGCACACCCGCATCGACGCGGATCGGCTGTTCCATCAATCGTGATCGCAACCCGTGGGGCAGCTTGTAGCGAATCTTCAGGAAACCGTACTCGCCCGCCTTGCCCGACGTATCCGCGGCGGCCTTGTCGGCGGCTCCATAGCGGCGGTCGTCGATCAGCTTCGCATTCGAGCCCACGGGCGTGATCTCGTAAATCGCCGTCACTGCGTGGCCTGAGCCCACATCGCCCGCGTCGACCTTGTCATTGTTGAAATCTTCGCGATTCAGAGTGCGAGTTTCGTAGCCCACGAGGCGGTACTCCGCCACCGTGGCCGGATTGAACTCCACTTGCAGCTTGACGTCTTTGGCAATCGTGAACAGCGAGGCCGAGGATTCCTGCACCAACACCTTCCGAGCTTCGTTGAGTGTGTCGATGTACGCCGCTACGCCATTGCCATTCTGCGCAAGCGTCTGAGCCATGTCATCGCGATAGTTGTCCTCACCGAAGCCGAGCACGGACAGATAGACACCCTTCTCGCGCTCGCGCTCCACGAAACCCTTGAGCTGATTGCGATTGGTGATGCCGACATTGAAGTCGCCGTCCGTGGCCAGGAGAATGCGGTTCACGCCGTTCTTGCGGAAATTCTTCTCAGCCAGCTGATAGGCCAACCGGATCCCCTCTGCACCGGCAGTGGACCCACCGGGTTGCAGCGAGTCGAGCGCCTGCACGATCGTCTCCTTGTCCGCCACCGGCGTGGGTGCCAGCACTTGGCCTGCGGCGCCGGCGTACACCACGATCGCGACGGTGTCGGTGGGCTTCAGGGTGTCGAGCAACAGCTTCATCGACTGCTGCGCGAGCGGCAGTTTGTCCGGCTCGTCCATCGAGCCGCTGACATCCAGAAGCAGCACGAGATTCACATCGGGCCGCTCGCGGCTTTGCACCTCATAGCCCTTGATACCAATATGGAGCAGCTTCTTCCCCTCACCCCACGGCGAATCGCTCACCGTCACCGTTGCCTTGAACGGCTGGTCCGCGGATTCCGATGTCGGCCACGCATAATCGAAGTAATTGATCATCTCCTCGACACGCACGGCGTCCATCTGAGGCAACACACCCTCATTCAACCGCCGCCGGACGAAGCTATAGGATGCCGTGTCGACATCGACGGAGAATGTCGACACGGGCTCGTCCGCAACGCGCTTCACCGGGTTGATTTCGAAGTGCTGGAATTTGTCGCCGCTCTCTGACGGGGCCTGAGGTGCCGGAGCCGACGCTTCGGGAGCCGACTTCTCCTTGTGCGAAAACAGACTTCCTATCCAGGAGCGCACCCGTGACTGCCGGGTAACTACGACCTCCTCGAGCTCGCCACCCGTAGATGCAGATGCGGGCGGCGGAGGAGCGCCGGCCGCGGACGGTGCGACATCCTGTGAGATCGCCGCAATGGGCGCCGACGAGGTCATGTTCTGCGGGTGGATTCGTTCGGCATCCACGACGACCTCTTCCGGGGCAGCCTGCTGAGGGGGCGAGCCAGTCGCCGCTGGGAGCGGTGTCGGCGTCCGCGGCGCACGAGGTGCGGAATCCCTACGCAGCTTGTGCTCGTTCGCAGGTTGGGTAGTCGCCGGCGGGTTCGGAACCTCGGTCTTCCCCTCCGTTTCCAACGGCTGTGCAGCCTCGGACGTCAATTTGGCGTCGCCTTCTTGTCGATCCTGCGAGATCGTCGTGATGGGCGCCGGCGGTCGGACGAACTGCCGCTGTCCCGGGGGCATGAGCCACACCGTCGAGACGGCAACCACGACGACACAGGCGGTTGCAATCCCACGCAACAGCATGTGTCTCGACGTCACCGGCCTTGCCGGGTTACCCGCACGGAAGGCGCCGAGCAACTTGGCAAACAGGCCGGACTCGATCGGTGCGCGGGCTTCTCCAGTCTGCGCATGAACCCGCTCAAACTCTGCCAGAGCGGCCTGTCTCGCCCTCAGTCGTGCGTGCGGATCGGGCGGCAGAGGCGGCGTGTGCCGCAGTAGGTCTTCGAAGGAACGTGCTCTCATGTGCCACCGCTCATCAGGGGCTCACGCTTCGTCATGTGCTTGCGCATGGCGTGAACGCGCCAGGAAATAGTTGATTCCGAGACGCCCAGGATGCCGGCTGCCTCAGCGTGGCTGAGGCCTTCGCCATGCACGAGCAAGGCGGTCTCTTTCATGCCCTCGCCGAGCTCATCGAGTTGCTCGAGCAATTGCGCGAGGTAGATGTAGTCCTCCGGACGTGCCGCCTCGGCCGGCGGCTCATTCTCGGGTAGCGCGTCGTGCTCGTGACGCCGCTGCGATCGCTGCCAGTCCTGGGCACAGCTGATCACCAGCTGGTAGAGCCAACTCGTGAACGCCGCCTGGAAACGAAACTGCGCCAGACTCCCTGCCAGCTTGATGCAGGACTGCTGCGCAATGTCTTCGGCATTCGCACGGTGACCGCACCACTTGAAGGCGATGCGATAGATCGTGGCGTAGTACAGATCCAGCAGCTCGCCGAACGAGGCGACATCCCCGCTCTGCGCGCGCCTTACGAGACCTGTCAGATGTCGATCGTCCATGCAATTTTCTTCGTTGGGCTCTCGGGCATTAGACGCAGCGAGCGGCCGAAACCTTGGAGCCGGTGCATTGTGACGCCGAGCCGGCCCCACCTCCATCCGCCGGCTGGGTTTCCTGCGTGCAAGTCACTGATTTCAATTACTTAAATCGCATGCGACCCTATCCTCGACCTGCGGCACGGCGCCCGGAGCGGCGACAAGGTCGTGGAGGTGTTGCCTTTCTCGCTGCGCACCCGGCGCCGAGTCGCGCCGGCTCTCCTCCGCGAGCGACAATCCCGGCGTGCCCGCCTATGACAACGACGACGTCCTGTGGACGAACGTGGTCGGCTTCCGCACCAAGCCCTTGTGCGGCGCGCAGTTCTGGGAGCTGTACCATCAGGTCGTGACCGCGCCGTGAACCGGGATGCCGGCAACCCACACCTGAGTAGTTGGCGAGTCAATAAGGAGTTACACCCTACTTCCGGGCTTTGGAGACCCGTAGCTCGCTACGAGGACCGACCAAACAATTCACCGCAACGGCGATCCTGCTCCTCGCCGAAGAAGGAAAGCTCTCACTTTCCGATCCCATTACGAAGTTTCTGCCCGACTATCCCGTGCAGGGACATCT
>Ga0070681_10004482_pt1 | contig 13318 bp, 10 predicted proteins | sample KBSC83BmetaG_FD_65650 | JGI IMG/M metagenome (GOLD analysis project Ga0070681, IMG submission 65650) | Corn rhizosphere microbial communities from Kellogg Biological Station, Michigan, USA - KBS C8-3B metaG | ecosystem: Host-associated > Plants > Roots > Rhizosphere | place: USA: Michigan... | reverse complement strand
GCGCTTTGCCGAGCAGATGCGTGCCTCCCGGCGCTACCGGGCGACCTTCGACGAGCTCGCCTCGCTCGACGATCGCCAGCTCGCCGATATCGGCGTGAACCGCTCCGAGATCCACCGCATCGTGGCCCTCTCGGCGCTCGGCGAGATCGCCGCCCGCTAAGCAGACCGACGGCGCACGACCAGCGCCGACCAGGCTTTCGACCGCAGCCGCATCGTCAGGGCAAGGCCCTGGCTGCGGTGCGCGGCCAGGACTTGCGCCTCCTGCTCGATCAGCAGGCCCGACAGGATGGCGACACCGCCCGGTGCGAGATGCCGGGCCAGGGTTGGCGCCAGACGGCAGAGCGGTCGCGCCAGGATATTGGCGACGATCAGATCGAAGGGCCGCCGCTTGGCGATCGCGGGCGCCCGATAGCCATCCCCCTCGACGACATGCACCAGACCGGCCAGGCGATTGAGCCGGGCATTGGCGCGCGCGACACGCACCGATTCCGGATCGAGATCGGAGCCCAGCACAGGCACGCGCCACAGCAGCGCCGCGGCCAGCGACAGGATGCCGGAACCGCAGCCGAGATCGAGCGGATTGGAGATCCGTCCTTGCCGCCGCAGGCGCTCGAGCGCCGTCAGGCAGAGCCGCGTCGTGTCATGCTCGCCCGAGCCGAAGGCGGTCGCCGCATCGATCAAGAGGCCGAAGCGCGCGGCCGGCACCTTTCCTTCGAAATGCGAACCGTGAATGAAGAAGCGGCCGCAGGCGAGCGGCGGGAAATCGCGGCGATTCTCGGCCAGCCAATCGACGGAAGGCAGCGGCGCGACATGGTGCGGCGGCGGCGGGCCGGCGGCCGCATCGCCCAGCGCCGCGGCGAGAGCCGCCGCTTCCGGCTCCTCCGCGGCATAGGCCTCGACGCGCCAGGCACCGCCGGGCGCCAGCTCGAAGGCGGAGATGGCCGCGGCAAAGGGTTCGAGCGCCGCCGAGAAGCGCTCGGCGGCGGCCTCGGAGTCCGCCACCAGCTCGATCTTGTATCCGGCGAGTGTGCTGGATTTGAAGTTCGCAATCACCTGGGATCGACCTCGATGCGACCGTCAAATCCCAGAAGCACGCTCGATTCCAACGTTGCCCGTGTGAATCGCCACACGCGCGTCATGCTTTGACGACGAAGCTGGCGATCACCTTCTTCAGGCCTGCCTTCTCGAAATCGATCTCGAGCCGATCGCCTTCCGCCAGGGTGACGGTGCCGTAGCCGAATTTCTGGTGGAAGATGCGCGTGCCGGCCGCGTAGGTCTCGACCGGCTTCCTCTCGACGAGGCGCGCCTTGCCTTCGATCAGCGGCGCCGGCTTTAGCGGCCAGCGCGGCTCGGCGGCGTAGCGCGCCGCCGGCGGCGCATCGCGGAAGCCGCCGCGCCAGAAGCTGCTGCGCTCGGTGCCGCCGAGCCCGGTCGCGGCGCTGCGCTCGACATGCGCGTCGGGCAGCTCGGCCAGGAAGCGCGAGGGCAGCGCCGCCTGCCACAGATTGTGGATGCGCCGGTTGGCGGCATAGGAGACGAAGGCGCGCCGGCGCGCGCGCGTGAGGCCGACATAGGCGAGGCGCCGCTCCTCCTCGAGACCCTTGAGCCCGTTCTCGTCCATCGCCCGCTGATGCGGGAACAGCCCTTCCTCCCAGCCCGGCAGGAAGACGCTGTCGAATTCCAGCCCCTTGGCGCTGTGCAGGGTCATGAGCGTGATCTGGTCGTCGCTGGTATCCTCGTTGCGCTCCATCACCAGGCTGACATGCTCGAGGAAGCCGGTCAGGCTGTCGAACTCCTCGAGCGCCGTGACGAGCTCCTTCAGATTTTCCAGACGCCCCGGCGCCTCGGCCGATTTGTCGGCCTGCCACATGGCGGTGTAGCCGGATTCGTCGAGCACCGTCTCGGCAAGCTCGCCGACCGGCATGCGGTCGGCGAGCGCGCGCCAGCGGTCGAAGCATTCGATGACGGTGCCGAGCGCTTTGCGTGCGGCGGGCTTCAGCTCGTCGGTGGTGACCAGCCGGTGCGCCGCCTGGAACAGCGAGGTGCCGCCGGCCCGGGCGGTGCGGTGCATGATCTGCAGGGTGGCGTCGCCGAGGCCGCGCTTGGGCGTGTTGACGATGCGCTCGAAGGCGAGATCGTCGTCGGGCTGCGCCACCAGGCGCAGATAGGCGATGGCGTCGCGGATCTCGGCGCGCTCATAGAAGCGCAAGCCGCCGACCACCTTGTAGCGGACGCCGAGCGTGACCAGCCGTTCCTCGAACTCGCGCGTCTGGAAGCCGGCGCGCACCAGGATCGCCATGCTCTTCAGCGCATGGCCGTCGCGCTGCAAGGCCTCGATATGGTCACCGACGCGGCGCGCCTCCTCCTCGCCGTCCCACACCCCCTCGACGCGGACCTTCTCGCCCTCGTCGAGGCTGGTCCACAAGCTCTTGCCGAGCCGGCTTTCATTGTTGGCGATGAGACCGGAAGCGGCACCCAGAATATGCGGAGTCGAGCGGTAGTTCTGCTCGAGCCGCACGATCTTGGCGCCGGGAAAATCCGTCTCGAAGCGCAGGATGTTGCCGACCTCGGCGCCGCGCCAGCCATAGATCGACTGGTCGTCATCGCCGACGCAGCACAGATTGCGGTGCTTCTGCGCGAGCAGCCTCAGCCACAGATATTGCGCGACGTTGGTGTCCTGATACTCGTCGACCAGGATATAGCGGAACTTCTCCTGATATTGCGCCAGCACTTCGGGATTGCTCATGAAAAGCGTCAGATTGTGCAGCATGAGGTCGCCGAAATCGCAGGCGTTCAGAACTTTGAGCCGCTCCTGATAGAGGGCATAGAGCTGGATCAAGCGCCCGCCCGCGAGCTCGCCGGCCTCGTCGCTCCTGACCTTGTCGGGCGTGAGGCCGCGATCCTTCCAGCGCTCGATCACGCCGAGCAGGATGCGCGCCGGCCAGCGCTTCTCGTCGATGCGCTCGGCCTGCAGCAGCTGCTTCACCAGCCGCAGCTGGTCGTCGGTGTCGAGAATGGTGAAGTTGGGCTTCAGCCCGATCAGCTCGGCATGTCGCCTGAGCAGCCGCGCCGCCAGCGCGTGGAAGGTGCCAAGCCACAGATCCTGCGCCGCGCCGCCGATCTGGCTCGCCACGCGCTCCAGCATCTCGCGCGCCGCCTTGTTGGTGAAGGTGACGGCGAGAAGCTGCGACGGCCAGGCCCGCCGCGTATTGACGAGATGGGCAAGCCGCGTGGTCAGCACCCGCGTCTTGCCGGTGCCGGCGCCGGCCAGCACCAGGACGGGGCCGTCCAGCGCCTCGACCGCCTGGCGCTGGTCTGGGTTGAGAGTGGCGAGATAGGGGTATGGGGAAGGCTGGGTCGCGGCATTGGCCGCCGGGCTCTCGATCATGGTCGAAGATATAGAGCAGCCGGGCCTTTCTTGCAGCCTCGTCGAGACTTGAGCTTGGCGGCATGCCTCCTTCCGAACATATTGTCCTGGGTCGGCGTTGGCCCTTAGGATCGCGAGCCTCGGCTGGATCGGGAAAAGCCGCCTTTGAGCAAGAGCGCACAAGACGATTCCGGCCTGACTCGGTCCCTGGCTCAGCTCGCCGCGGAGATCCGCCTGCTGCAGCAGCAGGTGACGGCGCTCGGCACGGCGGCGCGCGGCGGCGACCCCGCGCCCGCGGCGCCCGCTGTCGGCAGCCAGGTCACCGACTTTCTGATCAATGGCAGCTCCGAGGGCATTCTCGCCTGGGACCGCGACTGCCGCTGCACGATCTGGAACCCGGCGCTGGTGAGCCTGTCCGGCATGCCGCAGGAGGCGATGCTCGGGCGCGACCTCTGCGAGCACCTGCCCGATTTCTTCGGCGGCGCCCGCGTCACCTGCCTCGCCGGCATCCGCGCCGGCAGCCCGGTCGCGATCTACGACCAGCCCTATAGCCACCCGCGCACCGGCGAGCGCGGCTATTTCGACGCCACCTTCTCGCCGATGCGCAGCGAGGACGGCAGCATGGCCGGCGGCATCGCCTCGATCCGCGATACCACCAGCCGCAAGAATGCCGAGCGTGCCCTCCTGGCGTCGGAGGGGCGTTTTCGCGTGCTGGTCGAGAGCGTCGTCGATTACGCCATCATCATGCTCGATCCGGACGGGCGCGTCGCCAATTGGAACGCCGGTGCCGAGCGCATCAATGGCTACAAGTCGGAGGAGATCGTCGGCGAGCATTTCTCGCGCTTCTATGGCGAGGACGACCGGCTGGCGGGCCTGCCGGCCAAGGGGTTGGCGGTCGCCGAGCGCGACGGCAAGTATCTCGCCGAGGGATGGCGCCAGCGCAAGGACGGCAGCCGCTTTTGGGCCAGCGTCGTCATCGACGCCATTCGCGATCCGCAAGGCACCCTCATCGGCTTCGCCAAGGTGACGCGCGACGAGAGCGAGCGCCGCGAGGCGCAGGCCAAGCTCGACGAGGCTCGCGAGCAGCTCTTCCAGTCGCAGAAGATGGAAGCGATCGGCAAGCTGACCGGCGGCATCGCGCATGACTTCAACAATCTGCTGACCGTCATCGCCGGCAATCTCGACCTGCTGGGCGCGCTGGCCGACAGCGATCGCATGCAGCGGCTGATCGGCGAGGCGCAGCGTGCCACCGACCGTGGCGCGCGGCTGACCGAGCACCTCTTGTCCTATTCGCGTCGCCAGAATCTCCATCCCGAGCCGTTCGACGTGAATCAGCTGCTGATCGAGTTCCAGGTGCTGATGCAGCGCGCGGTCGGCGAATCGGTCGAGGTCAATCTCGATCTCGAAAACGGCCTGTGGCCGAGCCGGCTCGACCGGGCGCAGTTCGAATCGGCCATGCTCAATCTCGCGGTCAATGCGCGCGACGCCATCTCGGGCTCCGGCAAGCTCACCGTGACGACGCGCAACGTCAAGATCACGGTGCCCCAGAGCGAGCTGCCGGCCGGCGAATACGTGCTGCTGGCGGTGAGCGACACCGGCGGCGGCATGAGTTCCGAGGTGCTGACGCACGCCTTCGAGCCGTTCTTCACCACCAAGGAGGTCGGCAAGGGTTCCGGCCTCGGCCTGTCGATGGTCTTTGGCTTCGCCAAGCAATCGGGCGGCACCATCCGCCTGGAAAGCACGGTCGGGCTCGGCACCACGGCGCAGCTCTATCTGCCGCGCACCGAGGATGTACCGGTGAATGCCGTCGCCAAACCCGATCTGCCGCTGACCCAGGACGGCTCGGCGACGGTGCTGGTGGTCGAGGACGACGAGGATGTGCGCCAGGTCGCGGTCGATATTCTCGAGCATCTCGGCTATCGGGTGCTGGTCGCCGAGAACGGTATCGAAGCCTTGTCGATCCTGTCGCGCGACGAGCCGATCCGCCTGTTGTTCAGCGACGTCGTCATGCCGGGCGGCTTGTCCGGCATCGAGCTGGCGCGCGAAGTGCGGCGGCTGCACCAGGATGTGCGCATCCTCCTGACCTCCGGCTACACCACCGACACGATCGGCTCGACGGCCGAGTTCACCTTCTTCCGCAAGCCCTACCGGCCGGCCGATCTCGCGCGCAAGATCTCGGACCTGCTCGGCGATGCCACACCGGCCGCCGGCAACTAACTTCTTTGTAACAGCGCCGTTCCGACTCTTGACGCGCTGGAGTCTCTGTCCCAAATCCAAAGAGAGGCTGGCGCGGGAGGGACAGATGGCCGATGTGAAGAAACTGCTTGCGGCGGGAGCGATGCTGTCGTCGCTCGCGGGCTGCTATTACGGGCCGCCGCCGGTGTCCTACTATACGGCCCCGTGCCCGCCGGCCGGCGCCGCCGCGCCGCCGTCGGCCGCCAACGCGCCACCGCCCGCCAATGCGGCGCCGCCGGCCGAGGCCGTGGCTCCGGCCGAGGGCCAGGCGCTGTGCACCTACGGGGCGGAGAACTACGCCTATGCGGCGCCCGGCTATGGCTACGGCCCCTATGCCTACCCCTATCCCTATTACGGACCGGCTTTTATCGGCCCCTCTTTCGGCTTCTTCTCGGTCGGCGGCGGCCGTGGGTTCCATGGCGGGTTTCACGGCGGGTTTCACGGCGGCGGCCATTTCCGCTGAGCGCCCTGCCGATCCTCGCGATGAGGCGGAGGCGCTGATCTAGCGGGAAGGAGCATGCGCATGGCTTGGCGGTCGGTGCTTTTCGTCACGGCCTTGCTGCTCCTGCCGTCCGTCCTCCCCGGCGCCTGGGCGGCCGGCGGACCGGAGCCGGGCCGCGAGCCGACCAAGGGCGATCCCTTCGCCGCCATCGTCGGGCTGCATGCCAAGGTGCCGAGCGAGGCGCGCTCGGCTCGCTCGCTCGGCCGTGAGCGCGAAGGCAGCGGCATCGTCATCGATTCCTCGGGCCTCGTCGTCACCATCGGCTATCTCATGATCGAGGCGAGCGAGATCACGCTCGATGTCGGCGGCAAGCGCGTGCCGGCGAGCTTCGTCGCCTACGACCATGATTCGGGCTTCGGGCTGGTGCGCGCCCTCGTGCCGATTTCGGTGAAGCCGATGGCGCTCGGCGGCGCCGGCGCCCTCGAGCCCGGCGATCCGCTGATCGCGGCCGCGCAGGGCGGCATCGATGCGGCGATGCCGGTGAGGCTCGCCGCCAAGGAGCGCTATGCCGCGAGCTGGGAATACATGCTCGACGAGGCGTTGTTCACGACCCCGCCGCATCCGCTGTTCGGCGGTGCGGCGCTGATGGACCGGGACGCGAAGCTGGTCGGGGTGGGCTCGCTCATCCTGCGGACGATTCCCGGTGCGCCGCACCAGGCGGGCAATATGTGGGTGCCGGTCGACCGGCTGAAGCCGCTGCTCGGCGACCTGCTGGCGCTCGGCCACAGCGCGGCGCCGCCGCGCCCCTGGCTCGGCATCAATGCCGCCGAATCGACCGGCGGCATCGTGGTGGCGCTGGTATCGCCCGGCGGTCCGGCCGAGGCGGCAGGCCTGCACAAGGGTGACGTGATCACCGCGATCGGCGGCACGCGCGTGGCCGACCTCGCCCGATTCTACAAGCTGCTGTGGGGGTCGGGGCCGGCCGGCAGCGACATTCCCCTCACCGTGCGGCAGGGCGGCGACACCAGGCAGCTCATGATCCATTCGGTCGATCGGCTGAGCTTCCTCAAGCTGAAGCCGACGCTTTAGGTGGTCCCCAGGGCGAAGCCCGCGAGTCCCGACACCATGCCGCCGAGAAAGGTCGCGAGCAGGTACCGCGCGAAGGGCTAAACCGAGAAGTATTTCGCCTGCGGATGCAGCACGACGATCGCCGAGGTCGATTGCTCGGGATGCAGCTGATCCTCGTCGGACAGGCTGAGGCCGATGCGCTCGGCGCCGAGGAGATCGAGGAGCTGGCGCTGGTCGCCGAGATTGGGACAGGCGGGATAGCCGAAGCTGTAGCGGCTGCCGCGATAATGCTGCTTCAGCATCTTCTGCATGTCGCGCGCATCATCGGCCCCGAATCCGAGCTCGGCGCGGATGCGCTTATGGACATATTCCGCCATAGCCTCGGCCATCTCGACCGAAAGGCCGTGCAGATAGAGATAATCCTGGTAGCGATTGTCGGCGAACCATTGGCGCGCGACATCGGAGGCGTGCGCCCCCATGGTCACGACCTGCAGCCCGATCACGTCGCGCTCGGCATCGCCGATGTCGCGGAAGAAATCGGCGATGCACAGCCCGTCCTCGCGATTCTGCCGCGGCAGCGAGAAGCGCGTGATCTCGCGCTGGTGATCCTCGGGATCGAACAGGATGACGTCGTTGCCTTCGGCGGCGGCCGGCCAATAGCCGTAGGCCGCCTGCGGCACGAGAATGTCCTGCTGGATCGAGACCTCGCACATGCGCTTCAGGATGGGCTTCACCTCGGTCTTGGCCCATTCGTCGTATTCGGCGCGGCTCTTGCCGATCTTGCGAAAGCCCCACTGGAATTGGAACAGCATGGTCTCGTTGAGATAGGGCACCAGCGTCTTGATCGGCACGCGCGCCAGCATGCGCGGCCCCCAGAAGGGCGGCACCGGGACGGCGACGTCCTTGTTGAGCTCTGCGCGACGCAGCCGGATCTCTTCGAGATCGACGGGCCGCTCCGCCGGCTGCGCCGCCTGGCCGAGCGTGCGCGACTCGTTGGACGGCCTGCCTTCGCGTTTTTTGGCGAGGTCGCCGAGATGGCTGTCGAACTGGCCGGTCATCACCTTGTCCATGAGGCCGAGCCCGTCGAACGCATCGCGCGCATAGGCGACCCGGCCCGAGGCGTAGGATTTGACGCAGTCCTCCTCGACATATTTGCGGGTGAGCGCGGCGCCGCCGAGCATCACCGGAATCTTCACGCCCTGCCGCGACATCTCCTCGAGATTTTCGCGCATCACCACGGTCGATTTGACCAAGAGGCCGGACATGCCGACGGCGTCGGCATTGTGCTCCTGCGCCGCCTGGACGATGGTCGCTATCGGCTGCTTGATGCCGAGATTGACGACCTTGTAGCCGTTGTTCGTGAGGATGATGTCGACGAGATTCTTGCCGATATCGTGCACGTCGCCCTTCACCGTGGCGAGCACGATGGTGCCCTTCTGCTGGCCTTCGACGCGCTCCATGTGCGGTTCGAGATAGGCGACCGCCTTCTTCATGGTCTCGGCGGATTGCAACACGAAGGGAAGCTGCATCTTGCCGGCGCCGAACAGCTCGCCCACCACCTTCATGCCGTCGAGCAGCAGATTGTTGATGATGTCGAGCGGCTGGTAGCTCTCCATCGCAAGCGCGAGATCCTCGTCCAGGCCCTGGCGATCGCCATCGACGATGCGCAGCTTCAGCCGTTCCTCGACCGCTTCCGGCCTGGCGCGCTTCACCGCGGCTTCGGCATTGCGGCCTTCGAACAGGGCCATGAAAGCCTGCAGCGGATCGTAGCCCTCGCGGCGCCGGTCGAAGATCAGATCCTCGGCGATGCGGGCCTCTTCTTCCGGAATCTTGTGCAGCGGCATGATCTTCGACACATGCACGATGGCGCCGGTCAGGCCGCGCTTCATCGCATGGTCGAGAAACACCGAGTTCAGCACGTGACGGGCCGGCGGGTTGAGACCGAAGGAGATATTGGAAAGGCCGAGAATGATCTGGCATTCCGGCAGCTCCTTGGCCAGGCGCTCGATCGCTTCGAGCGTCCACAGGCCCAGCTTGCGATCGTCCTCATTGCCGGTGCAGATGGTGAAGGTGAGCGGGTCGAACATGAGGTCGGAGGCCGGCAGCCCGTGCTTGACGCAGGCGAAGTCGTAGAGTCGCTTGGCGACCTCGATCTTGCGGTCGGCCTCCTTGGCCATGCCGGCTTCGTCGATGGTGAGCGCGATCACCGCCGTGCCGAAACGGCGCGCGAGCTGCATGCGCTTCTCGGCCGCCTCCTCGCCATCCTCGAAATTGATCGAGTTGAGGATCGCCTTGCCGCCATAGAGCTTCAGCGCGGCCTCGAGCACGATCAGCTCGGTCGAATCGATCACCAGGGGCGCGTTGATCGAACCGCGCATGCGGCTCACCACATGCGTCATGTCGGCGACCTCGTCGCGGCCGACGAAGGCGGTGCAGATGTCGAGCGTGTTGGAGCCCTCGCGCACCTGCTCGCGCGCCATCTCGACGCAGCCTTCCCAATCGCCCTGTTCCTGCAGCCGCTTGAACTGACGGCTGCCATTGGCGTTGCAGCGCTCGCCGATCGAGAGATAGGCATTTTCCTGGCGCAGCGGCACCTGGCCATAGAGCGAGGCGACGGACGGCACCCACTGCACGGCGCGCTGCTTGGCCGCCGGCCGGCCGCTGGGATCGAGCTTGCGCAGCATGGCGTCGATCGCGGCGACATGCTCGGCCGTGGTGCCGCAGCAGCCGCCGACCAACCCGACCCCGTCCTCGGTCACGAAGCGCTCGATCCAGGTGGCGAGATCGTCGGGACGCAGCGGGTAATGGGTCTTGCCGTCGACCAGCTCGGGAAGGCCGGCATTGGGCTGCACCGAGATGAGCCCGTCCCAATTCTGGCCGAGCCAGCGCACATGCTCGGACATCTCTTGCGGGCCGGTGGCGCAATTCAGCCCCATCACCGGCACGTCGAGGCTGCGGATCACCGTCGCGGCGGCGGCGATGTCGGAGCCGACCAGCAGCGTCCCGGTCGTCTCGACCGTCACCTGCACGATGATCGGCACGTCGCGTCCGGCTTCGCTGCGGGCGCGTTTGGCGCCGTTGACGGCGGCCTTGATCTGCAGCGGGTCCTGGCAGGTCTCGATCAGGATGGCGTCGACGCCGCCCGCGACCAGCCCGGCGCTCTGCAGGGCGAAGGCGTCCTCGAGATCCTGGTAGCCGATATGGCCGAGGCTCGGCAGACGCGTGCCCGGTCCGATGGCGCCCAGCACGAAGCGCTGACGCCCGTCGGCGGCGAATTCCTCGACGACCGAGCGCGCGAGCTCCGCCGATTCGCGGTTGAGCGCATGCGCCTCGGCGCCGAGGCCGAACTCGCCGAGGGTGATCGGCGAGCCGCCGAAGCTGTTGGTCTGCAGCAGGTCTGAGCCCGCCTGCAGGTAGGAGCGATGGATGTCGCGGATGAGGTCGGGACGCGAGCGCGTCAGGATCTCGGTGCAATTCTCCTGGCCGAGAAAATCGCGCTCGACATCGAGCGAGAGGGCCTGCACGCGGCTGCCCATGGCGCCGTCGCACAAGAGCACGCGTTGGCGGAGCGTATCGAGAAAGAGAGACATCGAGCCTTGGACCTCACTCACCCATCCCGTCATGCCCGGGCTTGACCCGGGCATCCACGAGAAGCACGCGAAGCTTGCTGCTCCGCTCTCGAGAAGCGCGCGCTGTCGCGCGCGTTCCGTGGATGGCCGGGTCAAGCCCGGCCATGACGCGTTTGGTATTGCGGAACACGGTCATGGCGCGTCTCACGCCGCCGGCGCCGCAGCGGCGGCATGCGGCTTCAGGCCGAGGCGGCGGCAGATGGCGGTGGTCAGCTCGGCGCGGTTGAGGGTGTAGAAATGCAGCTGCTCGCAGCCGAGCGCGCGCAAGCCTTGCGCCAGCTCGGCGGCCACCGTGCAGGCGACGAGACGGCGCGTATCGGGATCGGCGTCGAGCCCGTCGAACAGCTCGGCCAGCCAGGACGGCACCGAGGTGCCGCACGAGCCCGAGAACTTCACGACTTGCGCGAAATTGGTGACCGGCAGAATGCCCGGCACGATCGGGACAGTGATGCCGGCCTTGGCGGTCCGCTCGAGGAAGCGTTCGTAGGCGGCGGCCTCGAAAAAATATTGGGTGATGGCGCGCGTCGCGCCGGCATCGATCTTGCGCTTGAGATTGTCGAGGTCGGCCGCGGCGGACGGCGCCTCGGGATGCGTCTCGGGATAGGCGGCGACGCTGACCTCGAAGGGGGCGACGCGCTTCAAGCCGGCGACGAGATCGGCGGCATAGGCGAAGCCTTGCGGATGCGGCTCGTATCGGGCGCCACCGCCCGGGGCGACCGGCGCGTCGCCGCGCAAGGCGACGATATGGCGGATGCCGGCCTGCCAATAGGCGCGCGCCACCTCCTCGATCTCGGCGCGCGAGGCGCCGACGCAGGTGAGATGCGCCGCCGGCTCGAGCGCCGTCTCGTCACGGATGCGCTTCACCGTGTGATGGGTGCGCTCGCGCGTCGAGCCGCCGGCGCCGTAGGTGACCGAGACGAAATGCGGCTGCAAAGGCGCCAGCTTGGTGATCGCCGCCCACAGCGACTGCTCCATCTCCGGCGTCTTGGGCGGGAAGAATTCGAAGGATACCGACAGCGTCATCTCACACTCTCCGAGGCGCGGCGCGGCGCGCGCGCGCTCTTCTCCGCCGGCCGCTCGGCCGACCATATCGCGACGGTCAATGTGCGGCCGGCGAGCAAGGTCGCCGAAACCCGGCCGAGGCCGGCGTCGCTACACCAGCCCGCCACTTCCGATTCGCGGAAGCCGAGGCGGCGGTGGGCGTGGCGCTCGCGCAGCTCCTCGCGCTCATGCGGCGCGAAATCGACGATGATCAGCACGCCGCCCGGGCGCACGACGCGCGCCGCCTCGGCGACCGCCGCCGCGGGATCCTCGAGATAATGCAGAACCTGATGCATGGTCACGACGTCGAAGGACGCGCCAGGAAGAGGCAGCTGATAAAGATCGGCCTGACGGACCGAGACATGGCGCAAGCCCGCGCGCTCGAGATTGGCGCGCGCGACCGACAGCATCTCCCGGGAAAGGTCGATCCCCACGGCATGTTTCGCTGTCGGAGCGAAGAGCTCGAGAAGCCGTCCGGTGCCGGTGCCGATGTCGAGAAAATCGTCGATCGACCGGCCGGCGAGCCGCTCGGCCAGCACCCGCTCGACCTCGCCATCATCGATATGCAGCGAGCGGATGCGGTCCCACTCCGCGGCATTGTCGCGGAAATAGGCCGCGGCCGCCTCGGACCGCGCGCGCTTGACCCCGTCCAGCCGCTCGAGATCGAGCGCCAGCACCGGATCGCCCGGCGGCAGGAGCCCGAGCAGACGGCCGGCGAGCTCCGCCCCGCCGCCGCGCTGCGCCAAGCGGTAAAAAACCCAGGTGCCCTCGCGAAACCGATCGAGCAGCCCGGCATCGCACAGCAGCTTCAGATGGCGGGAAACGCGCGGCTGGCTCTGGCCGAGGATCTGGGTCAGCTCGCTGACGGTGAGCTCGGATTGTGCGCAGAGCACGAGCAGCCGCAGCCGCGTCGGCTCGGCCGCCGCCCTCAAACCCCCCAGCACCTCGTTCAGATCGGTCGCCAAGATCCTTGCCCCAGCCCAGATTGCCGGGGGATCCTAGCCCATCACACTCACATGTGCAAATATAAAGATATCTTTATGCCTCAGCGCTTGAGCGGGCTGGTCGCGCCCATGCGGCCGAGCTCGGCGGCGGCGGTGCGCGCCGCCTCGGGGCTGAAATGCAAGCCCAGCCGAACGCCGCCGAACAGCTCGACCACCATGACCGGATCCTTGCTGTCCTCGGTGACGCCGACCTCGCAGGTCCGCACCGGAAAGGCATGCACCTGGGGGAGCGCGGTGCCGGCCGGCGGCCGGTTGCTGGCGGCCGAGGCCCAGGAGATCGCCACGAGCTGCTGCACCAGAAGCGAGATGTCGCCGATCGCGACCTCGAACTTCTGCTGGGCCCCGTCGGCTCCTTTGAGCGAGAGCTCGAAGGCCGTTCCGGCGCCCACCGCGACGCCGGCTATCGAATAGGTGGAGTCCGCCATTTCCCTGCTCCCGCTGATCTCGCCCGATCATAGGGCGTAAAAGCGCCGCGCGAGAGAATTCGCGCGGCCGCGGCCGGGGTCGGGCCTAGCTAAGCTAGTGCTGTGCC
>Ga0070681_10004481_pt1 | contig 13319 bp, 9 predicted proteins | sample KBSC83BmetaG_FD_65650 | JGI IMG/M metagenome (GOLD analysis project Ga0070681, IMG submission 65650) | Corn rhizosphere microbial communities from Kellogg Biological Station, Michigan, USA - KBS C8-3B metaG | ecosystem: Host-associated > Plants > Roots > Rhizosphere | place: USA: Michigan... | reverse complement strand
GCGGAGTCACCGGAGGAACGGCGCCGCATCGCGCTCGAGGGCTCACCCGGCCACGGCAGCTGCGGCGGGATGTTCACCTACAACACCATGCAGTCGTTCATCGCGAGCTGCGGCATGGAGCCGCTGCACATGGTGAGCCCCGCATCGGAGGACCGCCGCCGTACCGGGGAATTCCCCGCACAGCTGCTCGACGCGCTGCAGGTGCTGTCGGAGCGCGAGATCCGGCCCCGCGACATCGTCACCCCGGCGTCGCTGCGTAACGCGACACTGGTGGCGATCGCCATGGGCGGTTCCACGAACGTCGTGCTCCACGCGCCCGAGCTGGCCCGCGCCGCCGGCATCGACTTCTGGCGCGAGGTGATCACACAGGACCAGTTCAACCAGGTGTCGCGCGCGCTGCCCGTGCTGGTGGACGCCCGTCCCTTCGGCCGTTACTCGATGGTCGACATCGACGCCAAAGGGGGCCTCCCGGTGATCGTTCGCGAGCTGCTCGGCGCCGGGCTGCTCGACGGTGACTGCATCACATGCACGGGAGAGACGCTCGCCGGTCAAGTCGCCCGCCTCGACCCGCCCGCGCCGGACGGCGATGTGATCCACCCGCTGTCGGCGCCGTTCAAGCCGACGGGCGGCCTCCGGCTGCTCCGCGGCAACCTCGCCCCCGACGGCGGTGCGGTGATCAAGCTAGCCGGCGTCGAGGGCGGCATGGAGGAGGGCAGGTTCGCGGGCCGCGCCCGTGTCTTCGACAGTGAGGCGGCGTTGATCGAGGCGCTCGCGTCCACGCCGGAGCGGTTCGCGGACCGGGACATGGTGGTGATCCGCTACGAGGGCCCGCGCGGCGCGCCGGGTATGCCGGAGCTGCTCGATCCGACGTCGCGGATCACCGCGCTATGCCGCCGTCGCGGGATCACGATCGCGCTCATGACCGACGCCCGCTTCTCGGGCGGGTCGGTGGGGCTGGTCATCGGCCACGTGTCACCCGAGGCGGCGCTGGGCGGGCCGATCGCGCTCATCGAGGACGGCGACACAGTCATCGTGGACGTAAACCACGACACCCTCGACTGCGCGGAACTGGAGGACGCGGCGAAATTCGCGGCCCGGCGGGCGCGGTGGCAGGCAGAGGCCGAGCGCAACGGCGGGGCCCACCCGCTGGTGCGGTCGGCCGGCACTCGGCTGCTACGGCGGATGCGTGCGTGCGCGCTGTCCCCGCTCCAGGGCGCCGGGCTGTCGGAGGCTGGTGACCACGCTCTGCGCTAGCGCTAGCGCTAGCGGGGGCGGCCGGGCACTGTTCCTGCGCGCAGGCCGGCCCAGTGCTTGGGCGCCGGGCAGGCGCCAGCCGCATTCGGTGCGACGGTCTCCGACCCGGCGGCGGTGGCCGCGGGACTCGGCCTTGTGGCGGATGACCTGTCTGGCGCCAGCCGGCCGCAGGTGGTCTCCACCGGCGCCGGGCACCTGCTGATCGAAGCCGCGAGCAGGGACGCCGTCCACCGGGCCAGTCCTGACAGCGCCCGCCTCCTCGCGGTGCTGCGGGAAGCCGGCGGTGAGGGCGCCTATCTCTACTGCCTTGACCCGCTCCGGCCGCAGGCCGGGGCGGTGGCGTACGCGCGGTTCTTCAACCCGACCGTCGAGATTGCCGAGGACCCGGCGACGGGCACGGCCGCCGGGCCCCTCGTGGCGGCGCTGCTGGCCCGGGCACCGTGCCCGACGGCGGTTCCTCATAGTCGCCCCGGGCCGAGGCGGTCAGCGGGTCAGCGGCCGAAGATGGCCAGGTCGGCTTCGGCGATGCGGACCGGGTCGTCGATGATGTCGACGGCGACGATCTTTGCGTCAGTGATCGTGAATGCCGTGACTGCGATCGGCATCCCTTCCGCGGCGGTGACGACGCCGACGGCTCCGTTAAACAATGCGGGCAGACTGACCTGGGCGTATCGTGCGCCGGCGAGCGCGCGTCCGGCCACCGCCGCCGCACCGCGGAGCGCCTCGGCGCCGTTGAAGCGCAGCACCACGCCTGGGTCGAGGGCCTCCAGCAGGGCGCCGAAGTCGCCGTTCCGGGCGGCGGTGAGGAAGGCGTCGATGATTGCTCGCTGCCGGGTCAGGTCGGCGTCCAGGACCGGGGCCGCGTCCTGGACCCGCCGGCGGGCACGGCTGGCCAGCTGGCGGGCCGCGGCAGGCGAGCGACCGACGATGGGCGCGATGTCGTCGAACGGGACGGCGAAGATGTCGTGCAGGACGAATGCGAGCCGTTCGGCGGGCGTCAGCGTGTGCAGCACCACCAGCAGCGCGGGACCGATGGAATCGGCGAGCAGCGCTTCGGCTTCCGGGTCGACGCCGTCGCGAACAGCCGACTCGGGCAGGTGCATCCCCACTGGCTCTTCCCGGCGCGTCTGCAGCATGTTCATGCACACGCGGGCGACGACCGTCGTCAGCCATCCGCCAAGGTTCTCGATGTTACCGGCGTCGGAGCGGCTCAGCCGCAGCCAGGTTTCCTGAACGGCGTCGTCGGCCTCGCTGGCCGAGCCGAGCGTCCGGTAGGCGACCGCCCGGAGCCGGGCCCGGTGCGCCTCGAACCGTTCCGCGAGCACGTCATGGTCGTCCATCGGTCACATTCTCTCGTCGTTGCCGCACATACAAGTGACCGGCAAGACCCCGCCGATGTGACCGGGAGGCATGCTTGACACCCATCCTGGAGGCCCGTGGCCTCACGAAACGCTATGGCAAGACCCAGGCGCTGGCCGGACTGGATCTCGTCGCCAGCCCGGGCCGGGTGGTCGCGCTGCTGGGGCCCAACGGGGCGGGGAAGACCACGTTCGTGCGGGCAGTGGCCACCCTGCTGCGCCCGGACGCGGGAACGCTCCACGTCGACGGCATCGACGCCCTGCGCAACCCCGCCAGGGTCCGGCAGGTGATCGGCCTGGCGGGCCAGTTCGCGGCCGTGGAAGAGGCGATGACCGGCCGGGAGAATCTGGTGATGGTCGGCCGTCTTTTCGGGCTTAGCAGGAAGCAAGCCAAGGCGGCAGCCGTGCGAGTTCTCGACCTGATGCAGCTCACCGGCGCAGGCGACCGGCTGGTGCGCACCTACTCAGGCGGTATGCGCCGCCGTATCGACCTGGGCATCAGCCTGGTCGGAACCCCCCGCCTGCTGCTGCTCGATGAGCCGACCACCGGCCTGGATCCGGGCAGCCGCATCCAGCTCTGGGACGCGATCAGGAACCTGGTCGCCGCCGGCACGGACATCCTGCTGACCACCCAGTACCTCGACGAGGCCGACCGGCTCGCCTCGGACATCGTCATCATCGATCACGGCACGGTGATCGCTTCAGGCACGCCGGCGGAGCTGAAGACCCTCGCGGGGGACGACATGATCGAGGTGCATGCCCGCGACGCCGACCAGCTGCCGGCGGTCGCGAAGGTGCTGGGCACGATCGGTCACGACCCACGGATCGAGGTTCCCACCCGCCGCGCCTACGTGCCGGCGGACGACGGGAGCACCCGCCTGATGGAGGCGATGCGGGCACTTGACCAGCAGGGCATCGCCATCGAGGACATCTCGCTGCGCCGGCCCACCCTCGATGAGGTCTTCCTCACCCTCACGGGCAAGCCAGCGCAGACCACCGACTCGGCCGAACAGCCCGCCAACGTCTGACCACCCACACAGATAGGGACATCATGACTGACACCTACGCGATATCCCCGGCTGGGCCCCGGGCCGCGGTCAACTCCGGGGCGGGGATATGGATCAGCAGCATTGAGATCGCGGGCCGGATGATACGCAAGTTCGCCCGCACCCCGCAGCTCATCTTCTTCACCACGACCCAGAGCGCGCTGTTCCTGCTCATGTTCAGGTTCGCGTTCGGCGGTGCCATCAAGACCCATGGTTCGCTGTCCTACGTCGACTTCATGGTGCCCGGGTTCATCGCCAGCTCCATCATGTGGGCGGGTTTGGGGGCGGCGACCGGGGTGGCCGAGGACGTCGACCACGGTTTCGTCGACCGGCTGCGTTCGCTGCCCATTCCGCGCGTGTCGGTGCTGACCGGGCGCGCGCTGGCCGACATGGTCCTCGTGGTGTGGTCGCTCGCTACCGCCACCGTCTTCGGCTTCATCGTCGGGTTCCGCCTGACGGGGTCGGTTACCGATGGCCTGGCCGCGTTCGGACTGTGCGTGGTGTTCGGATTCGCCTTCGAGTGGTGCTTCATCCTGATCGGGCTGCTGGGCGGCAGCGCGCAGGCTGCCCAGTCGATGAGCCTGGTAATGGTCCCGCTCATATTCCTTTCCAGCGCTTACGTGCCAGTGCAGAGTATGCCCCAGGGGGTAAGGCAGTTCGGCGAGAACCAGCCGCTCACCCCGATGGTCGACGCGGTGCGCAGCCTCGCCCTGGGACCCCAGGGGCATGGGCTGTTCGCGCACAGCAGCGGTTACTACCTCGGGGTGTCACTAGCGTGGACGGCGGGAATTTGCGTGGTGATCGGGCTCCTCGCCGCATGGCGCTTCGCGCGGCGCTGAGCTGGTCCTCCAGTACCCGACCGGATGAACATAGATGCCGGCCCGCCGCATGACGGCGGCACCACAGTGACAGTACCCCTGGTCGGCGCGGACGGGCCCCCGCACCGGCAGGCGAGGCGGGTCCTCGTAGCCACCAGCCCTGGACTTCTTGTCCGAGATTGGATTCGATCTTGGATAAGAAGTGGGTTGCCGCGATGGAGTGCGGAAGGAGGCATGCCGTGACCATCGGCCTCAGCGCGGTGGGCGCGCTGCCGGGAGAGCTACGCGAACTGCGGCTGCGAGTCAGGGCGTTCCTCGAAGCCGAGGTCGCGCGCGGCGCGTTCCGGCCCGCGGCGGATGCCTGGATGTCCGGCGTCGACATCGGGTTCAGCCAGCGGCTAGCCGAACGCGGCTGGGTCGGCATGACCATCCCGAAGCAGTACGGCGGGCCCGGGCGGTCGGCGCTGGAACGGTACGTGGTGACCGAGGAACTGCTGGCGGCCGGGGCGCCAGTGGGGGCCCACTGGATCGCCGACCGGCAGATGGCCCCCAGCATCCTGCGCAACGGCACCGAAGAGCAGAAGCGGGCCTACCTCCCGAAGATAGCCACGGCCGAGGCACTGTTCTCCATCGGCATGTCGGAACCCGACTCGGGCTCGGACCTGGCGTCGGTGCGAACCCGGGCGCGCCTGACCGCAGAAGGCTGGCGGCTGTCGGGCACCAAGCTGTGGACGAGCATCGCCCACATCGCGACGGCGATGATCATCCTGGCCAGGACCGACGACCCCGTCGGTGCCGACGGCCAGCCCAGCCGGCACGCGGGCCTGTCGCAGTTCATCGTCGACCTGCCCAATCCCGGCATCCGCATCTCGCCGGTGATCACGATCGACGGCGCGCACCACTTCAACGAGGTCGTATTCGACGACGCGCTCATTCCGGAGTCGGCGCTGCTCGGCAAGCGCGGCGACGGCTGGCGGCAAGTGACCGCGGAACTCGGCAATGAGCGGTCCGGCCCGGAGCGGATCCTGTCCACGATGCCGGTGCTCGCGGCGTGGGCCAGCGGCCGGTCACGCGGCGAGGCGGCGCGGGACGACCTTGGCCGCCTCGCCGCGCGCGCGGCCGTCCTTCGGCAGCTGTCGGCGGCCGTGGCGGGCGAGCTCGATCGCGGCGGCAACCCGGCCATGCACGCGGCGCTGGTCAAGGACCTGGGGACGCGGTTCGAGTCCGAGGTAGCCGAGGTCGTCAGCGCGCACGTCGGCGTCGGCTCTGAGCCGCTTGGTCCGGGGCCGCTCCAAGCCCTCGTCGGCCAGGCGATCTTGCACGTGCCCGTGTTCACCCTGCGCGGCGGCACCACCGAAGTGCTGCGCGGCATCGTGGCGAAGGATCTGGTACTCAGTTCCCGGACGGGTGCGCCCCGAGGGCAGGCGAGGGACGAGCGCACGGAGATCGCCGAGGCCGTCCGAGGCGTCCTGCGCACTGCCCCTGGCTCATGGAAGGACGTCGCCGGGCTGGGGTTCACCGCCCTGACCGTGCCGGAGGAACTGGGCGGCAGCGGCGGGGACCTGCGGGACGCGGCCGTCGTTGTGGCCGAGGCCGCCCGGCATAGCGTTCCGTTGCCGGTCGCCGAAGCGAACTTCCTGGCCGGCCCGCTCCTGGCCGCCGCCGGGATCGAACTGCCCGACGGCATCCTCACCGGCACCGCGGGCACCGTGACCGCGGACCGGGCGGGCAGGCTCGCGGGCACCGTGCGCGACGTCCCGTGGCTTCGCGACGCCGATTACCTGGTGACGCTCGCCGAGACTCCGGAGGGGCCAGCCGTGGCGCTCGTGCCCGTGACGGCCCCTGGCCTCTCGGTCACGCCGGGTGCCAACCTGGCCGGGGAGCACCGGGACACCGCGGTCCTCGACGGCGTAGCGCCCGCGCACCTTGCCCGGCCACGGGTCCCGGCGGCAGGCCGCGGCCCGGAGACCCGCGACTGGGCGGCCACGGCCGAACTGCTCGGCGCGGCCGCGCGGGCGGTGCAGATCGGCGGCGCGGCGCAGGCGGTGCTTGACCGGTCGGTTAAGCACGCCGGGGAGCGGATGCAGTTCGGCCGGACGCTCGATAAGTTCCAGGCCGTGCAGCAGCTGCTCGCGCGGCTCGCGGCCGATGCGACCACGGTCAGTGTCGCCGCCGACGCGGCGGTGCTCGCGCTCGCTGAGCAGGCACCCGGGGCCGAGCTTCTGGTGGCGGCGGCCAAGGCCGAGGCGTCCGCGCTCGCCCTCGAGATAGCGAGGACCGGGCACCAGGTGCACGGGGCAATCGGCTACACCGCCGAGCACCCGCTCGGCGAGCACACCAAGCGGCTGTGGTCCTGGCGTCAGGAGTTCGGCAACGAGCTGTATTGGCGCCGCCGGATCGCCGGCCTCATCGACGAGGCATCCGGACAGCTGTGGCCCCTGCTGACCAACACCGTTTCGAGCCCTGGAGGCAGCACCGCATGAGCGAACACTCCGGCCCGGGCCAGGAGCCGCAGGTCATCGTCGCCCGCGACGGCGGTGTCGCCCGGATGACGCTGAACAACCCGCGCCGCAAGAACGCCATCACGCTGGAGATGGCGGCCGCTGTCGAGGCCTTCTGCGACCAGGTGGAGACGGACGCCGGCGTGGGCGCGGTGCTGGTCGAGGGGGCCGGCGGCTATTTCTGCAGCGGGGCCGACACTCGCCTCCTGGCCGCGTCCTCGGCCGACCCGGCAAGCCCGGCGGCGGTCACGTCGACCTCCGCCGTATACCGGTCCTTCACCCGGGTCGGCTCGCTTCCGGTTCCCACCCTGGCGCTGGTCACGGGCGGCGCGGTCGGCGCGGGCATGAACCTCGCGCTGGCCACTGACCTGCTGCTGGTGACTCCGGACGCGGTCCTGGACTCCGGCTTCCTGGCGCGCGGTATCCACCCGGGCGGCGGGCACATCGCGCTGCTCGGCCGGCGGATCGGCTACCAGCGGGCCACCGCGATGGCGTTGCTCGGCCGGGCGCTGTCCGGCGCCGAGGCCGTCGAGCACGGCCTCGCCTATGCCGCCTACGACGCGGCCGAACTGCTGCCCGCGGCGCTGGACTTGGTCGCCCTGGCGGCCAAGGACCCGGAGCTCACCCGGAAGGTCAAGCAAAGCCTCACGCTGGAGCTCGGCCCGGGCCCGGTGTCCTGGCCGGCGGCGGTGGAGATCGAGCGCGGCGCGCAGATGTGGTCGCTGGCCCGCAAGGGGCGCGAGGGCTGGGACCGCAAGGCGCCGGGCCCGAGGTCCTGAGGCACCGGGGGTGGTCAGTCCGTAGTCTCGCATCATCGCGCTGTTCGCCGCCGCCACGGACCGGCTGAACAGCTCACCCGGCCGCTAAAGGCCGATGTAGACCGACCTGACCCGGGGGTTGCGGCTCAGTTCGGCGGCGGTGCCGGACAGGGCGATCTCTCCGTTCTCAAGGACGAGGCAGTCGGTGGTCGTCTCGAACGTGAGCATGGCGTTCTGCTCGACAAGGAGCAGGCTAAGGCCCTCGCCCCGCAGTCGGCGGAGCGTTTCGCCGATGAGCTCGACGAGCTTAGGTGACAGCCCCATCGACGGCTCGTCGAGCAGCAGCAGTGTGGGCCGGGTCATCAGTGCCCGGCCGATGGCCAGCATCTGCTGCTGGCCGCCGGACAGCGCGCCTGCCAGTCGGCCGCGCATCTCGCCGAGCACGGGGAAGAGGTCGTAGATCTCCGCAAGCGTGGCCCGTACCTGGCTGTCCCAGCGGCGCGCGTACGCGCCGAGGAGCAGGTTCTTCTCCACGCTCAGCCCGGCGAAGACGTGACGGCCCTCGGGGACGTAGCCGATGCCGAGCCGCACCATGTCGCGGGCTGGCACCTTCGCCAGGTCGCGGTCGCCGAAGCGGAGTTCGCCCGCCGCGCGCGGCACCAGTCCCATCAGGGCGCGCAGTGTCGAGGTCTTGCCGGCGCCGTTGGCGCCGATCAGGCCGACCGACCGGCCCGGCCCGACCGTGAAGCTGACCGACCTGACCGCGGACACGCCGCCGTAGCGGACGGCGAGGCCGCTCACAGACAGGGTCTGCCGCTCTTCGGCCTTGGGGTGGTTCACTGCGGAGCCTCCGATGGCTGCGGGAACTGCAGGGCGGACTTGCCCAGGTATGCCTCAAGCACCTTGGGATCCTGTGCTACCTGGGCAGGCAGGCCCTCGGCAATGACAGATCCGCTGTCAAGCACGACGATGCGTTCGCACAGTGACATCACCAGGCCCATGTTGTGCTCGATAAGCACGACGGTCACCCCGCTGTCCCTGATGGACCGCACGATCGTGGCCAGTTGCACCCGCTCCTCGCCGTTCAGGCCGGCCGCCGGCTCGTCCAGCAAAAGCAGGCGTGGTGCGCTGGCGATGGCCCTGGCCAGCTCGAGTCGCCGCTGGATGCCGTAGGGGAGCGTGCCCGGCAGCGCCCGGGCGAACTGGGACAGCCCGAACCCGGCAAGCAACTCGGCCGCGCGGCGCTTCAAATTACGGTCATACCGCCAGATCCCGGCGGGCCAGCACAGGTAGCGCCAGCTCCACCAGGTTCGGGTGCGATCCAAAGAGACCAGCATGTTGTCGGTGACGGTGAGGTTGCCGAACAGCCGCAAGTGCTGGAACGTGCGTGCCACGCCGAACTGGCTCACCTGGTCGGGCCGGGCGCCGGAGATCGGTCGCCCGCCCAGCCGGATGGTGCCACTGTTTGGCCGGTAGAAGCCGCTGATCACGTTGAACAGCGTGGTCTTGCCCGAGCCGTTAGGGCCGACAATGCCGAGGATCTCGCCGCTGCGGACGGTCAGCGATACGTCGCTGAGCGCCGTTAGGCCGCGAAACCGGCGCACCACGTGGGATACCTCAAGGAGGTCCTCGCCCTGGTCAGCGGGCGCAACCGTCGGCAGCGGCCGGAACGGCCCGAGCGCGGCGTTCGCCGCGGTGTACCCCCGCCACCTCTGGTACAGCGAACGAAGGCGCCCGGGGATCCCGACCAGGCCGGCCGGGGCGAACACAACCACCGCCACCACGACGAGCCCGTAGCCGAACTGCGCGTAGGCGGAGAGGTTGATAAGTTCCTGCTGGATGACGGTGAGCACCACCGCGCCGGTGACGCAGCCCCACAAGGACCGTCGCCCGCCGATGATGACCATCGCGAGCAGTAGGAACATGTCGGCGATGCTGAACGTCTCCGGCGCGACGTAGCTGATCATCCCCGCATACAGCACCCCGGCGACCCCGCCGTAGACGCTGGCGAGCACGAACGCGGTCACCCGCAGCAGGCGGATCTCGCCTCCTGCCGCACTCGCCGCCAGCGGGTCGTCCCGCATCGCGCGCATCCGCCGCCCGAGCGGCGTATGCACGATGAACAGCCCGAGGGCCAGGCCGAGGACCAGGACGACGAGCTCGAGATAGTAGTAGAGGTACTGGCTTGACAGGTCGATGCCGAAAAGCGGGGGCACCGGGATCCCGGAGATGCCGGAATCCCCGTTGGTGATCGGCGCGTTGGTGACCCAGTCGATGAAGGCGACGGCCAGGCCGAGCGTGACGATCCCCAGGTAGTGCGACTGAACGCGCAATGCCGGCATCCCGACCACCACCCCGGTCAGCGCCGTGGCGATGACCGCGAGGACGGCGGCGGTCCAGAAGGCGAAGCCGTCGCGGGTGGTCAGAATGGCGGTCGCGTAGGCGCCGACGCCGAAGAAGGCGATCTGGGCCAGGTTGACCTGCCCGGCGGTGCCCATCACCAGCCCCATGCCGATCGCGAGCAGGGCGAACAGGATCGCGGTGTCGGCGACGCTGATCCAGTAGACGTCCAGCTGGTACGGCAGCAGCCACGCGATTACCGCGAGCACGGCGAGGCCGCCCGCCCGTGCGTACCCCGGCGACCGGAGCGCCTGCAGCGACGGTAGCTGGCTCATGCCCGGTTCACCGTCCTTTCGCCGAAGATGCCGGTGGGCCTGATCATGACCAGCACGGTGAACACCACGAAGGTGACCAGGTCGGAGTAACCCTGGAACCACTGGGCGGCGAACGACCCGATCACCCCGATGCCGAGGCCGCCGACGATCGCGCCGGGAATACTGCCGAAGCCGCCGAGGATGGCCGCCGCGAAACCGTCTATGCCGAGCGAGTCGCCCATCGTGGGGGAAACGTAGAGCATCGGGCCGACGAGCGCGCCGGCCAGCGCGGCCAGGGCGGCGCCGATGGCGAACGAGATCGCGTTGCTGCGTCCGACGTGGATGCCGACCGCGGTCGCGGCCTCGTGGTCCATGGCGACCGCCTGCATGGCGGCCCCCCGCTTGGTGCGTTGCAGGAACAGCGTCAGCGCCACCATGGCCACCGCGGTCACCGCGATAACCAGCAGGTCGTAAGGGGGAATCCTGACGCCGCCGATGACGAGCGGCGCCGTGCGCACCGGGGAGCTCACCCCTCGCCCGGACGAGGACCAGATCAAGATCGCGGCCGCCTCGAGCACGGTGCCCGCGCCGATGGTCCCGATGAGCATCAGGTCGAAGTCCTTGTTCTCAAGTGGCCGCAGCACCCGTTCGATGACCAGGCCGATCGCGCCGGTGAGCACCATGGCGGCCGGCACGGCCACCGCGAACGGCAGCCGTGCCGACAGGTAGAACGTGGACGCCACGTACGCGCCGATTGTCAGCACCTGACCGTGGGCGAAGTTGACCAGGCCCATGGTGCGGTAGACCAGCGAGAAGCCCAGTGCGACGAGGGCATAGACCGCCCCGAAGCTCAGGCCGCTGACGAGCGTCTGGAAGAAAGACTGCACTGCTTCGTCGTCTCCTGAAGGTGGCCGGCTAGCCGATGGGCTTGATCTTCCCGTCGGTGACGATACCGATGGCCGTGGCGAAGATCCCCACGCCGGAGCCGTTGTAGGCGAAGTTGCCGAGCAGCCCCGCGTAATGGACGGCGCGGATGGCGTTGGCGAGCGGCAGGCCGGTGCACGCGTTGCAGGCCTTGAGGGCGGAGATCATGATCTGGGCGCCGTCGTAGGCCTTGGCGCCGTGCAGTTCCGGCGCGGACCCGTAGGCCCCGGTGTAAGCCGCGGCGAACTTCTGCGCGGCCGCGCTCGCGTCGTTGCCCAGGTAGGGGGAGCTCACGATCGTCCCGTTGGCGTTGGCGATCCCCGCCGTGGACAGGTAAAGCGGCGTGCCCGCCGGCGCGCCCTCCGCGATCACGGCGGTCATGCCGAGCGCCCGGGCCTGCTTGACGATCAGCCCCGACTGGGCCTCTTCCGCGCCGATGAACAGCACCTGCGGGTTGGTGCCGCGGATGGCGGTCAGCGCGGGGGTCATGTTCGTCTGGTCAGCCGGCACGACCTTCGACGCGAGCGGGGTGATGCCCAGGCCCTTCAACGCGGTGGTGAAGGCCTTGTCCTCGCCCGCGCCGTAGGAGTCGTTGTTGGTCAGCATCGCGATCTTCTTGTAACCCTTGGTCTTGACCACGTAGTTGGCCAGCGTCGAGTCGTAGGTCACTCCAGTGGGGCCGTTCAGGAACAGGTACGGGCTCTTCAGGTCGGTCAGCTGGGTGGACTGGCCGGAGGTGATGTTGGGGATCTTCTCCGACTTGAGGATGGGCGCCATAGCGACCGTCACGGCGCTCTCGGCGGTGCCGAACATCGCGATGTCGCCCGCACTGGCGATCTTGCGGGCCAGCTCGGTGCCGACCGTCGGGTCGCCCTGGTCGTCGTACAGCGTCAGATGGATCTGCCGGCCGTCCACCCCGCCCGCCGCGTTCGCCTGCTTGACGGCGAGGCTGACGCCGCGCCACTCGAACTGCCCCAGGTCGCTGCTCGACCCGCTCTGCGCGTCCACCACCGCGATCTTGATCGGGCCCGCGGCCGCGCCGCTGGACGCGCTCCCGCCGGACGACGGGCTGCTCGCCCCGGGCGCGCCGCACGCCGCGGCGGTGAGGGCGGCCGCGGCAACCGCTATCGCGGAGGCGATGCTGTATCTCTGCTTTCCGGACATGACTCTGCCCTCCAGTGAAAGGTCACATTGAGTGGGGAAGATCGAAAACACCCTGGTAGATGTCGGTGATGTTCCAGTGCCCGGGTGCGGGCACCGGCTCATTCACCATCGGCACGTCGAGGACGGCGGGCCGCCATCGCCGCAGTGCCTTCGTTAGCGCCGTCCGGAGGTCGTCCGGTGCGGAGATCTGGTAGCCGTCCGCGCCGCAGGACCGCGCCAGCGCCGCGAAGTCAGGGCTGTAGGGCAGTCCGTCCTGGTCACGGAACTCGCAGCCGAAGCCGCTGCCGAAGTTCGCCGCCTGCAGGTCCGCGATGGTCCAGTGGGCACGGTTGTTCATCACCACGAAGATGACGGGCAGCCCCTGCTCGACCGCCATCGGGATCGCCGGCAGCTGGGCGCTCATGCCGCCGTCGCCGATAAGAGCCACCACCACCCGTTCGGGATATCCGATCTGCACCCCGACGGCGGCGGCGGGCCCGAAACCCATCGTGGAAGCCGCGCCCGGCGTAATGAACCGGCCCTCGGCGGGCAGCTCATAGCACTGCGCGACGCCGTTCTTGTTCCACCCCACATCGGTGACCAGCACCGCGTCCGCGGGCAGCGCCGCCCGCAGGTCGGCGAGGATCCGCTGCGGGCGCAGCGGGAACTTGGTGCCCCGGCCTTGCTCGCGAGCCGCCGTGAAGGCAGCGCCGCGCGCCGCGGTGATCGTCGCCCGCAGGTCGGCGCGGGAAAGAGGTGCGGAACGAGTTGTGGTGACTGCGTCGGCGATCGCCGCAACCGCCAGGGCGGTGTCCGCCACGGCGCCGATCTCCACGGGGAAGTTGCGGCCGATCTCGGCGGGG
>Ga0070681_10004480_pt1 | contig 13321 bp, 8 predicted proteins | sample KBSC83BmetaG_FD_65650 | JGI IMG/M metagenome (GOLD analysis project Ga0070681, IMG submission 65650) | Corn rhizosphere microbial communities from Kellogg Biological Station, Michigan, USA - KBS C8-3B metaG | ecosystem: Host-associated > Plants > Roots > Rhizosphere | place: USA: Michigan... | reverse complement strand
ACCGCAGACAATCAACCCGTGACGCAGCCGCTGGTGATTCATCCATTCCGTGGCGATGCGGTCGACAAGCGAGGCAATCCGCTGAAAGCCCTCGGCGAACTCGAGTCGCTGGCCCTGGACGACTGCGCCAATCGCATCACCGAACTGCTCAACGACCCCCGACAGCAGATCGGCGGCCAGCGCGTGACGCCGGGCGACATCGCCGTGCTGCTGTCCACCAACAACCAGATCATGGCGTTGCGCACGCGGCTGATCGAGCGTGGCGTGCCCTGCGTGGGCAGCGGCCGCGGCAACATCTTCGGCGGCGAAGTCGCACGCGAACTGGAGCTGATCCTGTTCGGCGTGCTGCACCCCGACGACGACCAGGCCGTGCGCGGCGCACTGGCCACCCGCCTGCTCGGTGCCACGTTGGACCAGTTCAACGCGTGGCAAACCCAGCCGGCCGCATTCGAGCGCGAGCTGGAACGCTTCGAGACATGGCGCGCACTGGTGCGCAGCCGCGGCGTGCTGGCACTGATCGGCGCGCTGCTGGCCGCCCGCGCCACCGCCTTGCTGGCGCTGCCCGAAGGTGAACGCGTGCTCACCGACCTGCGTCATCTCGGCGAGCTGCTGGCCGCCGAAGAAAGCGCGCGGCAAGGTCTGGATGGTTTGTACGCATGGCTGCGGGAGATGCGCCAGGAAGGCAGCGACGGCGATGCCGAGGCCGCCGACGAGCGCCAGCTGCGCATCGAAAGCGACGCGCGCCGGGTGCAACTGCTCACTATCCACGCCAGCAAGGGCCTGGAATTTCCGATCGTGTTCTTGCCGCTGGTGTGGCGCATCGGCGACCGTGCCGGCGTGCGTGCACCGAAACTGCTGCGCTACCACGACGCCGACGGCCAGCGTTGCGTGGATCTCGGCTCGGTCGATTTCGTCGAACACCGCGGCCGTCATTTCCGCGAGGAACTGGAAGAACGCCTGCGCCTGCTCTACGTCGCGCTGACCCGCGCCGTGCATGCGGTGCACGTGTACTGGGTCGATCGCGGCCCGCCGCCACGCAACGATGCGCAGGCGTGGGAATGCGCCGCCATCGACCTGCTGATCCGGCAGGCCCAGCAGCAACTGGAGCTGGCCGAAGGTGAAGCCTCGCTGGAGGCGCTGGCCGCGAAACTTGGCGGCATGCAACTGTCCGCACCGTTCGCCGATACCTTCATCCGCTACCAGCCGCCGACTGAAACCGCGGCACCACGCGCCACCCAGGCACCGCTGCCGCAACTGCGCCCGTACCAGTGGCTGCACAGCTTCAGCGGCCTGACCCGCTACGCGGCTGCCGCCGTGGTGATCGACGACCGCGATGTCACTGACGAAATCATCCCGGAAGAATCCGCCGCCAGTGCCGATGAAACCGCCGAGGACAGCCGCCTGCTGAGCCTGTACCCCCTGCGCGGCCCACGCTTCGGCGACGCCGTGCATCAGGTGTTCGAACTGGCATCGCCCGACCCGGTCTGGCCCGGGCAACGCCAGCTGGTGCACCGGCAACTGGCCGCGCAGGCGGTCAAGGCCCCCAACGTGACCTCGGACGAAGCCCTGGAACGGGTCGGCAGGATGATCGACCGCGCGCGCCAGGCCGATCTCGGCGACGGCCTGCATCTGGCCGACATCGCGCTCGAGCATCGCATCGTCGAATTCGAATTCCAGTTCCCCGTTCAGCAGGTGCCGCTGGCACGACTGCGCCAGCTGTGCGCCGCGCACGGCGAGGCGAATGTGGTTCCGGCCAGCCTCGACGCTGTCACCCTCAACGGCATGCTCACCGGTTTTGCCGACCTGATCGTCGAATGGGATGGCCGTTTCCACGTGCTCGACTACAAGACCAACTGGCTCGGCGCGCGACTGCACGACTACCGGGGCGCGTCACTCGACGCGGCCATGGCCGAGCATCATTACCCGCTGCAGGCGCTGCTCTACACCGTGGCGCTGCATCGTTACCTATGCCAGCGATTGGACGGCTATACGGCCGAACGCCAGCTGGGTGACAGCTGGTACCTGTTCGTTCGCGCGATCGGCCTGGCGCCGGCGCTGGGCGTGTGGCGTCATCGCTGGCCGGTCGCCTTGATCGAGGCACTCGACGACGCCTTCGCCGGCGTACAGGAGGCTGCCGCATGAACCGTCCGCTGCCCAATACCCCGGAAACCGACGAGCGCGCCATCGACCAGACCCTGGCGCAATGGGTACGCCAACGCACCGGCTCCGCCCTGCTCGCCGCCGCCACCCGCGCGGCCAGCAACGCCGAAGGCCACGGCCATTCCTGCGCCTGGCTGAACGACCCGCATGCCGAGGCCGGCTTCGACACCGATGCGTTGCAGGCCCTGCGCCAGCATGCCTGGGTTGGCGACGGTTCGCAGTTCACTCCGTTCGTGTTCGATGCACAAAACCGCTTCTACCTGTGGCGCAACTGGCAGCACGAGACGAAACTGGCCGCGGCGATCCTGCAACGTTGCGGCAATCGCTCGCTGCCGATTGCCGCCGACACGCTCGCCGACGACCTCGACACCTTGTTCGCCGGCATGCCGCCCGGCCCCACCGACTGGCAACGCGCCGCCGTCGCCGCCGTGCCCGGCGCGCGCTTCTTCGTACTCACCGGCGGCCCCGGCACCGGCAAGACCACTACCGTCGTGCGCATGCTGCTGATCCTGCTGCGCCACGCCGAAGCCTGCGGCCTGCCGGCGCAGCCGTCGATCGCGCTCGCCGCGCCCACCGGAAAAGCCGCCCAACGGCTCGTGCAAGCGATCGCCAAAGGCAAGGCGGAACTGCAAGCCACGCTGAACCTTGTAGGAGCGCACCCTGTGCGCGATGCTCTTCCTCCCATCCTGCGCGATGACTCGCAACAAAGAGTTCGCGCACAGGGTGCGCTCCTACAGCCGCTTCATCACGCCGAAGAAGATCAACAGCCGGCGGGCAGTGCCCGCCCTGCGGATTCGCTGCGATTCGATCTGTCGGAGCTGTTGTCGTACATCCCGCACGCCGACGCGCGCACACTGCATCGCCTGCTCGGCTACCAGCCTCGAGACAACAGCTTCAGCCGCGGTCCGCACAACCCGCTGGCCGAAGACATCGTGGTGGTCGACGAGGCGTCGATGGTGGATCTGGCGATGATGCGCCAGTTGCTCGACGCGCTGCGCCCCGACGCCGTGTTGATCCTGCTCGGCGACCCCGGCCAGCTCGCCTCGGTCGATGCCGGCTCGGTACTCGCCGACATCGTCGCCAGCGCACCACAGAATCAATTGCCGCCGGCACTGGCCAGCCTGCTCTCACCACTGCTGCAACACGTACCGCCCATCACCACAGGCAACGCCGCGCTGGCCGGCCAGGTACTCACCCTCACCCACACCTGGCGCGCCGGCAGTGGACTGCTGCGCGGCATCGAGGCGCTGCGCAACACACCCGATCCGGCCTGGCTCGACGCGTTGCTGCGCGCACGCGCGGACGGCGACCTGCACCTGCGCCACTGCCCCAACCCGCATGCTTTGCGCGCCTGCGCCGACGGCTGGATCGAGCGTCACGCCGAATCGCTGCAGTCGTTGCTGTCCCCGCCCATCGACGCCGCGGCAGCTCTGCAACACCTTCGCCAATCGCAGATCCTGTGCGCACTGCGCGACGGCCCGTTCGGCGCGCAAGACCTCAACGAGCTGATCGCCCGCCGGCTCGCCGCCCGCTTCGGCATCGACAGCAGCCATGCCTGGTACCACGGCCGCCCCGTCATCATCACCCGCAACGACTACGCCCGCGGCCTGTTCAATGGCGACGTGGGCATAGCACTGGAAGGCGCCGAAGGCCTGCGCGTGTGGTTCGAACTCAGCGACCGCGACGGCAGCGCCGGCCTGCGCAGCTACTCCCCGCGCGCCCTGCCCGCCCATGAAAGCGCCTGGGCCATCACCATCCACCGAAGCCAGGGCTCGGAATACCGCGACGTCGCCGTGCTGCTGCCACCCGACGAAGACAACCGCATCCTTACCCGCGAACTGGTCTACACCGCCATCTCACGCGCCAGGCAACACGCCGAAATCTGGTCCACCGACGAGTCATTGCGCGCCGCGCTGGCGCGACCGATCGAGCGGCAAGGCGGCTTGCGCGAGCGGCTGGGCCAGAAGTGATGTAACGCCCGAGTGGCACCCGCTCAAATTCCGGGCGTACCTGGACGGCTCACCCTTGCTGCGCGTATCGCTACACGCTACACTAAGACCATGATAATTGGCTTTCGCCACAAGGGACTTGAAACCCTGTACCGGACAGGTTCCGCCCGTGGAGTGCAGGCTGCACACGTTCCCAAGCTCGGTCGCATTCTGGCGGCGCTTGACGCAGCCACGTCACAGGCTGAACTGAACCAGCCTGGTTACAAACTCCATCCACTCAAAGGGACACTGAAAGGCCACTGGTCCGTGTGGGTCAATGGCAACTGGCGCGTCACGTTCCGGTTTGTCGGCACCGACGTGGAACTGGTCGACTATCAGGACTACCACTGAAAGAGGTCATGGCCATGATGAAGAACCACCCGCACCCCGGCGAGCTTCTGCGCGAAGACGTGCTGCTGCCGCTCGGCATCGAAGTCACCGACGCCGCACACCGGCTCGGCATGTCCCGCACCACGTTGTCGCGCGTCATCAACGGCCGTGCCGGGATCAGCCCGGATCTGGCGATCAGGCTGGAACGCGCTGGCGTGAGCACCGCCCGGTTCTGGATGACGCTGCAGGCCAACTACGAGCTGTCGCTGGCCGAGCAACGGAAGCAGCCGACCGTGCAGCGCCTGCAAGCCGTGGCATAAAGCCCGGGAGCACGCAGAGACCGAACGCGGCCCGGTAGAAGGGGCGCTCTCCCCGCGCAAAATGCAGAATCGAGGGCGCTCCCATCCGCCTGATTCGCACCATCCCTGCTGCTCACCCCAACCGGGGCCAGCTTCGCTGTTCCGCAGGCGCTCCTGCGCCTGCAGGTCGGCACCTTCCCCGCGGCGAGGGGGAAGGAAGCGCTGGCTCCATGCCTGTCTTCCGGTCGGCGACAAGACGGTTTGCGCGAGCGGTTGATTCCGGGATAGGCACAAGACCCGCGGCTCGAACCGACCTGCCACACAATTTGCCGCCACCCACAGAAATGTGTATGATACACACGATGAGCAGCAAGGATCTGATCAGAGAACTAGTCAAGGATGGATGGGCTCTCGACCGGGTCAACGGTTCCCACCACATCTACAAACATCCGGAAAAGACCGGTCACATCAGCATTCCCCATCCCAAGAAGGATCTCGGTACCGGGCTGATCCGTCAGATCCGCAAGGCCGCAGGCCTTTGCAAGGAGACACCATGAAATATCCCATCGCCATCGAGGCCGGCAGCAAAACCACCGCCTGGGGAGTTGTCGTACCGGATCTCCCGGGGTGCTTCTCCGCCGGCGACTCCCCGGATGAGGCCTACGCCATGGCCAGAGAAGCCATCGAGTTGTGGATCAACACCGCACTCGATGCCGACCAGCCCATACCCAAGGCCAGAACCCTGGTGGAACACATGGCGGATCCTGAATACAAGGGCTGGGCCTGGGGAATGATCGACATCGACCTCGCCGATTTCGACGACACGGTGGAGCGCATCAACATCACCGTTCCCAGGCGCGTCCTGAGGCAGATCGACAAGTACGTCGCCGTGCGCCACGAAAACCGCTCGGGATTCCTCGCCAGAGCCGCGCTTGAATCCATCTACGAACACGCCTGACAGCGCTGGCATCGGGATCGAGGCGCTCCTCACGAAGGTGAACCGGATGGGCTCTCGGCCCGTCGACACCTTCTGCGCACAACCAATGCCCTCGCCCACCCCGCTTTCTTCCCTGCTTGCCAGAAAAGGCCGAGCGACTGAACGGAACCCTTCACACCGGGTAGCTGCTCTTCTGATCAGTGTCGAGTCTCAGTCGACATTCCACCGTTCGCCCCTGGATCGAGTTCGGGGCAGGCTCTGAGCGTAGGCGCGTAGCGCCGCACGCGGGGAGCAGCCATGGATGGCCGTTCCCCGCGCGCGCTTGCTGACGCAAGCTACGCTCAGCATGAACGGGTATTTCTGAACTGAGATTCGACTCTAGTCAGGCCTGCTTTTGATCCCGCTCAGCTTGGCGTGCAACTTCCGCCCGAGGTCAGCGACTTGCTGGTCACGCTGCCCGAACCGTTCACATCCAGCTGGACGCCGGGCACCTTGGCGGTGATGGTGCCGGTGCCGCTGCTGCCGCTGCGGTAGCAGGTGGCGAACACCAGCGGCGTGCTCGGCTTGAGCTGGCCCTGCTGGCCGAAGGTGACGATGGTGCCGCTCTTGGCCTGGATCGAGACGTTGGTCTGCGGCTCGATGCTGCGCAGCAGGATCGAGGTGCCTGCCGCGTAGGCCTTGTTCGCCGAGGCCGCGCCGGCCGGATAGGTGTAGACGAGCCAGCCCTGGTCGTACACCGTGCCGCCGGAGGTGCAGCCCGCGGTCTGGTCGCCAGGGCATATCGACACCAGCTGGCCGCGCGTGATCGCCTCGCTGCGCGCGTAGTTGAGGCTGGCCAGCATGGCGTTGCTGGCCGAACTCACCTGGTTGCGGTGGATCACGTCGCGGAAACTCGGCACGGCGATCGCCAGCAGGATCGCCATCACGGTGATGGTGATCATCAGCTCCAGCAGGCTGAAGCCGCGGATGCGGTTGGGCGTGGCAGGCATGGCGCTCACCAGCAGCTGCCGTTGCTGTTGGAGGAGGCCGACGTCGGGCCGGGCGTCTTTCTGCCCGCGTTGTCGATCGTCAGCGGGCCGCACACATCGTTGGCCTGGCCACCCACCGGCGTGGCGGTGGCCACGAAGGCCTGCGAAGAGGAGCTGGCCACCACAGTCACCGAGTAAAAGCCTTTCTCGGATGGCGCCGGATCGCTATCGAAACCGATGTCACCGAGGCTGCCATACGCATTGGCGGTGGAGTAGAACCGCTCCTGCGCGGTGGCAATGCGCAGCAGCAGCTCCTGCCCGTCCGCTCGGTGCGCGCGGAACGCGTAGCGCCCGTAGGTCGGGATCGCCACGGCAGCCAGGATCGCGATGATCACCACCACGATCATCAGTTCGAGCAGGGTGAAGCCGCGCATGCGTCCCATCGCCACTCCCCTCGACTTGCCGTCACAGGTCATTGTTCAACTCCCGCCATGAGCGCCGACGCCAGATCGCGTCGTCGATGTTGAGGTTGCCGCCGCCCTGCAGTTCCAGGCCCGGGATCAGCAGCTTGCCGCCGCCGATCACCGACGCCACCGGCACCGAGCCGCCTGTAGGCGGGTTGTTGACCAGGCCGCCCACAGTGTAAACATCCGCGGCCCAACCCGCGGTGGGGCCGGCGGGACCGGAGAGGCCGCCACCAGCGCCACCGGTGGCCGCGTTGAGCACCATCAGGGCGCCGCCGATCGTGGCGCTGCAGGGGTCCTGGCTGCCCGGGATCAGGGTGGTGATGATGGCACGGTTGGTGTTGAACAACGCACCGGCGGTGACCACCATGCGCTCGCCCGGGGCGGTGGACAGATTCAGGTCGATGTACCACCCGTTCTGCGCCAGGGTCAGCGAATTGTCGGTCAGGCCGCGCAGCGTGTTGAGCCCGTTGGCGGACTGCGCCTCGTACAGCGTCTGCTGCTGCAGGTCGGCCTTGACCGCCGTGATCGGGTTGCCGCCGGTGTCGAGCTTGTCGCGGATGCCGTAGATCGACTGGGTCTTCGCGCTGCTGCTGGTGTTGTCATCCGCACCCAGGTATTTGCCGGTGCCGAACACCACGATGAAGCGGTTGGTGGCCGGATCGGGGAACAGCCGCGGCATCACTGTGATCGGCTGATCGCCCTGCACGGCGGGCTTGAACGCCAGCGTCACGCGCGCCTGCCAGTTGGCCGGGTTGGGATCGGTCAGGTCGAAGCGCCACAGGTTGCCGTTGAGGTCGCCGGCAAACGCCACGTCGTCGATCTGGTCGTTGTTGTAGTCGCCCAGCACCACCGACGACAGGCCGCCGCTGGTGACGCCGCTGATCGTGGTCAGCGTCTTCAGCTCGCGGATCATCGCGCCGGTCTGCGCATCCAGCACGAACAGCGCGCTGTAGCCCTTGGAGGCAGCCGCCAGCGTCACGCAGTTCGCGGGGCGATCGGATTTGCTGCAGTCGGGGAAATAGCCACCCGGCACCAGCACCACCCATTTGCCATTAGCCAGGCGGCCGATGTTGGGTTGGCCGAAGGTGTAGCCCAGGTCGGCCGGATCGCCCACGCCGCTCACCGCCGGCGTATCGGCATTGAACTCCCACAGCACCTTCTTGCTGGCATTCGCCTCGGTGACGTCGCCGGGATTGGTGATGTCCAGCGCATAGATGCCGCGGCCGCCAAGGCGCAAGCCGCCCACCAGCAACGTGTGCCAGCCCTTGGTGGTCACGGCCGGGGTGGAAGTATCGGCACCAAAGAACACGTCACGCGTCACCGGGGTGGCATCGACGGTCGGCGCAAACTTGAAATTGGTTCTGGCCGTGAGATTGCCCAGGTTCGGATACACCGTGCGCGGCACGTAGGCGAATATCTCCTTGCCCGCGTCGGTGTCGGGCACTGCCACCGGCGGGGTCGCCGTGTTCAGCACCATCTTGGCATTGAACGCGTGCAGCATGCCGTCATTGGCGCCCACGTACACGGCTGGCGTGCGGTCCTGATAGATCTTCGCGAATGCCTCGTAACTGTGGCAGGTGGTGAGGGTCGGCGTCGTCACGTCGCAGGTGGTGTTGTCATTGGCCATCGCCAGCGCTTCGGGCGAACCCGCAGGCCAACCGCTGTGGTAGCCGCTCGACGGCGCGCCCACGTACAGCGCCTGCGAATTGATGATGGCACCCAGCACGCTGCCGCGCGTGCGGTAGACGCTGCCTTCCAGCGCACGCGAGCCACGCAGGTAGTCCACCCGCGCCTGGCCGGTATCCGCCGTGCTGCTGGCGCTGGCCGGCAGGTCGCTGAGCAGGGCCTGCCCGCTCAGGTAGGTGCTGCCAGCGCTGGCCGTGAGGTTGTCCAGGCTGCCGAAGGTATGGAAGGCAACGCCGCCACCAAACGAACCGTCCGCCTTCTCCTTGGCGCTGAGGATCTGTCGGTCGGCTGGCGCCACGAAATGTGAGTCGGTTGGATCAGTAAGGTACTTTGCCGCATCCCACTGCAGGCCCGACACGGTGCCGTCGACGTTCGCCGTGATCGCCTGGAACAGGCCGCTCCAATCGCCCGAGTTGTAGCCCGCGGTGAAGCCGATCGCGCCTTGCACCAGCACGCTGGTATTCAGCGCACTGGTGGTCGCCGGCACGTTGCGTGCGCTGATGTTGGTCAGGATGTTGGTCAGCTGATCGACCAGGTTCTGCGGGTTGGCCGCGTTGAAATAGGCTCCGCGGCTGTTGATGGCGGCATGCCAGGTGTCGTCGATGGCTGTCGGATCGTTGTTGAGCGGTGCGGTCCAACCGGCGCTCCCGCTGGAGTTCGTCTGCCCGCGGCGCAGCAGGCAAAGATCGTTGTTTGCATCCTTGCAGTCGGCATCGTCGGAGGCGATGAGTTTGCCGGGTACGCCCAAGGTCACCATGTACTGCACCAGATGCGGCCAGTTGGCCGGGTCGTTCCTGGGATTGAAATACTTCTCAAGCTCCGGCGAGGTGGCGCCACTGATCACTCCCGTCGTCGTGTCGGGCATGTACGGCGGCACGATCTTGCCCTGTGTAGGCTTGTAGAGATCCGGACGCAGGTTGGTGGCCCAGTAATTGAAACCTATATCGGCCAGCGACGGCGTGTACTGGCTGGCGCCCTGCACGTCCCAGTACACCCGCGACTCGGGCGCCGTCACCGAATATGGCGTGCCGTCAGGCAACTTGGTGATGGCCGTGGTGGCCGGCTGGAAGCCCGTAACCGTGTAGTTCGACTGCTCGTTCCAGTAACCGTCGGTCACCAGCATGTGGTAATTCTGGCGGCACACCAGTTCCAGGCCGTCGGCACCCGATACCTTGGGTGGATCCCAATAGGGGTCCTCCAGGTTGCCGGTACCACCGGTATTGCCGTTGCCGCGCTGGAAGAACTGGCCCGCACGGATCGTCGAAGCGCGATTGGGCGTGGCGTTGGCGGCACCTGTCTGGAAGATCCAGTTGAAGAAGGCGCTGCGGTAGCAATTGGGCGGAGTCTTGATCGCACCGGACTGCTGGATCGCCGAAGGGCTGGATGTCGTCGTCGAACTGGCATCGCATCCGGACGCATCGATCAGGCTGGTGATGATCGCGGTGCTCGGCAGTTTGAACGTGCTGTCATTGATGTTCTGCCAGGCCGCACGGATGCTGTTGCCAAAGCCACCGGACTGGGTTGTGGCGCCTAGCGAGCCGAACACGCGCGACAACGCGGTCTTCGTCATCAGGTTGCGCGTGCGGTAGTACGCATACCAGTTGGCGAAATTCTGCCACTGGTTGACCGACTGACCATTGATGGTGACGGTCGTGTTAGGGACGGCCACCGCCTCCCAGTTGCTGCTGGTGTAGAGATTGCCGCGGCCGGCGCTGTCCGGGTTGCCGAAAGCATCGACCGTGATCGTCGGCGCCGTGGACTTGTAGCGGTAATAGTAAGGTCCGCCGTTCGGGTAGGTGTTGCCGTCCGCATCGGTACTGGTGCCATCCAGCGGTGAGCTGCCATAGCCGCACTGCCAGCGGTTGTCGTTGCTGAGGGACGGCTTGCCCGAAGTATCCGTCGTCGTCACCGTCCAGGTGACGTACTGGCTGGTAGCGGTGGTGTTGTCACCAGGAACCTGCGTGTAGCTACCGGATGAGCTATTTCTGGTTTGCAGGCTGGCACCGTAATAGATGGTGCTCACGCCTGACCCCGTTGTACCGTCAGCGTTTCGTACGTAATAGAAATAAGTCTTGTTGGACCCGCTCCCCGTTGAACCTGAGCTATTTGTCTTGCAGGTGCCCGAGTCGGCGTTCGATGGGCATGACGAGCCGAAGGCAGCGTACAGGACCTTCGTCGACGGATAGGTAAGAGTGACCGTGCCGGTCAGGTCAGTCCGGCCGGTAGGATCGGTGCTGCCATTGGGATTGTTGCGATAACTGACGGTACCAGCCGTCACCGGCGAATACGGCCGATTGATGCCGATGCCATCCAGCCACACCGCAGCCAACGTCTTGTCCGCATTCGGGAACAGCGATCCGTCAGCCTTCACCGGCGGCGAATAGACCACCTTGGGGTTGTAGTACACGCCGTTCATGGCCAGGGAACGGACGTCACTGGTAGCCGTGATGCGCGGATCGATCACGCCGGCGCAGCGCCAGGGCCCGCTCCAGCTGCCGCCGTCGAACGGGCGGTTGTCGCCCATGTAGTTGCTGGCCATGGAGCCGGAATCATCGAACGTCACCACGATGTTCGGCGGCACCGCCTGGGTCACGTTGGGTGGCGTGGGGCTCAATTCGACGATATTGCTTGTCACCGTGGCCGCCGAGGCGGGCGCGGAAACGAAGCTGCTACCGGCAGCAACCAGCGCCATCACCGACAGCGTCGTAGGCACCTGGGCCGGGGCGGACAGGCCGCCCAAGGCGGTGAGCACGGCGCCCATCAGGGCCGACGACATGCGTCCGGAGGAGAACTGGCGATTGGACATGGCTTGAATACTCCGACTCAGTTGCTCTTGGCCGCGAAGGTGCTTTCCATCACGCGCACGGTGTTGGCGCTGCCGCCCGTGGCGCGCGAGGTGATGCGATAGATGTGCCGACTGGTGCTGGCGGTGCCGGTGCCGGTGCTGCCGGTGGCCCCGGATTCATGCAGGCCGCCGCTGACCCCCGGCGGCAGCTCCACGCCCAGGTCCTCAATGATGTAGCGCGGGTTCTGGGCCAGCTTTCCGGTGCCGCTGGTGTAACCCGAACCGCCGTAGCCCTTGTACTCGGTGGAACCGGCGGTGACCCAGCCCTGCTTGGTGCGGAAGTCGACCACGTTGGCGATCGGGTTGGCCGGGTCGTAGACGTAGCAGTCGATGAAGATGCCGGTGCCGCAATTGAGATGGGCAGTGACGTTGGTGGTGCTGGTCCACAGCTTCCACTCGGCGCCACGCAGCGCGGTCAGCGCACTCATGTCTGCCTGCTGCGCGTTATGCAGGCCTCCGGCCATGCGCTCCTGCAACAGCGAGCGGCCGGAGGCGCTGATCGCCAGGATGGTCAGCAGGATCAGGAAGATCAGTGCCACCACCAGCACGGCGCCGCGCTGGGCGCGCGGGCCGGTTCGCGTCGGGAGTGGCTTGTTCGGCATCGACATGATTTGCTCCATAAACTCATCGTGTGGCGACGCCGGCGGGCGCCGCCGCTTTCATCACGGGTTGTAGTTGCGCACGGGCACCAGCACGTTGAACTCACGCCGCAGCAACTGGTCGGGAAAGCCCTGGTCGCTTGGCTTGATCGCATGCCCGGACGGCGGCAGCAGGCCGGTGTTGGTGTCGGCGCTGTAGCGGTAGTCGAGCTGGCCGCCGGTCAGCGTGTACAGCGGCGTCTGGCCGTCCATCAACAGGCTGACCTCGATGCTCACGATGCCGCGCCATAGGCAGCCGGTACTGGTGAGCGCATCGAGCTCGCCAGGCGGACAGCTGGTGGCCGCATCGACATCCTTGGCGCTGAGGAAGCTGGTCTTGCCGGTGTCATCCTGTACGCCGTAACGGAAATCCAGCCGTTCGACGCCGCGCACCAGTTCGTCTTCGCTGCCGCCGTGGGCGCTGTTGGCGGCGCCGCCGTTGACCCGCCGCATCAGCGCGCCGGTGAACGGGGCCTTGCCGTCGTTGTTGACGCTGACCAGCTTGAGGTAATAGGTGACGGTCTGGAAATCGCGGTTGACGTCGAACACCTTCGGCACCGACTCCGGCTGCTGCGCGGTCGGTAGGTTGGCCGCGCTGGTACCGAAGCCATCGGTGGTATTGGCCACTGGGGTGATAACTATGGTGCCGCCGGTGCTTGCGGTGGCCGGAAAGATCTGCGCATTGGAGCAGTCGGCCAGCATGAACAGGTCACCGTTCACGGCATTGCTGGCCGGTGGCTCGCCCAGCGCGGTTTGCGGCGTCAGGGTGATCGAGGCGATCGTAGCGCTGCTGCTGCTGGTGGCCAGGCTGCTGCCGGCGCCACCGATGGCCCACCCGGCGGAGGGGTTCACGTAACGCACGGTGAGCACGTCGGCGCCCTTGACCCGATTGTTGATCGCGGTACCCATCGCCGGGATGGTGCTGATGGTGGTGTTCGGATCGACCGGCGTGCAGGCGGTGAGCGTGCACTCGTAGCCACGCATGAACAGGAACGACGGCATC
>Ga0070681_10004477_pt1 | contig 13321 bp, 14 predicted proteins | sample KBSC83BmetaG_FD_65650 | JGI IMG/M metagenome (GOLD analysis project Ga0070681, IMG submission 65650) | Corn rhizosphere microbial communities from Kellogg Biological Station, Michigan, USA - KBS C8-3B metaG | ecosystem: Host-associated > Plants > Roots > Rhizosphere | place: USA: Michigan... | reverse complement strand
CGGAACGGTCTTTCAAACCGCGGGAGGCCGGCTCTCTGTCGAACCCGTGCCCTGGGATCGCGAAGCCTCGTATGTGATGCCGGCGACAGTGTGGCACTCCACCATGGATCAGTTCTTCCCCGGCGGCGGCTGGCTGATGCTCCGTCGCGACACCATCGACCGCCTGCAGGCGTTCCGAGGGCGACACGCTGTGGTGACGTGGGATGAGGCGATCGAACTGCTGCTCCAGGACATGGCTGCGGAGGAACGTGCATGACCTTTGAAGCAGCAGAACGGGTCGCGGACGCCGTCCTCTACGAAGGCTACGTGCTGTACCCGTACCGTGCCTCGGCGATCAAAAACAAATACCGCTGGCAATTCGGGGTCATCGCTCCGCAGTCGCCGCAGGAAGACCAGGAGCCGAGCTTCGCGCAAACTGATTGCCTGATCGAAGCCAAATCGGCATCGCCCCGCTTACTGATTCGCGTGAGATTCCTGCGACCGCAGGCGGCCGGGCGCGAAGACCAGCCGTCACGCGCGTGGCTGGAAGGGATTTCGCACGCCATCGATTTCGGGCCGCTCGATCTCAGCACCCTGTCCGAAGAACGGCGGTTTTCACTCACCGCCGCGGGCGTGGAGGCGCGGCTGACGCTGCTCGTGCGTCCGCTCGAGCACGTCCTGATGTTGCGCGCGCGCATCGAGAATCTCGAAGCCTGGCAACCGGCCTTCGACGCGAACCGCGACGCCATGCTCGAGCGATCGCTCGTCGGCACGCACCTGCTGCTGGGCCTCGAGGACGGCGCTTTCGTGTCGCTGGTCGAACCGCCCGATGACGCCGCAGCAGCGGTTGAACGCTGCCAGAACCGTCACACCTGGCCCGTGCTCATCGGCGACCCGAGACGCTGCGACCTGATGCTGTCATCGCCGATCGTCCTCTACGACTTTCCTTCGGTGGCGAAAGAAAGCCCCGGGGATTTGTTTGATGCCGCTGAAATCGACGAGATCCTGTCGCTCCGCATCTTGACGATGACCGACGAGGAGAAGGAGGAAGCCCGATCGACTGATCCGCGTACCCGGGCCCTGCTCGATCGCGTTGAATCACTGTCGCCTGAAGCGATGGCCGCGTTGCACGGCACGATCCGCAACACCAACTTCTTCAACCCCGCGGGCGCGCCTCCGGATCTCGCGTTCGTCATGATCGGCGATCACCGCATCGCCAAAGGCTCTCACGTTCGCCTTCAGCCCAACCGGCGCGCTGATGCGATGGATCTGTTTCTCAAGGATCAAGCGGCCACCGTTGCCGGCATCTATCGCGACGTCGATGAGCGTGTGTACGTGGCCGTCACCGTCGACGCCGATCCGGCAGCGTCGCTGCACGAATCGTTCGGCCGTTTTTTTTACTTCGATCCCGCGGAGGTCGAGCCGATCGACACGGAAGAATCAGACGTCGTGTCCGGCTCCAGCCGGACCGAGGAGTGATCGCGCGTAGCATCCGGTTTCAGCCGGACGAGGAGTGTCCATGACCAAATGGTTCGCCATCGCCGCCAGCGCCATCGTTGCCTATGCCGTCGTCAGTTCGTGGCCGGAAATCGTCCGCTACCGTCGCATGAGAGCGATGTAATGCGGGTGCTCGTCGCCGGCATCGGCAATGTTTTTCTCGGCGATGACGGGTTCGGCGTCGAGGTTGTCCGGCGTCTGAGCACCGAGTCGCTCGGCGACGATGTCGATGTCATCGATTTTGGAATCCGAGGCGTCCATCTGGCGTTCGATCTCGCGGATGGCCCGTACGACAGCGCCATTCTCGTCGACGCTGTCGCGAAGGGCGGCGACCCGGGGACGCTTTACGTCATCGATCCCGATCTGGCGACCGGTTCGTTCGACTCCACCGTCGCCGACGCGCACAACCTGACGCCAGATGCGGTGCTGGCGTGGATCCGCCAGATCGGCGGGACAACGCCGCGCATCGTCGTGCTCGGATGCGAGCCGAGCACAACAGAGGAATCGATGGAGCTGTCCGCGCCGGTCGCGAACTCCATCGACCTGGCGATTCAGATGATTCGTGCGCTCATCTCGGAGATGAAGGCGGCCCCGCAATGTGCCTAGCGATTCCCGGTCAGATCGTCGAACTGGCGCCCGGCGGCCACCTGGCCACCGTCGAAGTGTCGAAGGTGCGCCGCACGATCAACGTGGACCTTCTCGAACCGCCGGCGGCGCCCGGCGAGTGGGTCCTGATTCACGTGGGATTCGCGATGAGTCGAATCAGCGCGGATGAAGCAACGGAGCAACTGCGGCTGCTCGCGATGCTCGGCGAAGACAGGCAGGCGATGGCGGAGCTCGACGGCTATCAGTTTGGCGACGACGCAGGGGGGAAGCCTTCATGAAGTTTGTCGACGAATTTCGCGACCCGCGCCTGATCAAGCAGGCGTCCGACGAGATTCGGCGGCTCGTCGATCCGGCGCGCCACTACCGGATCATGGAAGTGTGCGGCGGCCACACCCACGCGATCTACCGCTTCGCGCTGGCCGACTTGCTGCCGCCGAACATCGAGCTGGTGCACGGTCCCGGCTGCCCCGTCTGCGTGTTGCCCATGGGCCGCATCGACGAAGGGCTGTCGCTGGTCGAACGCTACCAGGTGATCTTCACCACGTTCGGCGACGTCATGCGCGTGCCTGGGCGTCACGGCAGTCCACTTGAACATCAAGCGCGTGGCGCTCAGATCAGAATGGTGTACTCACCGCTCGATGCCTTGAAGCTCGCCCAGGAACACCCAGACCGGCAGGTCGTGTTCTTCGCGATTGGCTTCGAAACGACGGCGCCGTCGACGGCTCTGACGGTAAGACGGGCACGTGAGCTCGATATCAGAAATTTCTCGGTGTTCTCGAATCACGTGACGATCGTGCCGGCAGTTCGCGCGATCCTCGATTCACCCGACATGCGGCTGGACGCCTTCATCGGACCCGGTCATGTGTCGACGGTCATTGGCGCACGTCCGTACGGCTTTATCGCGCAGCGCTACCGGAAGCCAGTCGTCATCGCCGGATTTGAACCGCTCGATCTCCTGCAGTCGATTGTCATGATTCTCCGGCAGCTCCGGGATGGACGATCTGAAGTCGAGAATCAGTACAACCGGACGGTTCCCTGGGATGGCAACATGCCGGCCCTTCGCGCGCTGGCCGACGTCTTCGAATTGAGGCCGTACTTCGAATGGCGCGGCTTGGGCTTCATCTCGCAGTCGGCGTTGAAGCTCCGGCCCGGGTATGCGATGTGGGATGCCGAAGCACGCTTTGACATGCCGGGCATCGCCGTCACGGATCCGAAAGCGGCGCAGTGTGGCGAGGTCCTCAAGGGCGTGCTGAAACCGCACCAGTGCAAGCTCTTCGCCCGCGAGTGCACGCCCGAGCTGCCCGTCGGTGCGCTCATGGTTTCTTCAGAAGGCGCGTGCGCCGCGTATTTCAACTACGTTCACCGCCGTGCCGGCACAGCCGCCAGCTGATATGTCCACTCTTACACTTCCAGGCCCGCCGACGTTTCGTGACGCCCAGATCGACATGGCGCACGGCGCGGGAGGAAAAGCCAGCCGCCGTCTGGTTGAAGGCCTCATCGTGCCGCACTTGATGGCGACGGCCGTCGGCGACACGCTCAACGACGCCGCGTTTCTCTCCGTTGGCGGCGCTGGACTCGCGCTGACGACGGACAGCTTTGTGGTCAGACCGTTGCGGTTTCCTGGCGGTTCAATCGGCGATCTCGCCGTCAACGGGACGGTCAACGATCTCGCGGTCGCCGGTGCAGCGCCGCTCGCGCTCCTCTGCAGCCTGATCATCGAAGCTGGCACACCATCCGAGATTCTCAAGGCAGAAGTCGCCGCCATGGGCGCCGCTGCGGATCGTGCCGGCGTCCGAATCGTCGGTGGTGACACGAAAGTCGTCGAGCACGGCAAGGCCGACGGCCTCTACATCACGACGACGGGCATTGGTCGGGTGGATTCGCGTGCGACGCTGTCGGCGGGATCAGTCCGGCCCGGCGATCGAATTCTCGTGACCGGATGCATCGGCGATCACGGCATCACGGTTCTGCTCGCCCGCGGCGACATCGATCTCGCCGCATCGCTGAAGTCCGACACGCGTTCGGTGTATCCATTCGCCGAGGCGCTCATCGAGGCTATCGGTCCAGATTTGCGGTGGATGCGCGATCCGACGCGTGGCGGTCTGGCGACAACTCTCAACGAGCTCGCCCGCGATTGCGACTTGGGGATCACGCTCGAAGAAGAAACCGTCCCCGTTCGCGACGAAGTGCGCGGCGCTTGCGAGCTGCTGGGCCTCGACCCGCTGCACATCGCAAATGAAGGCCAACTGGTGGCGATCGTCTCCGCGGAGGCAAGCGAAAAGGCTCTGGCCGCGCTTCGTCGAGTGGCTGGCGGCGAATCGGCGGCCATTGTGGGCCGTATGGAAGCTTCGCCGCGACGGACGGTCGTTGCTGTCGCATCGTACGGCGGGACACGTGTCGTCGACATGCTCGTCGGCGATCCACTGCCGCGCATCTGCTAAGCCATGGCCGGACTCAGCACCGAGGTTCGAACGTTCGTGTCCGAGCGCCTCGTGGAGCGGAATCCGCTTTCGCGGGCGCTCTTCGAGCGTGAGGCCGAACGCCTCGCGCGGGCATGTGAGGAGATGGCCGCGCGATTTCAGCGCGGGGGTCGATTGCTGGCGTTCGGACGCGGTGCGGCTGCGACCGATGCCCAGCATGTGTCCGTGGAGTTCGTTCACCCGGTCATCGTCGGAAAGCGGGCACTCCCCGCTCTCGATCTCTCTCCAGCCTTCAGTCGCTGGCTGCCGGCGATCGTCCGCGACGCCGACATCGTGATGGGTTTTTCCGATCCGGCCGGCGACGAGGCAGTTGATGCGGCGCTCGCACAGGCCAGAGCCCTCCATGCCTACACCTTCGCGCTGCCCGGACCCGACGGCGACTTTGCACTGAATGCACCGTCACCCGAACCGTTCGTCTCGCAGGAACTCATTGAAGTGCTGTATCACACGCTGTGGGAGACGGTGCACGTCTTTTTCGAGCACGGCAGCGTGGGCTCGAGTCATGACGTCGGGGCCACTTCGTTTCTCTATCCCTTCCTCAGCGAGACCAAGCAGGACACCGCGAGTATCGTCAGCCAGGTGGCGGCATCGATCCGGGCGAAAGCGAGGGACGACGAACGCCTCAGGGCAGAAGTCGCACGCGATCAAGCGGACCGAATTGCGGAAGCGGCCGAGGGCGTCCGGCGGCGCCTCGACCGAGGCGCTTCGCTGCTCATGTTCGGCAACGGCGGCTCCGCCACTGACGCAAACGACTGGGCCATCGACTGTGTCAGCCCGCCGCGCGGCCTTGTGCCAATCCCGGCACTGTCGTTGTCATTCGAGCCCGCCACCATTACCGCGGTCGCGAACGATGTGGGAACGGATGTGATCTTTCTCCGGCAGCTGATCGCGCACGGCCGGCAAGGCGACGTAGCGATCGCCATCTCCACCAGCGGCGGCTCCGCCAATCTCATCGCGGCGCTCGAAGAAGCACGGAAGCGCGACATGTTGACGCTCGGCCTCCTCGGCTACGACGGCGGCGAAATCGTGAGGCGCGGCCTCGTCGACATTCCCATCGTCGTGCACTGCGACTACATTCCGCGCATTCAGGAAGTGCAGGCGTCCATCTACCACGTGATGACGGAGGCATGGCGGCAATGGCCAGGTTAGAGGCTGGCGTCGAACTGTTTGGCGCGGCTGGATGTCCGTACACGACGGAATGGCGTGAGCATCTTCTGTGGAACGGCGTGGCATTCACCGAATACGACGTCGAAGCTGACGCCGGCGCCCGCGCCCGACTCGTTTCGCTCACCGGTCGCTCGGCTGTGCCGGTTCTCGTCGAAGACGGTCTTGTGAAAGAGATCGGGTGGCGAGGCCGCAGCTGCGCGATCAGCGCCTCACCCTGACGCACCATGGCCATCGACGCTGGCACCGAACGGCTGGCCCGGAGGATTCACGTGCGCGGCGTCGTCCAGGGTGTCGGATTCCGGCCGTTTGTGTTTCGCCTTGCGCGGACGCACGCCCTTGACGGATGGGTGCTGAATGGTGACGCCGGCGTGCAGATTCACGTCGAAGGTCGCGAGCAAGCACTCGAGGCATTTATCCGCGAGCTCCAATCAAGTCCTCCACGGGCAGCGCACATCGCTGAGATCACGATCGAAGTTGACGGCATTGACGCGGTGGGCGGCTTTGAAATCCGGCAGAGCGAATCCGATCGGCGGCCGACCACGAGAGTTTCGCCCGATCTGCCAGTCTGCGACGCATGCCTGAAGGAGCTCTTCGATCCGTCGGATCGGCGATATCTGTACCCCTACGTCAACTGCACCAATTGCGGTCCACGCTTCTCGATCGTGCGAGCATTGCCGTACGACCGTGCTCGCACGACGATGTCAAATTGGCCGCTGTGTTCCGAATGCGCCGCCGAGTACGCGGATGCAGAAGACAGACGCTTTCACGCGCAGCCAGTCGCCTGTGGGTCCTGTGGCCCGCGGTATCGGCTCCTGCCTTCACTTGTCAGTGGGGTCTGCCGTCAGACGGACCGGGCAAGTCCGGCTAAAGCCGGACTCCACATCACTCAGAACCACATCACTGAGAACGCGATTGAGACCGCCGCCCGTTTGCTGGCCGACGGTCGCATCGTCGCCGTAAAGGGGATCGGCGGGTATCACCTCGCGTGCGACGCCGACAATGCCGCGACGGTCGCTGCCTTGCGCGATCGCAAGTTCCGCAAGGATCAGGCGTTCGCGGTGATGACGCGGGACGTGCCGACCGCTGAAGAAACCGTTCAACTCACCTCAGCAGCGCGCGATCTTCTGACGTCGACGGCCAGACCAATCGTCCTCGCGCCTGCCCGAATCGCGCTTCCGGCCGTCGCACCGGACAACCGCGACTTGGGCGTGATGCTGCCGTATACGCCGCTGCATCATCTGCTGTTCGCCTTTGGCGCTCCGAAGCGACTGGTGATGACCAGCGGCAATCGTTCGAGCGAGCCGATCGCGTATCTCGACGATGATGCGCTGGCACGACTGACCGGTTTGGCAGATGCCGTGCTGGTCGGCGAGCGCCCGATTGCCCGCCGGGTGGACGATTCGGTGATGCGAGCAGGCGCATGTGGGCCGACAGTGCTGCGCCGATCGCGCGGGCTTGCACCTGGCGCCGTCGCGACCTTTCCAGGGACTGGACCGATCCTGGCCGTCGGCGGCGATCTGAAGAACGCCATCACTCTCGTCGTCGACGGTCACGCGTACGGGAGTCAACATATCGGCGATCTCTCGCACCTCGATTCACGAAGAGCTTTCCGCGAGACCGTTCAGGACCTGCTGGCGATGTACGCCATCACGAGCACCGATTTGACGGTCGCACACGACCGGCATCCCGAGTATTCGTCGACGATTCAGGCGCTTGAAATCGCGGCTCGCAGCACCGTCGCCATCCAGCATCATCGCGCCCACGTCGCCAGCGTACTGGCCGAACGGGGCGCATTCGAGCAACGGGTGGTCGGCGTGGCACTCGACGGCACTGGCTATGGAGACGATGCGACGATCTGGGGCGGAGAGTTTTTCGTGGGGAGCATAGCCGCCGGGTTCACGCGGGTCGCGCATCTGCGCCAGGCTTCACTGGCCGGCGGCGATGCTGCTGCACGTCATCCTGTTCGGGCTGCTGCGGGTTTCCTGGACCAGCTTGATGGCTTGTGTGATGTCACGCGTCCGCCGTTCAGCTTTCCCAACATGTACGCAGAGGCGCGTGCGGTGCTCCGAAGCGGCGTGCGTGTGTTCTCCACGACTTCCGCCGGAAGACTGTTCGATACGGTCGCCGCCCTTGTTGGATTCACGCGGCCGATTACATTTGAAGGACAAGCGGGGATGTGGCTGGAACACCTGGCGCGCGGTGCCAGCGGCGCGTCAACGGTGTTCACCTGCCGTTTCACAGGAACCGACATCGACTGGCGTGACATGCTGGTGGAGATTGCCGATGCACGGCGTCGAGGCATATCGCCCGCCGAGATCGCGCGAGCATTTCATCGCACGCTTGCCCGCGCAGTGGCCACTACGACCGCAACCCTCGCGGAAACCGCCGGTCTCGATACCATCGCGCTCTCCGGCGGCGTCCTGCAGAACGACTTGCTGCTGGCCGATCTTCGAGACGAGCTCAACGACCGCGGTCTTCAGATCTGGATCAACCGGGTGGTGCCGCCCAACGATGGCGGCATCAGTCTCGGGCAGGCAGCGCTGTCGCTGTGCGCGCAGGAACGCGATGCCTGAGCGTGATAGCAGAATCGAACGTTCATCGAGCCGGACCTCTCGCGTTCGGTCGCTCATCGCCCATGTGTTCACGTGGATCGAAGACGTCGTTTACATTGGCCTCGGCGTGCTGCTGGCGGCAAGCGCACTGGCTCTTCTCATTCAAACCGCAGTCACCTTCTCACACGATCTCGTGAGTGGGTCAGTGCCCACAGGCATCGTTGGCCTGCTTGATCGGCTGCTGCTCGTCCTGATGATCGTCGAACTGCTCTACACGGTCCAAGTCTCGTTTCGCGAACACGCACTGGTGCCGGAACCGTTCCTGATCGTCGGACTGGTTGCCGCCACGCGGCGGATCCTCGTGCTGACTGCCGCCTTCGCAGGCAGCGAAGGCCTGACCGATTTCACCTTTCGCGTCACCATGACCGAGCTCGCCATTTTGACCGTGATGATCGTCGCGTTCGTCGGCTCGTTGTTGATGCTGCGCCGACGCCATCCTGATGCAAGGGCCACGCGGACCTAAGCCGTTCTGGCCGGCTTTAGCGCGTCTCGCTCTTCTTGCCGGCTGCCGCCAGCGAGAACCGCTCTAGTTACGCCGACAGAAAGAACTTCGAATTTCGGAAACAATCACGGGCCGGCGCCGCATTTTTGCTGCAGAATACGGGCCAACTGCGCCCTGACAACGTGGCAACGCCTTTGCGATGGGCGGTCGGAATGGAGAGACATATGAAATTTCGATTGAGCGTGCTCGCGGGGTTGATCGGATTGGCGGTTGGCTGCGGGTCAAGTTCCCCGTCCTCGCCGTCAAATGGAACGACCGGAACACCGGTCTCGATCGTGAGCGGCTCGTCCAATTTGACAACGACTGCGTATTCCCCAAATCCGGTTTCCATCTCGGTCGGCGGAACGGTCACCTGGACGAACAATGATTCGACGGCGCACACGGCGACCGGCGACAATGGGTCATTCAGCTCGGGAACGATCGCGCCGGGCGGAAAGTTCAGCCAGACATTTTCGACGGCCGGAACATTCACGTATAAGTGCACACTCCACCCGAACATGGTCGGCACCGTCACCGTTCGATGACCGAAGGCGCGGACCGGGAGAATGGATTAGTCCCGGCCCGCGCTGATTCGTGTCATTTCACGACATCGGCACAATTGCATCAGCGATCACGAACGGTCACCCAGCCGTACATTCCGGCCTGGAAGTGCGGAAGGAATGTGCAGATCACGAGGTACCGCCCGGGATTGTTGAATGTCCACGTCGGCGCGGTCTCGCCGCCCTCACACACCTGATCCGACACGATCGCGATGCGATGATTGGGATCGTTGATCGTCGGTACAGGAGGGCAGGTTGCCGCTGGAGGATCCAGAAGGCTGGCGTTGATGTCCTTCGGCGACGTGCCGGGTTCGTAAATCGCCGCTTCATGGACTCCGCTGAAACCCATGACGAACGTCACGGTGCCGCCCTTGTCGATGACGACTTCCTGCGGGAAGAGACTGTCGCGCGAGTGCCCCGACTGATCGTGGCCAGAGGGCGGTGGAAAGGGCGATCCGAGATCATCGCGGCCAAAATCCACCGACGCAGACAGCGATGGCTGAAGATTAAGGACGGCGCTGGGTGCGGTCGCCCCTGGACTCGACTGACCCGGATTCTGTTGCGCGCACGAAACAGCGACGAGCGCGGCCAAAACTGAGAAACCCAACGCTGGCATTTTCATCGACATCCCTCCTGTTCTGCGGGCCGCGACGTGCGGCAGAACGTCAGTTTTGTCATTCGGCTGAGCCAACGCAATAGCACGATAGCGCTACAGGAGTGGGGAACAGATCAGAACACCTGCGCTGAAAAGCCGTTCGCATAGAATGGGCCCATGACTCCGCTATAACACGCGAGTTTCGAAGCTGTAAGACGCGAGGATCGAAACCATGACCAACCGGCTGCGACGAGCGACGTCGAGAACTCTTGTAGTTGGGCTTGCGCTGACGATGTGGCCCGCTGTGTCGTATGCGCAGGTGAAGGTGATCATCTCGGGCGGGTTTTCCGGTGTTTACGGAAAACTTCTCCCCGAGTTCGAACACTCTTCGGGCATCACCGTCACGTCCGTCGACGCGTTCAGGCAGACGCTTTTGCATGCGCATTCCGTCGCACTCGACAGCAGCACCACGGGCATCTACGTGACCACGAAACTCTTTCCGCAGCTCGGCATCGCGGCAGAAATGACGAAGAAGACGAAGACGTCAGGTGCAGGCGCGGTCGCCGCCGGCGACGCGGAAATCAGCGTGCAGCCCATCAGCGAGCAACTGCCCGTGAAAGGCATCGACAACGTTGGAAAGATCCCTGACGAAGTGCAGTACGTCGCGGTGTTTTCAGCCGCGCTCGTCTCGAGCTCGAACCAACGCGACGCGGCGATGCGCCTGATCGCGTTCCTGACCAGCGAGGGGGCGGCCGATGCCATTCGCAGCAGCGGCATGGAACCTTCGCAGCGCCGCTGACTCGAGATCGCGAGTATGAAAAATGCGCGCATCGAGGATTACGCGCTCATTGGCGACACTCACAGCGCCGCACTCATCGGACGGGATGGGTCAATCGACTGGCTCTGTCTTCCGCGTTTCGATTCCGGCGCGTGCTTCGCGGCTCTCCTCGGCAGCAAATCCAACGGTCGATGGTTAATCGCGCCGCAAGGCGGCGCTCGCCACTGCAGCCGGCGCTATCGTCACGACACACTGGTCCTCGAAACCGAGCTCGAAAGCGATGCCGGCGTGATTCGGGTCATCGACTTCATGCCCCCGCGGCAGGCCGAGCCCGATGTGATCCGGATCGTCGAGGGAGTGTCCGGTCATGTCCCGGTCGAAATGGAGCTGATCGTCCGGTTCGACTACGGGAGCATCGTGCCGTGGGTACGCAAGATCGACGGCCACCTGGGGGCGATCGCCGGCCCCGATGCGCTGGCGTTCTGGTCGGACGTTCCAACCTATGGCAAGGATCTGACGACGCGATCGGAATTCACCGTGGGACCTGGCGAACAAGTGTCCTTCGTGCTCATGTGGCATCCGTCCAACGAGACCGCGCCGCAGCCGCTCAAACCGCTCGACGCCCTCGAGGACACCACGAAATGGTGGCGTGACTGGGTGGGCACAGGATCGTACGACGGGCGCTGGCGCGACGAGGTGGTCCGTTCGCTCATTACGCTCAAAGCACTCACCTACGCGCCGACCGGGGGGCTCGTTGCCGCGCCGACCACGTCACTGCCTGAAAAGATCGGAGGCGTCCGCAACTGGGATTACCGCTACTGCTGGCTGCGCGACGCCACGTACGCACTCTACGCGTTGACGATCGGCGGCTACACCGACGAGGCAGCCGCATGGCGGAACTGGCTGTTGCGGGCTGCTGCCGGAGATCCCGCGTCGCTTCAGACGATGTACGGCGTCGCCGGCGAGCGGCGGCTGACAGAACTGGAGCTGGACTGGCTGCCAGGTTTCAGGCATTCGAAACCGGTGCGCATTGGCAATGCGGCGGTCCGACAGTTCCAGCTCGACGTCTACGGCGAGCTCATGGATGCCCTCCATGTCGGCCGTCGTCACGGCATTCGTTCCGACGAAGACGCGTGGGACTTCGAGCTGGAGCTGCTGACGTTCCTCGAGAAAGCGTGGACGGAGCCGGACGAGGGCATCTGGGAGGTTCGAGGAGGACGACGGCATTTTGTGCACTCGAAGGTGATGACCTGGGTGGCGTTCGATCGCGCCGTGAAAGCCGTCGAACGCTTTGGTCTCCATGGGCCTGTCGACGAGTGGCGGAAAATCCGCGCAACGATTCACGACCAGATTCACCGGGAAGGATTCAGCACACGCGGCAACACCTTCGTCCAGTACTACGGATCGGACGAACCCGATGCGAGCCTGCTGATGCTGCCCCTCGTCGGCTTCATCGATGCGAACGATCCGCGAATGCTGGGCACGGTCGCCGCGATTGAACGCGAACTGCTTCAGGACGGCTTCGTTCGCCGATATCGCCCGCACCAGGCCGTTGACGGTCTGCCTGAGGGCGAAGGCTCATTCATCGCGTGCACCTTCTGGCTGGCCGACAACTACTGGCTGCAGGGCCGAGAGGAAGAGGCGGTGCGGGTGTTCGAAGCGCTGCTCGCGCTCTGCAACGACGTTGGACTGCTCGCGGAGGAATACAGCGTCGAGTTGAAATGCCAGCTCGGAAACTTTCCGCAGGCGTTCTCGCACGTCATGCTCATCAACACGGCGCGCAATCTTTCGGGAGGACGCGGCCCCGCCATCGACCGGCGCTCCAACAACCACAATCACAATGACGAACATGCCTGATCGACAGCAGGATCCATAGCGACTGTCGTCCGGATCGTGGTATCAGTGTGGGTGGTGCCTGCCACTATTGGATTCCGGACATGAATCGTTTGTTGCTGCCTGTGCTGCTCGTCGCTGCCGTCGCCGGCAGCCTCACGCTCAACGCCCAACAGCCTGTGTTTCGCGGAGGGAGCGAGCTCGTCCGCGTCTTCGTGACGGTCACGGATCGCAGCGGCAAGCTCGTGACCTCGCTCGCTCAGAACGACTTCGAGGTTCGCGACGAGGGCAAGCCGCAACCCATCACCCAATTCGACAACACACCGCAACCGGTCCGGCTGGTCGTGATGCTCGATGTGTCGGGCAGCATGTCCGGCAATCTGCCGCTCTTACGCGATGCCGGCGCGCAACTCTTTGCCCGCCTCGGGAAAGACGATGTCGCACGAGTGGGGTCGTTCGGAAATGACGTGACGATCAGTCCCACATTTACCAACGACGTCGCAGCGCTCCGTCGTGAGCTCCCTTCGTCAATCGCCGCGGATGCGCCGACACCGCTGTGGCGGGGAATCGATCAGGCGCTCGACACGTTCAAGAGCAGCGAGGAAGACAACAAGGCGGACAAGCGTCCCGTCATCCTGGTGCTCAGCGACGGCAAAGACTCGGGACCAATCAGTTTTCGCCAGCGTCCGATCAGTCAGGCGGAAATCATCGAGCGTGCTCGTCGCGAAGACGT
>Ga0070681_10004475_pt1 | contig 13324 bp, 8 predicted proteins | sample KBSC83BmetaG_FD_65650 | JGI IMG/M metagenome (GOLD analysis project Ga0070681, IMG submission 65650) | Corn rhizosphere microbial communities from Kellogg Biological Station, Michigan, USA - KBS C8-3B metaG | ecosystem: Host-associated > Plants > Roots > Rhizosphere | place: USA: Michigan... | reverse complement strand
CCCTTCGTACCGAATTGGCCTCGCAAGACGAGGAGCAGACTTAGCGCCGTGGTGATGACCAATGTCAGGCCGGATACGGCGGCGATCGACGGTTCGATCTGATAGGATAGACTGCTGAAAATCTGGATTGGAATCGTCCCTTTCCGGCTGGCAAGAAAGTAAGTGACGATGAATTCATCGAATGAAGTAATAAAAGCGAAGATCGCCCCTGCCAGCAATCCTGGCGCAATCGCCGGGATGGTTACGTAAAGGAAGGCTTTGGCGGGTGACGCTCCAAGACTCTGGGCGGCTTCCTCAAGAGTTGTATTGAACGTCTGAAGGCTAGCTCCAACAGTGACAACGACATAGGGGATGGCCAGCAGAAGGTGAGCGGCGACGAAGCCCAAGACAGTGTCGTCCAAGGCGAGCGACAAGAATACGCGATATAACGCAAGCGCAAGCACGACATGCGGCAGCACCATGGGCGAGACGAGCAAGGCGCGCATCAACCGTCGTCCGCGTTGAGGGCCGCGATCGAGTGCAATCGCCGCGGCGGTCCCGACCAGCAGAGCCAAAGGCGTCGATAACCCCGCGACGACGAGGCTGGTCACCAGCGCCCGCCTCCACCCCTCATCGAACACGACGTATCGGTACCATTTCAGCCCAAAACTTTTCGGCGGGAACGAGAGGTAATCCTCCGCCGTGAAGGACTGAATGAACAGAATTACTTGAGGGGCAAGCAGGAACACCAATATTAAAATCGCAATCCCGCTAATCAGCCAGCTGCCGGTGCGCCGTTCAGTGCCCCCGTTCAATTCCTTTCCTCCTGAAAGCCGGAGAAGCCCTTTTCGATTTGTTGGGAAAGGATCATGATTAGAGTAACGAAAAATAGTAAGATGATCGCGAATGCAGATGCCTTTGACCATTCGAATTGGTTTCGAATCAAATCGGTGATCACCATCGGCAAGGTCGTTACGAAGCTACCCCCCATTATCACCGGCGTAAGGTAGACGCCCATTGTCAAAATGAAGACCAAGGTCGCGCCGGCGATCGCGCCCGGCAGCGTCAGCGGAAGCGTGACGCGTATGAACACTTGAAACGGCGACGCACCCAAACTGGCGGCACTCTCCTCGATCGCAGGGTTGATCGCCAGAAGGCTGCCGAAAACCGGAAGGACCAGAAACGAGAGATAAACGTGGGTGACACCGACGACGACGCCGAATGTGTTGTAGACCAAAGGAAGCGGCGCATCAATGAGCCCCGCAGCCCTTAGCGCGGCATTAATTAGCCCCTCACGTCCGAGCACCAGCAACCAGGCGACGTTCCGGACGATGACACTGGTCAGGAGTGGCGACACGACGATCAGCAGCAAGATCGCTCGGTGCCGTGGGCTGGACCGCCGCATGTACAAGGCCAGAGGATAGCCGAGCAGCAGACAGGCTATCGTGACGACGATCGCAAGACGGACTGTGGACAGGAAAATTGCACCGGTGACGCCGTCTTGAAAGAATGCGCGATAATGCCCCAGTGTGAGCATGGCGTTCGGTTTGCCGCCCGCCAACTCGCTGGGCATGAAGCTGGCGATCGCAAGAAGGGCAAGCGGCAGAAAGAACGCGACGATGTAGATCGCCGCGCTTGGCATGAGAAGCAACCATGCACGGCTGTTTTTCTGATCGCTCACCGAATCATTCCTGCCTGCTGCCGCTCGCGTCAGCCGATCTTCCACGCATCCCAGCGACGACGCCATGCGCCGAGATCGTCGACGATGGCGGCGTAGTCTTCCTTGACCGCGAGCTTCAAGTCTTCAGGCTTTGAAATCACGACCTTCCGGGCGACGTCGGGTGAATAGGTTACATGGCGGTTCGGTGACGCGTAATAGAGTTTTTCAGCAAGTCCGCTCTGACGGGCGGTTCCACAAATGAAGTTGATCCATTTCTTCGCCAACGCAGGATTCTGGGCGCCGCGCGGAATGCAATAGGGATCGTAACGGACGAAGAAGCCTTCTTCCGGGGTCACGAACTCGACTGGCACACTCTGTTCCTGCAGTGTGTAAACGCGACCATTCCAAAGCGGAGTGATCCAGGCCTCCTCGGTACGGAGCAATTGCTCGGCTTGTGCGCCGGTGGACCATAGGCTCACGAGATTGGGTCGGAGCTTGGTGAGTTCCGCAATGGTCTGGTCATCAACAGGCGTGGGTTTACCCTTCGTCACCAGATTGACCATCTGGACCGCTTGTTCGAACAACGCCTCGTTCAATGCGACCTTTCCCTTGTAGGCTGGATCCCAGAGATCTTTCCAACGCTTGGGCGGCGTGGAGATTCTCTTTGTGTTGTACGCGATACCATAGCTCCAAAGGATCAAGCCGGGTCCGTGATCTGTGATGAATTCGGGATAGAGATTGGCGTACTCGGGAATTTCGTCGCGCCCGATCGGCATCAACATGTTGTTGCGTGTCGCAAAGACATAGTCCGTCAATTGCATGGGGATGACGTCAGCGTCCGGCCGACCGGCGTCAATCTGCGCCTTGATCTTCGCCATCGGTGGAGAACTGCCCTGCATCGTGAGTATTTCGACGCGGACATTGTTATCAGCGGCGAATGGGTCGATCCATGCCTCCTTGACGTACTTTCCCAGTGTGCCGTCGAAATTGTAGACGACGAGGGTCTTGTCGTCGGCCACCGCCCTTGTGACGAATGCGGGGGCCGCGATCGCAGCGGCCCCAAGGCCTTTCAGTGCAGTCCTTCGCGAAACCCGTCCTTTGCTGCTGTTCGTCACTGTTGTCCTCCCTATCCGGTTAAAGCCAAATTCACGAGATTCCACCTAAGCCGCTCCAGCCGCTCTAGGCCACGTCCTTGTTGCGAGTCACGGGAGGCCTGGCGTAATAGCGTTCGACGAAATCATCGGTGAATTTTCCAGAACCGACGTCGTCGCGAATATCTTGAGCAGATCGTTCGGCAGCCAGCCCGTACCCTCCCGCACCAGGCGTCTCAACAGCTACCGCGTCTGCCGGTCGCAGTATCAGGCCGGTCAACTTTCCCGGAAGGCTTTCAACCGTACCGTCGCCTCGCTGTAAACTGAAGCGACCTGGCCTGCCCGGCTCACCCCCAAAGATTCCGGACGGGGAATGCCGGAATCGCTCACCGACGCCCGAGAACTCGCATTCGTGATTCACGGGGCGCACTACGCGCCGCAAACCAAGGCCACCGCGCCAGCAGCCGGCGCCGCCGGAATTTTCGACCAGGGAGTATTCCTCCACCCGCAACGGGTATTCCATTTCGATCGCTTCCACCGGAAGATTGGACGTGTTGGTGATGTGAACCTGAACCCCGTCTTTGCCGTCTCGATCGTTCCGGGCACCCATGCCGCCGCCGAGCGTCTCCAGGTAAACATAGGACTTGCCGGTCTCGGGGTCTTCGCCTGCGAAGACCATGCTGGTGTTTGCGCCATTGGCGGAGCCGATCGCTTGCTCTGGAAGCACGGGCGCCATCGCTCCCAGCACGACGTCAATCACACGCTGGCAGGTGTTGGCCCGCAGGGCAACGGCGGCTGGTGCCCTGCAATTCACAACAGTTCCTTCGGGCGCTACGATCTCGAATGCCTGCACGACGCCTTCGTTGTTTGGCATGTCGGGATCGAGCAACGCTTTGAGCGCATAGCAGACCGAAGAACGTACAGCGTTCAGGGTGAGGTTGATATTTCCGGGCACCTGGTGCGAGGAGCCGGTGAAGTCGAAAACGACACTTCGGGCCCTCTTCGTTATCCGAAGGGCGATCGCGACATCGCGCTGCCCGGCGCCATCGTCATCCATCAGGTCGGAACAAGTCCATTCGCCGTCCGGGAGGGCAGCAATAGCCTTCAGCATGCGCTCCCGGCTTCGCTCGATGATTTCGTCGTAGGCTTGTAAGACCATCGCTGTCCCGAAGCGGACTCCAAGATGACCAATTCGATCTACACCAAGGCGGCACGACGCGATCTGCGCGTTCAGATCGCCCTTCCGCTCGGCCGGCAAGCGCATGTTGAGCAGTATAATGTCCTGGACGTCGCGCGCGAGTTTTCCGTTTCGGTACAGGCGTACCACGGGGATCCGCAATCCTTCCTGATAGATCTCGGTAAGGCCACCTGACATCGAGCCGCGCGCGGCTCCGCCGACGTCGGCATGGTGTGCGATGTTGCAGATGAAGGCAATCAGTTGATCTCCGTCGAAGACAGGCGCAGCGAGGTTGATATCGGGAAGATGAGTGCCGCCAGCCACGTGGGGATCATTGCCGACAAAAATATCGCCTGGCGCGATATCTCCGGCAAAGCGGTCGAGGAGGATTTCGACGAGCCCGCCCATGGAGGCCAAATGGATGGGAAGGGCATTCTCTGCCTGAACGATCAGCCTCCCCCTTGCATCAAGGATGGCGACGGAATGGTCGTGCCGTTCCTTGATGTTCGTGGAGAAAGCACTGCGCTGCAGGGTGAGGAAGCACTCGTCGGTGACGGAACGAAGCCCGTTCCAGACGATCTCGAGGGTGATGGGATCGAGCATGGAGACGCTCATTGGGAGACCTCGATAATGATGTTTCGAGCTCCGTCCACCCGCGCCGAGCAGCCAGGGGGCACGATGGTGGTCGAATCGAATTGCGTGATCATTGCCGGTCCCGGAACCACGTCGCCGGGTGAAAGTGAATTGCGATGAACGATCATGGTCCTGAGAGGGGCCGCGGGCTCGAACCAAACGTCTGACTCCATTCTTTCGGCTTCGACCGTGTCGGCTCTCAAGATTGGGTCAATGACGGCTTCACCGGCGATGGAGGCACGAAGGCGGACGTTGACTACCTCGATCGGAGCGGTCTCATCGAAATGCCCGTATTTCGCTTGGTGGACCGCAAAGAACCGCTTGCGAAGAACCGAAACCGGGGGCAGTCCGTCGGACACGCCGTCCAGGAGAACGGGCAACTCATAGTTTTGGCCAACATATCGCATGTCGAGCGAGATACTGATCTCCAGCTTGTCATCGATCCCGTTCGTTCTGTGCCATTCGCCGGCAGCGGCACGAAGATCATCGATCCCCCTGGTAACCATGCCAAGGTCACGATCCAACGCAACCCGGCAGGTTTTGACAAAACTTTCCTGCAAATCGGACAGGACTACACCCTCGGCGCAGAGAATGCCGGGCGAAAGCGGAACGAGGATGGTCCTGATGGAGAGCTCGCGCGCCACGTCGACCGCGTGCAATCCACCCGCACCGCCAAATGGCATCAGCGCGAAATTGCGGGGATCATAGCCTCGTTCAATCGACACAGCCCTGATCGCGCGCACCATGTTGGACGTCATGATACGCAAGATGCCTAGTGCAGTTTCGTGGAGGCTGAGACCGAGGCGTTGCGCCAACGGCGAGACGGCGCGCTCAGCGGCGGATTTGTCGAGCGTCATGCCACCGCCGACGAGGGTATCCGGTAGCCTGCCGAGGATGATGTTCGCGTCCGAGACCGTTGGAAGCGTCCCGCCCCGACTGTAACAGGCCGGCCCAGGGACCGCCCCCGCGCTGATGGGACCTACCTTGAGAAGACCGTCAGGTCCGATGAAGGCAATAGACCCCCCGCCAGCACCGACCGTGTTGATATCGATGGAAGGAAGTCTGACTGGGAATTCCGCAATGTCGCGCCCGTAGCTCATTGCGGCCGACCCGCCCTCGATCAGACAGACGTCTGTGCTGGTTCCGCCGATGTCCAGCGTGATCAGATTGGCCTCATTCGAGCGAGCAGCGACGGCAACAGCGCCAACGACCCCCGCAGCTGGTCCGGAGAGCGCTGTGCGGATGGGCAACTCTGACGCACGACGGATATCCATCAGGCCGCCGGCCGATTGGCTAATGCCGATCGCCGCCTGGCGAGCCTCGCCGGTGAGAACCATCTCCAGGCGCTCCATATAGCGTGTAACTTTGGGCTGAAGGAATGCATTGAGCACCGTCGTCGAAAATCGTTCGTACTCGCGAAACTCAGGCTGCACCTCGCTGGATAGCGACAAATGCAAATCCGGTTTGCGTGCGCGGAGAGCGGCAGCGATGCGCTTTTCATGCTCTGGATTGAGAAAAGCGAACAGAAGGCAAATTGCGCAGCAGTCCGCATTTGTCGCCGCGACCTGATCCACCACACGATCGATTTCCTCGTCGGAAAGAGCGGTGATGACTTCGCCTTTTGGTCCAATGCGTTCTCGAACTTCGAAACGCGCCGCACGCGACACGACCGGCGGCGGAGCATCCGCCTTGAGATCATAGATACGCGGACGCACCTGACGGCCGATCTCTATAAGATCACGAAACCCTGCTGTCGTGATCATGGCCACGCGCCCGCCGGTCCTCTGGATCAGGGCGTTGGTCGCAACCGTCGTGCCGTGAGCGAACCCTGATATCTCATCAATTTGGATTGCATGCCGATTACGAACCGCAAGCAGTCCTTCGAGAATGGCCCTCGACGGGTCGTCGGGAGTGGAAGGAACCTTATGGACAAAGAGATCGTTCGTGGTTCGGTTCAACAGACAGAAGTCAGTAAACGTGCCGCCGACGTCGACGCCAACCACCCAGTTCATTCCAGCCTCCAATTTGGATATTTAGAATATCCAAATTGGATACATTGTCAATTCAAGCAGTTTAAGCGACAAGCGTCGGCGGCAGCGACGCGTCGCTTACCGAATCGAATAGATGCGGAGGTCGGGCATGGAAGCAAAATTGGAGAATTCGCTCCGCAACGCGGATCGCGTGTACGAGGAATTGCGGCACAGAATTTTGTCGCTCCAGGTGCAACCGGGCTCGGTAATCGATGAAGCGCGGATCGTTTCGGACATGGCGATGTCGCGCACGCCTGTGCGGGAAGCGATTATTCGTTTGGTATCAGAAGGGTTGTTGCGCAGGGATGGACGGCAAATTCGGGTGTCTTCTTTCGAAGTCAGCCAGCTAAGGGCACTCTTCGAAGCGATGACGCTTCTGTCGAGGGCCACACATCGTATGGCCGCCGTACGCCGCAGTGACAGTCAGCTCCGGACAATTTACGACGCGCTGATTGCGTTCGAGGAGCAAGCCTCCACGAACAACGAGGCCTTGATGAACGAGGCCAACCACGCCTTTCACCTTGCGATCGCGCGCGCGGCCGACAGCGAGTTTCTCGAGAGAGCCTACCATGATGTCCTCGTCGAATCCCTGCGGCTGTCGAGGCAGTGCTTCGCGACAGGAGAAAACTCTCGAGAGAACCGGACTAACCACCTCGCTCAGATAATCGCGGACCACCGCGCGCTCTACGCAGCAATCGACCAGCGTGACGCCGATGAGGCCGACCGGACTGCAGAGAGCCACTCGACCCTTTTTCGCGAACGATTGGCACGGCAACTTCTTACGCCGTCCGTACACATGAACGGGCTCGATCTCAAGAGGATCTAAAACAGGCGCGGTGAGGACTATTTTCCTGTAGCGCGCCCGCCGCTTCAAGAGCTTGGACCAGACCCAACCTCGGTCAACTCTTTGATAGTTCGGTACAGCGTTGCGCTAACCCAGATGCCGGATATGGCGGTCTTCTCGGCGCTCGCCTTTCGATGGTCACCCGGAACGTGGGCTCCCGGCTCCTGCCGAATTGCATCCAGCAGTGATGCGATATTGGCGGCAAAGCCATTGGAGCTTGTGGCACCTGGATCGATCGCGACGAAAAACTGTCCAGTCTTCGGCGGACCGCCGCTTGGACCAGAAAATGGTGAGGCGTTGATCCCCAGCAATGCGCCCGTCAGGCAGGCCGCGAAGAGTTCGACCAGCATGCCGGAACCGAAACCCTTATAGCCCCCCGCTGGCGCCATCGTGCCCTTCAGCGCAGCCTGCGGATCCGTTGTCGGCTGACCGGCGGAATCGTTCGCCCATCCAAGCGGAATGCTTTCGCCAAGCCGGGCTCTTTTCATTACCTCGCTTTTTGTGGCGACACTTGCGCTTTGGTCGATCAAGAAAGCTACCCCACCCTGGCCATCGGGGGCCGCAACGGACCACGGATTCGTACCGATCAGCGGTCGCCGGCCGCCGACGGGAGCAATTGACGCTGGCGCATTCGTGAACCCAAGACCGACGAGGCCCTCCCGAGCCAGGCGCTCGGTGTGATAACCGAGTACGCCGCAATTGTAGGAATTTCTGACTGCAAGTACGGCTGCCCCCAAAGCTCGGGTGAGCGGCACCAGATGAGAAAAACCCAATGTGATGGCCGGATGCGCGAACCCTGAGGCTGCGTCGACCTTCACCACGGAACCATGAACCGATGATTCCGGGATGGCATCACGGCTGACCTTGCCGCAACGCAGGTGCTCGCAATACGTCGGAAGGTAGGCCAGCCCATGCGAGGCGATACCGTCCCGTTCAGCGGCCATGATGGCATGAGCCAGGGAACGGGCGGGCTGCTCAGCGGCACCCGCCGCCTTTAGCGCGGCGCAAGCCAGCGATTCTACAGCTTCCAGACTGAGTTGAATGTCGCTCACGCGTGTGTCTCCCGAGCGCGTTTCGTCGAGCGCAAAGCCGTCGTGCCATCGAGGTCGAACTCAGCCCGACGTCCACTGCCGGAAACCACGACTCCGTAGGCTTCCCGTGCATGCTCCGGCGTAACCTTGTCGTCGCGTACGTCTTCGAGGACGCGATCCGGATCGCGCTCTAATGGTTCTCCATAGCCGCCTCCGCTACTCATGATATGCTGGAACAGATCGCCCTCAGCGAGATCGACGACCTCGGTCATAAGTACCGGCAGTATGCGCTGGTTCTTCCCGGGATTGACAATATTCCAGGAGGGCGCTCCAGGCTTGCCACCGAACAGGCCGTGTGGAGGGAAATCCCTTTTGTCCGATCGAACGGACAAAATGGCGTTGCCGTGGGTTACACGATATTCCCTCGTCAGAGATAAACCGCCGCGGTTGCGGCCCGGTCCGCCAGTGTCTGGCACGAGACCATAACGTTCGATCCGGATTGGATATTCCGCTTCGATCATCTCGATTGGAACATTTGCCTGATTGGCGCCCATGTGCGGCAGACCATTCTGGCCGTCGTGCCCAGCGGCTCCGCCCCAGGTGCCCATGAAGGTCTCACAAAAGACGTAGGGCTTGCCGTCGATGTAGCCTGCGATGGTCGGAATAGTTGAGCCGCCGCTGGTATCGGCCGTGACCCGATCGGGGAGCGCGGTTGCCATGGCACCGAGAATGCAGTCGATCATGCGGTAGCCGGAAATGCCGCGCGCCCCGCAAGGCGCGGGGAACGTTGGGTTCATCAGCGAGCCGAGCGGAGCCCGCACTTCGACCCGACGAGTGAAGCCATGGCAGTTCGGAACATCGACCTTCATGATCGAGCGAAATGCGGCATATGCGGAGGCTTTCGTGAATGGGAAGCTCGGATTGATCCCTCCCCTGACCTGCTGTGAGGACCCCTCCCAATCTATCGTGGCGCGGCCGTCGGCAATCGTGATCGTCACGTTGAAGATGACCGGCGTCGGTGTTTCGCCAAGACCATCGATGTGGTCGGTGAAACGGTAAGTGCCTTCCGGGATATCGCGTAGTTCTGCCGCCGTAAGCTGTTCGGTATAATCCTGCAGATGCTCGGCGTAGCGCAGGACTTCATCGACACCATACCGTCCGACCAGCGCCAGGAATTCACGCTCGCCGCTGATACAGGACGAGATCTGGGCCTGAAGGTCGCCCATCACCTTCTCAGGCGTCCGAACGTTGATCGCGATCACATCCCAGAGCGTCTGGTTTCGTACGCCGCGCTCGACGAATTTCAGGACCGGCAATCGCAAGCCTTCCTGAAAGATCTCATAGGCACCGAGCGCATTGCTGCCCGCCACGATGCCTCCCACGTCGGAATGATGAGCGAGGGCGACCGCCCAGGCGACCAGGCGGCCTTCGTGAAAGATCGGCTTGGCAATAAAGATATCCGGCAAATGCTGGCCGGCCGCCTCATAGGGGTCGTTGGAGATGAAAATATCTCCTTCCGAAATCCGCCCCTCGTACACCTCCAAGAGCTTGCGCATCGCATCATAGAAGCTACCGAGGTGCATCGGTGTGCAAACGCCCTGCGCAAGCGGCTGTCCAAGCGCGTCGCAGAGCGAAGTGGAGAAGTCGAGCGAGTCTCGCACGATACCGGAATGCGCGGTTCGCATCAGTGTCAGTGCCATGTCTTCGGCGATCGTGTCGAAGCTTGCCCGAATGATCTCGAGTTGGAAGGGATCTATTGCAGTCTTCATGTCAGCCTCCGGGTCATTCGGTCAGGGAAGTGTGATGACGACGTTGCCGGCGCGATCGAGCCGCACCAGGCAATCGGGTGGGACAACGGCAGTCCCTTCGTATTCTTCAATGACCATGGGTCCCGGCTGATCTGAGGTCGTGAGCGCCGACCGGCCGGCAATCCGTGTCTCAAGAAGCCCGTGCGCCGGGCCGAAATAGACCTGCCTTTTCGCGGTCTCGTGCGTCGCCGTACCGGGCTTGGCGGTGATGCTCTGCTTCGCGGCGGTTTCGACCGTGCCGACCAGGCGGAGGTTGACGATTTCTACTCCAAAGGCACCGCCGAAATCGTGTCCGTAGCGTGCGATATGCTCCGCCCGGAAAGCCTCAGCGAGCGTAGAGAAGATCGTCTTTCCTTCACCCGTTTCGAGAATTTGAGGGTCAATTGGTATTGTCAGTTCGAAAGCCTGGCCCTTGAACCGCGCGTCCGCCTGAGGCTGGAATCTGACTTTTTCGTCCGGCACACCGAGAACGGCAACGATACGCTTGCGCAATTCCACAAAGATCCTGCGTGCGTCGGCTACGGAAGCCTGCTCGACGATATGGTGGAAAGGCGCCAGCTCATCGAGTTCGAGGTCAGAAAAGAGCAGACCGACGGCGCTAAATACCCCAGCCCCCAAGGGAACGATCACCTGTTTCATCTGTAGCGACCGTGCGAGGTCGACGGCATGAATGCCGCCATTACCGCCGAACGCTATCATCGTGAAAGAACGCGGATCGCGACCGCGATAGGTTGTCACCGCCTTAACGGCTCGCATCATGTTGGCGTTGGCCACGAGGTGGACACCATAGGCGGTCTCGAGGACGTCCCGGCCCAACCGCTTGGCAATTTTCGTTTCGAGCGCCTTGCGCGACACAGATGCATCGATAGGGACGGTCCCACCCGCCAATGCGACCGGATTGAGATAGCCAAGAATGACATTGGCATCAGTGACAGTCGGCTCGCCACCGTTGCCGTAGCAGGCTGGCCCGGGAACGGCGCCGCCACTTTCGGGGCCCACCTTCATGGCTCCGGCTTTGTCGAGCCAGACGATGCTGCCCCCGCCGGCGCCCACCTCCGAGATATCGATGACAGGCAACTTCAGCGCATAACCGCCGCCGCCACCCAGTGCACTGCTCGACGAGAGGCCGCTTCCGACCTCATATTCGGCCGCCATGCTGAGCTGACCGGCCTCGATGATCGACGCCTTGGCCGTGGTCCCGCCCATATCGAAGGTGATGAGATCACGATAGCCGCTGAGAACTCCGATCTGCCTCGCCCCGATCACGCCTGCTGCCGGACCGCATTCAACGATTTGCGCTGGTCGATGGATCACTGACGCGGCATCGATCATGCCGCCGGATGACTGCATCACCATCAGCCTGGCGCCAATGCCCGCGCCGGCGAGCTTGTCGACCATCGCTTGCATATAGGAGGCAACCGGCGGACCGACGTAGGAATTGACCACCGTCGTACTCGTCCGTTCGTACTCGCGCATCTGTGGCAGGACATCGACCGAAAGAGACAGAAACACGTTCGGCAGCGCCGCCCGGATGAGTTCACCGATGCGCCGCTCATGCGCCGGGTTGACGTAGGAATGCAGTAAGCAAACCGCGATCGCGTCAACTCCCTCCTCGCGGATGACATCTATGGCTGCCGCTATATCCGCTTCATCGAGCGGAACATGGACGGACCCATCCGCATTGAGACGCTCGGTGACCTCGAGGCGCAACCGGCGCGGCACAAGTGGAACAGGCTTTTGATAAAGCGGCTTGTACAGCATCGGCATACGGACGCGCTGCAGTTCCAACACGTCACGGAATCCTCGGGTGGTGATAAGAGCCGTCTTCGCGCCCTTGTATTCGAGGATGGCATTCGTTGCGACAGTACAGCCGTGTAGAACCTGCTCGACCCCATCGAGCGGTGCGTTCAATTCGTCGAGCAATTGCGTCACGCCGTTGACCACAGCATCGGCAAAATTAGGAGGCGTGGAAGGCAGCTTGCGAGTGGCGAGCTGACCGCTCTCTGTCAGGACAGCGATGTCCGTGAATGTCCCGCCGATATCGGCAGCGATGCGGCTCACAATCGTCATCAGAGAGATTCCTTAAGTGATCAGAGAGAAGCGATCGACCCGGAACGGGGTCGGGTCGAATAGAGGCTTTCGACCGGCAGCCATGTCGGCGATAGTCCGTCCGGTAACGGCGGCAGAGGTCAGGCCGAGATGGCCGTGCCCGAAATTGAAGAAGGCGTTTGAATAGCGAGGAGACGGGCCGACGACCGGAAGCGAATCCGGGAGCGAAGGCCTGTGACCCATCCAGAGTGTCTGCTGGTCTGATTGCAGGTCCGGCAGGACGCGGCGCGCATTCTGAACCAACGCTTCGTGCCGTTTAGGGTTGGGCGGAGCCTGTAAACCGGCAAACTCGATCGTCCCGGCCAATCGAAGGCCGGCGCGCATCGGAGTGACGGCAAAGCGGATATCGCCTACCATTAACGCCATTTCGACGTTGATGCCCGGTTGGGGCAAGGTTACGTGATAGCCGCGCTCGCTTTCCAGAGGGACCCTGGATCCAAGCTGCGCTGCGAGTTGCTTCGACCATATGCCTGCAGCCACCACGACAAGGTCGGCTTCCTCGACGCCAGAACTGGTCCGGACTCCGGTAACGCGATCGTTTCGGAAGTTAAATGAGGTAGCCCGAGCAACTTTCAGCTCGCCACCCGCCCGCACAAATTGTGCAAACAGGGTCTTGGCAAAGAGATGCGGGTCACTGACATGGCCGGCTTCCGTATAGTGGACTCCGTAGCGGTAGTTGGGGGAAAGGTCAGGAACCAGATTGTGAACCTCATTGTGGCCCAGTTTTTCGAAGGCCACACCATTGCGGCGCTGAAGGTCGAAGATCGGCTCGTTCAAAGCGAGAAAATGTTCGTCGGGATAAACGACGAGTATTCCCTTGCGATGGAATAACGGGTTGGCCTCATCGTCAAGAAGAGGACGATAAGCCTCCTCGGCAAAACGCAGTTCGCTTGCGAGTGCGGCGCTGATCCGCTCGACTTCCGATGGCTTTGTCGCGCGCAGCAGTCGCAGCAGCCAAGGGA
>Ga0070681_10004474_pt1 | contig 13325 bp, 11 predicted proteins | sample KBSC83BmetaG_FD_65650 | JGI IMG/M metagenome (GOLD analysis project Ga0070681, IMG submission 65650) | Corn rhizosphere microbial communities from Kellogg Biological Station, Michigan, USA - KBS C8-3B metaG | ecosystem: Host-associated > Plants > Roots > Rhizosphere | place: USA: Michigan... | reverse complement strand
ATCCGGTCTCGGAAATCATCAGCGCTCAGTGGGCGGCAAGCGAACAAAAGCTCGCCAGCGATCCGGTGGCCGCGGCGACGTTTCTTCCCAACGGTCATCCGCCGAAGGCCGGTGAGGTTTTCGCGAACCCGAAACTTGCAAAGACGCTGGAGTTGATTGGCCAGGGCGGTCGTGATGCCTTCTACATCGGTCCAATCGGCAGGGCAATCATCGCCGACATGCGGAAGCGCGACGGTCTTCTCGCCGAACGCGACTTCGCAGATCACAGAGCCGACTGGGTCAATCCGATTTCGACGAACTACCGTGGCTACGACATCTACGAGCTCCCGCCCAACACCCAGGGGTTCGTGGTCCTCGAGATGTTGAACATCCTCGAGGGCTTCGATTTGCGATCGATGGGTTACAACTCGGGCGACTACGTTCATGCCTTGGTCGAAGCCAAGCGGATCGCGTTTGCCGATCGGGCGGCGTATCTGGCGGATCCCGACTTCGTGCCTCCAATCGTGTTGGAGTCGCTGATCTCAAAGGATTATGCCGCGTCGCGACGCGCCGAGATCGATCTCCGCCGCGCTACTGAGTTGTACAGACCGGGATCATTCGAGACGCTGCCGACGACGCGCGTGAGCATGGCCGAAGCCGGTCAGAACTTGACCGGCCGCGATCGCGGCGACACGATTTACATGACAGTCGCCGACGGCAACGGCAATTTCATCTCGCTCATCCAGTCGCTCTTCTCCGAATTCGGATCGGGGATTGTTGCTGGTGACACGGGGATAGTGCTGCATAACCGCGGAAGCGGCTTCAACCTCACGCCCGGTTCGCCGGATCAGATCGGTCCGCACAAGCGACCGCTGCACACGCTGATTCCCGCATTCGTGATGAAGGACGGTGTGCCGTGGCTCTCGTTCGGCGTCATGGGCGGCGATCATCAGGCACAGGGCCACACGCAGGTCCTCGTCAACGCGATCGATTTCGGCATGAATGTGCAGGAAGCCGGCGAGGCCGCGCGCGTGAACCACGGCAACAACGGTCTGTCAGTCGAGAGCGCGATGCCCGATGCGATCGTTGCCGCTCTTGCCGAGCGCGGTCATCTCGTCCAGCGCGCCGTCGGCGCATGCGGTGGGTATCAAGGGATCATGTTCGATTCGCAGACCGGTGTGCTGATGGGCGGCTCCGACGTCCGCAAGGACGGCCTGGCTATCGGGTGGTAGAGCCATTTGTTGCCAGTAGGGACGCCCTTTTAGGTCGTCCCACTCTCTTTGGGTCTTCGTCGTTGGGGGTGCCCTTTTAGGGCGTCCCGTCGATTCGCCGCAAACAGTCATGAATCTGCCGAACGCCTTCCGTGAGGCTTGCCGGCCCCGGCTGCAGGATGTAAGTCGACTTGATCTCGAAAATGCGATCGTGACGAACTGCCGTCGTTGCCGACCAGCCGGGCCTGTTCACGATGGTCGATTTCTTCATCCGCTTTCCACACCACGACGCGAAAACGATCTCTGGATTTCGCCGTACGACTTCTCCCGGATCGACGACTCGGTCCCTGGCCAGTCTGGCGGTCGCGAGCTCTGGAAAAATGGGTGTCCCGCCCGCAATCTCGATCAATTCCTCCACCCACTGAATCCCTGAAATCAGCGGATCATCCCACTCCTCGAAGAACGTTCTCAGGCGGTGTGGGAGCTTCGCCGATTCGTCGCGTATGCCGTCGAGATCGCGTGCGAGCCGATCGGCAAGCGCCTCGGCCTTCAGCTGGCAACCGACCAGGCCGCCGAGCATACGGATCATCTGAAGGATCTCAGCCACGCTGCGTTGATTGAATGTGACCACGCTGATCCCGCGCCGCACGAGTTCCGCGGAGAGATCGGCTTGCAGATCGGAGAACGCGAGCACCAGGTCGGGCTTGAGGGCTTCGATCGAATCGAAACGAGCGCTCAGGAACGCGGAGATCTTCGGTTTCTGTCGCGCCTCAGGCGGACGGACGGTGTACCCGGAGACACCGACGATGCGATCGCCCTCGCCGAGGAGATACAGCGTCTCGGTGGTCTCTTCCGTCAGGCAGACGATGCGGCTTGGGTATGTCGTCACTTTCCCGGAATGGCGTGTCGCAAACGAGGATACGAAACCACGAAACCACGAAATAGAGCCATTTAAGGTTTCAGCGTGAGATCAGTGAAGACAAAGCCATCTCGTTCCACCACCACCCCAGTTTCGATGGGGATCGGGGTGGCAAACATCGGCCCTGCATACGCACACGTGTGGAACTCTCCGCGCTCGGCGCAGCGGTCGACGCCTGGCGGCAAGTCGGCAAGAAGCCGCTCGTCGAATTCACGGCCCGCGAACGATCGGTCGAGATGTTTTGGATTCACGCAAGTGATACGCGCCCGGAGGCCGCCGGCAATCATCGTCTCGGCGAGCGACGTGGTGTCGGCGCCGAAAAGCGGGAACAGCGGCGTCAGGCCGGAGCCCGCTAACCGTTCCTCGCGGTAGCGGCGAACGTCTTCGAGAAAGAGATCGCCGAACGCCACATGTGTGAAGCCTTCGGCGACGGCACGCGCAACCGCCGCGGCCATGGCCCGCTCGTAAATCTCATTCGGGCACGGTGATGGAATCGGCACGGACCAGAGCGGCAGCTCGAGCGCGCGCGCCTGCGCTTGCAATACTTCTGTGCGAACCGCGTGCATCGCCACTCTGTTCGCGTCTGCATTGATGGTGGTTAACAGCGCCGAGACTTCGTAGTCGGGCATCGTCGTGCGGATGGTGTGCACGAGCCACGCGCTGTCCTTGCCGCTCGACCAGGAAATAAGGGTCTTGCACGGAGATTTAGTCATTTGATCATTTAAGTGGACTATCGCTGAAAGACCTCAGGGTGAAGCGTTTGCGCGAAGCGCTCCGCGGCAATCACGATCCGCGGGCCGGGGACGACGAACTCGTCACCCCGGAGCAGATACACACGGTTATTTTTGACGGCTGGAACGGATGGTAGAGCGTTCCAGACCTTGCGCTCGTCCTCGATCCGATCCGTTTTCAGCGATTCGCCGTAATGCAACTCGATAATCGCTTCCGGCGCTCGACGCAGAATCATCTCCGTGCTGACGTCGACTGACTGCTGCTTGAGATCGCCGAGCACGTCGGTGCCTCCCGCGAGCTCGAGCACATCGTGAAGGAATCCATAGCCGCCGCTGGCGTCGATATGGCGGAGCGCGCCAGCATCACGGCCGAATACCAACAGCGTCGATGGTCGTGGCCGTCCTGCGACACGAGCTTTAACGGCACCGAGCTGAGCCTCGATGCGCGCCGCCGCCGCGTTCGCCGCATCTTTTGCGCCAATCCGGTCACCGAGCATGCGCATTGTCTCAGTGATATCCGGCAATCCGCGATGAACATAACGGAACGTCGGAATTCGCGCCCGGTCGAGCTGCTGTTTCAGATCCGTCTGCGTGTCGTACACGATGACCAGATCCGGCTTCAGCGAGATTATCCGTTCGACATTGGGGTCGATCAGACCGCCGACCTTCGGAAGCTTCGCAACTTCAGGCGGAAACCGATCGTAGTCGCTGACGCCGGCAATCCGATGGCCGGCACCCATGACGAACAGCATTTCGGTGGTGGCGGGGACCAGCGAGATGATTCTGGTCGGGCGGACCTCACCAGCCTGCGCCGAGGCTACGGCGGTCCATCGTAGCGCTTCGCGCGAAGCTGGAAGGTCCGTACTACTTCCTGTCGCGACGATCAACGCGACGATGATCGCGATGTGCTTCAGGATTTTCGAAGCAGCAGCCATAAAAACACCGGGCCTCCGATGATCGCTGTGATGATGCCGACCGGCAACTCGAGCGGCGCGATGATGGTCCGCGCCACGAGATCGCACCCGATCAGAAATGCCGCGCCGAACAGCGCCGATGCCGGCAGGACGAGCCGATGGTCGGCACCGACGATCAGCCGGACGAGGTGCGGGACGATGAGGCCGACGAACGACACGGGGCCGGCGAGCGCGACTGCCGCACCCGTCGCCAGCGAGGCGCTGACGAGCGCCACGCGTTCGAAACGGTCCACATCAACCCCACGCGCAGCCGCGGACTCATGGCCGATGCTGATGAGATCGAGGACCCGCGGCAAGGTAGCAAAGCCAATCCACGATGTTCCCATTGGAATGAGCGCTGCCAGAAGAGGTGGGTACGAGGCCACGTCCAGAGAACCCATCAACCAACGCACATTGCGGAACGTCTGCGTGAAATCCGCCAGGTACTGCACGAACGCGATGACCGCCGAGAGAAGCGCCTGGACCGTCACACCGCCAAGAAGGAGGACGATGGTCGATGTGCCGCGGCGTCTCGCCGCCGACAGCCCGTAAACAATGCCGAGGGCACCGAACGAACCGATGAAGCTGGCGACAGGTACGGCGGTGACGCCAAAGAGCGAGAAATCCAGATTGAAGGTGATGGCGATCATCGCGCCCAGTGATGCGCCAGCCGAAACGCCAAGCGTGTCGGGCGAGGCGAGCGGATTACGGAGCAGTGCCTGGAACACGACCCCTGCCAGCGCAAGGCTGCTGCCGACGAGCGCCGCCGCGAGCACCCGCGGCAACCGGGCGACCCAGAAAATCTGCGCGTCGATATTGTCGGCGTAGGGCAGCGAACGATCGAACACCGTCGACAGGTGAATTGGCGTGCTGCCGGCGAGCGGCGCCAGCAGACACGCCAGAAACGCGATTGTGCCGAAGACCGCGATGGTCCAGGCCAGTCGAACGCGAACGGTCACACGCGGCCGATGGGCGGCAACCGCGTGAGTCATGGGCGGCCGAGCGGGACTACCGTCAAGTGACCGGCCCGCGCGTGGAACTGCACATCTGCCTCGACGTTATAGAGCAATCGGATGTTTTCCGCCGTCAAGGTTTCGGCGGTGGGCCCCTGCGCGATCAACGAACCCGATTTGAGAAGCACGACGCGCTCGCACAGCGACGCGGCCAGATTCAAGTCGTGGGTTGATACGATCATCGTCGTGCCATGCTCCGCGTTGAGCCGCTTGAGAAGCATGGCGACTTCGAATTGATAGCCGACATCGAGCGCTGTCGTCGGCTCGTCGAGGAGCAGCAGATCGGACGCCTGAGCGAGCGCGGCCGCAATGACGACGCGCTGTTTTTCGCCTCCGCTCAATGTCCTGAACGATCGCGACTCGAGATCTGCGGTGCCCGTCGCGTCGAGCGCCTCGCGCGCGATATCCAGATCCGCCGGGCGCTCGAGTTCGAACGGTCCGAGATGTGGATACCGCCCCATCAGCACCATGTCGATCACGCTGAAATCGAACGTGGTGTGGGTTTCCTGTGGCACCAGGGCGACACGCCGTGCCAGATCGCGGCGAGACATTTCAATCACCGATGCGCCGTCGAGCACGACCTGCCCCGATTCCGGATGAAGCATACCGGCCAGAATGCGGACCAGCGTCGTTTTGCCGGACCCATTCGGGCCAAGCAGGCCAACGATCGTGCCCCGGTCGACGTCGAAGGACACGCGATCGATCACTCGACGCGCGGTGCGACGGCCGCTTTCGTACGAGAACGAGACGTCAGAAGCCTTCAGCATCCTGCACCGTCACGTCGAGGGCCCAACAGCCGGAGCGTTGGACGTGGCCGTTGCTCGAGAGGCGAATCGGTGATGTAAACAGGGAAGAGTCGGTGACGACCGTGTGATACTCGCCGCGCTCGCCGCATGGATCGACCCCGAGCCGCTCGAATTCTGGCAGCAAATCAGACCGCAGCGGACGGCCGAGCCACGTTTCATCGAAAAATTCGCACCGTGCCGTGACGATCGATGCCTGCCCACCCGAGGCGATCCATTCGTGAAAGAGCGCCTCCGTGGAGCAACCGAAGAGTGGCTCCACGGCAGTCAGACGGTGCGGTTCGCACATGCGTTCCGCCCACTGGCGATGTTCGTCGAACAGGATGTCCCCAAACACGACGTGGGTGATCCGATCGGCCGTCAGTCTGGCGAGCGCATCGGCGAACTGCGCGTCGTAGGTCGACCACGTGCACCGACCGACAATCTGGCGCAGCCCGAGCCGATCGGCCTGCGCGGCAACGACCTCCGGCCGCAAGCCATGCGATCGGCTCCGCGCCGCCTCTTCATCGAACATCGTCACCATGGCGACGACGTCCAGGGAAGGCAGCGCACGAACGAGCGCCGCGCAACTATCCTTCCCGCCGCTCCACGAAATCGCCGCACGTGGTTTTGCCATCGACGTATCAAAATCCACTTCAGAATCCCACTCTGGCGCCCACTCGGATTGTTCGCAGCAACGGCTGATACCCGAGCGGTTCCGAATAGTCGCGATTGGTCAGGTTCTCAATCGTCAACAACGCCGTCAATTGCCGGGTGACCACGACCGACACACGCGTGTCCCACACCGAGTGTCCCGGGTTTTCACTGAACGACGGGCTGAACAGCCCAAAGTCGCTGTCCACGAATTTGCCGACGAACATCCCGCTCAGATCGCCGGTAATTCGCTGCCACGTGACCGTTGCGCCAACGGATCCGGAATGGCGCGGCCGCCGGAACAACTCGTGACCGAGACCAAACACGGTGTCGCCGGGTATGGCGCTTTCAACGACCTTCCCGTCCAGCATCGTGTATCCGGCGCGCGCCCGCAGGAACCGTACTGGCGCCGCTTCGGCGGTGAGCTCGAGCCCGCGGCCACGCGTCACGCCGGTGTTGAAATATTTCGCTTCAAAGGTCGCTGGATTTGTCGTGATTAACTGGATCACGTCGGAAAACCGGTTATTGAAATACGTGAGCTCGACCTTTGCACGATCCGCAGCGAAGCGCTGTTCGATCCCGACCTCGGCGCTGCGCGATCGTTCCGGCTTGAGATCCGGATTCCCGAGGAAAAACGACGAGACGCTGAACGATTGCAGCAGGGTCGGTTCCTTGACTCCGGTGCCGGCACTCGCTTTGATGAGCGTTTCCCCAAACTGCGGAGAACGCTGGTGCGCCACGTAGACGATCGTTCCTCTCGGAACGAATGCAGTCCCGAAGCTTTCGTTTCTTTCGACGCGGCCGCCCGCGGTGACGAACACACGACGCCAGAGCATCTGTTCCTGGACGGCGACGCCGTAGTTGTCGCGCGAATTTGGCGTGTCGACACTGGTGCGTCGATTGATGGCCGTGACGCGTTCCCCGTCCCAGTCCCCGAGGATCGTGAGCAGCTGATCGCCCGCCTTCGAATCGCTTGCCAGACGAACATCAGCCTGGTAATCCGCATGATGGCGATGCAGCCGGTTGGCGCTGTCGTTCAGAAAATCCGACGACTGAAAAAGCGCCACGCGTCCCTGATACATCGCCGTAAACGGCGGGTCGGTTGTGAGATCGGTTGACTGTTGATACGAGGAGGCAAGCGAGTACGACGCCCGTTGATGGAACGTCGGGCTCGATCGCTGGTCGAACTGGATGCTCGCGACGCCGTCATGGCGTTCGAAGAACGCATCGAGATCGGGACGGCCGAATGCCGTCTGCCCAGGCGTGCCGACATGTTCGCGTTCGGCGCGGCCGATGAATCGCAACGAAGCGGTGTCGTTCAACGCGACGCCGAGGTTCGCGCTCAACGTGTTGTTGGTGAGCGCGCTGTTGGGAACACGGTTATCCGAATCGAAGCGTGCGCCGGCGAAGCCGTAGTCGAACGGCCCGGCGGCGCCACTGACCGACGCAGTGGTGTGCAGTGTGCCGTAAGTGCCGCCGTCGATTTGTCCGGAGACCTGGGGTTGTGACGACCCGCGATCGGGCCGCTTGGTGACGAGCTGAATAACGCTCGCCATCGCGTCCGAGCCAAACAGCGAGGAGTAGGCTCCGCGGACGATTTCGACGCGGTCGAGATTTTCAGTCGTGAGATTGTTCAAGTAGAACGTGCCGCCCGGTTCGTTCAACGGCACGCCGTCGAGCAGCACTTTGTTGTAGTTGCTCTCGCCGCCTCGCACGAACAACGACGTCACGGTTCCAGGACCGCCATTCCGAATCAGCATCGCTCCAGGGGTCGAGGCGAGCAGATCCGCGAGCAGTGGTTTCTGGAGACGTGCCAAATCGCCCGCCGTGAAAACCGTCGCACTCGCGCCTGCCTGGCTGGTCGGAACGTCGGTGCGCGTGGCCGAGACGATCACGTTTTCGTGGACGGGAGCAACGGGCAGCATGATTTGCGTTTCGCGTCCGCAGGGAACTGCGGTCGTTTCGAACCCGGTCAGCGACGCTTCCAGGCGACAGCCAATCGATGGATCGACATTCAGCACGAACCGTCCACTCTCGTCTGTAAACACGCCGGCGCCGCGCAGGTCGACGATGACCTGGACGTACGCGCGCGGCAGCGCGCGACCACTGGCGTCAACGACTTGTCCGGTTATCTCGGCAGCGCGCGCGGGTCTCGAGATGCCAAGTGAAAGCAGAACCAACAGGGATGAAACACAGAGTGGACGGAGGGCTGCGCCCAGCCGCCCGGGGCGGAGGAAGAACATTGAGGCTCCTCTCGGCGTCTCGCGCGCCGAAAAAAGACGCCCCCGGATAACCAGGTGTCCTGACTCGCGGGTCGCTGCAACACCTCGCGTCTTCCCAGGCGCGTTCAAGCCCAGTGACGTGTCGAGGAGGTGTCGCTCACCGCTTACAGTGGCGGGACCGTGTGGGAGTTGCACCCACTTCGCGTGGCCGCCGGGGCAAACGTCTGATTGTGACGACCCACCGATGATCGGTGCGCCGTACGCTCCGCGCGGCATCCGTAGGGGACATCCCTCAGTAGGAGACGCCCTATAGGGGACACACCCTTCAGGGTGTCCCTGCGTCCAACCCTCGCGAAGCGATGCGACGAGTATACAGAAGGAGGCTGATTCGCGCGACCGGCCGTTCGACGCGCCTGTTGACGAATGTCAGGCCGACTGCCACCTCGTCCGAGACAGACGTTCACACACCACAATCACCGGCGAGACGAGAAGATAGACGGTCAACTTTGGGACGCCGCCGTCCTCGCGAATGGCCAGCGTCAGCGCAATGAACGCTGTCGCGATCCCGACACCGCAGGCAATCAGTGCCGCTCGTCGGACCTGAGGTGTTCCGCCCAGCTCCGAGACAAGGACCAGGAGCCACAGGCCGGTGATGCCGGTGAGTCCCCCGATGGCGATCCCGAGCACCGCCAGCCAGAACATCGACGCGCTCAACGAGTGCTGCGAGATCGACACGAGGACGGATGTCACACCGAAGAAGATCCCGAGGAGCGCATACAAGCCGCCGATGACGCTGATCGGCAACACGCCGAAAATCAACTCGATACCCAAGACGATCTGGTTGGTTCGTGTCCTGTGCACGTGCCCCGATCTTAACGGTGCCTCGACTATACTTTCGGCGAATCCGTTCACCGCACGTGAGGTCGGGCGCACGGTTTTCGCATGCGCGACGGTCTGGCGATGAGAGGCCCTGGGATGATCGTCAGCGGTAACGTGAACAGGCGCCGTGGCTTAGCGGTGGTCGTGATGCTTCGAACGCCCGCCACGACAGTTGCCTCAGGCGTTAGGATTTGCGTAACATAGCCTGATCACAGTCGGGCCTTCCTACAACGAGGAGAGCATGAGCAAAAGTTCGACCGTCACCGTGCGTGAGCGTCCTGTCGAAGAGGTCGCATCAGCCACGGTTGCCGGCCTTACGATTCACGGGGAAACGATTATGGTGGGCACGGACCAGCGGATCGAGCTGGTGGATCTCACCAATCGCGTCATGGAATTCGTGCGACGGTTCAACATCCGCGAAGGACTGGTGAGCCTCTGGTCGATGCACACGACCTGCTCGCTGTTCATCAATGAGTTCCAGACGGCCCTGCTGACCGACATCAAGCGCTTCCTCGAACAGATGGTCGCCCGCGACGCCGAGTGGCTGCACAACAATCCCGATCATTCGGACTGCGATCGCATGAACGCCGACTCGCACTTGCGCGCGCTGCTGCTGGGTCACAACCTGACATTGCAGGTGAGCGGCGGCGAAGTCGTGCTCGGGCAATGGCAGCGGATCCTGATGGCCGAGTTGGACGGACCGCGAGCGCGTTCCCTGCGGATACAGATATTCGGAATCAGCTGATTCTCGCATCGGGTAATCGAGTGATTTGGTAATCGGGTAATCGCGGGCGAGAGATGCAGTCCAATTACCCAGTCAATTACCCCCTTACTCGATTCCCCGATTCCCAGATTCCCGCGCGCCTCGCCGCGTCCGGCCTCAGTGAAATCTCCGAGAAGTTACAAGCAGGCGAGCGCCTGGTGCTCGAGGATGGCGTTCGCCTTTTTGACGCGCCCGATCTGCTGATGGTCGGTTGGCTGGCCAATCGGGAGCGCGAGCGGCGTCACGGCGCGCGGACCTACTACAACTACAACATCCGTCTCGAAGCGACGAACGTCTGCGTCGCGAGTTGCCTGTTCTGTTCGTTCGCCCGGCTGAAGCCTGGAGATCCCGGCGCGTATACGATGTCGCTCGAGGAGGCGTGGGACAAGCTCCGGAAGCGGAGCGATCAGCCGCTCACCGAAGTGCACGTCGTGAACGGTCTTCATCCCGATTTGCCATTCACCTACTACACCGATCTCCTCGAAGGCTTCAAACGAATCCGGCCCGGCATCCACTTGAAGTGTTTCACCGCGGTGGAAATTGCATTCTTCGCTGACCTGTACGGGATGACCGATGAACAGGTGCTGCGCAAGTTGATGGCCTCCGGACTCGATTCGCTCCCTGGCGGCGGCGCCGAAATCTTTGCCGAACGCGTCCGCCGCAAGATCGCCAACGACAAATGCGGCACCGAGCGCTATCTCGACATCCATCGAACGGCGCACCGCCTCGGCATGCGGTCGAACGTCACGATGCTCTATGGCCACATCGAGACGAGCGAGGAGCGTGTTGATCACATGCTGCGGGCTCGAGCGTTGCAGGATGAGACGGGTGGGTTCCAGGCGTTCATTCCACTGGCGTTTCATCCCGACAACAATCAGATGCGCAAGCTTCCCGCGCCGACGGCGTCAGACACGCTGCGCGTGCACGCCGTCGCGCGGCTCATGCTCGACAACATCGCGCACGTGAAGGCCTTCTGGATTGCCACCGGCGTCGAGGTGGCCCAGACCGCGCTGTGGTTCGGCGCCGACGATCTCGACGGCACCGTGCAGGAAGAGAAGATCTACCACATGGCCGGTTCGCGCACGCCTGAGGCGATGACGCCACGCCAGATCGAGCGTCTCATCACTGCAGCGGGGCGCGAACCACTCGAGCGCGACACGCTCTACAACGTCATCTCACACGCAAGCGTCTAAGGTACGTGGGGTCCGGCTTTAGCCGGACCTCGTTTGAGTGGGACCTAGTTTGAGCCGGACCTCGTTTGAGCCGGGCCTAGTTTGAGCCGGACCCTGCGGCTGACCAGATATACTCAACGTAGAGCATGTCGACGCTGATTCCCGTCCTGACCGAGTACGAAAAGGAACACATCTCCGAACGCCAGCCGCTGCCTGAGCGCTACATCGGTCTGTCGGACGAGGAAATGGACGCTCGCATTGCAGCCGCCAAAGCGACGCTCGGGCGCCGTCTCGTGATTCTCGGTCACCACTATCAGCGCGACGAAGTGATCAAGTTCGCTGATTACACCGGCGATTCGTACAAGCTGGCGCGTCACGTAGCTCAGCATCCTGATGCCGAGTTCATCGTGTTCTGCGGCGTGCATTTCATGGCAGAGAGCGCTGATGTGTTGAGCGCTGATCACCAGCAGGTGATCCTTCCCGATTTGGCGGCCGGCTGCTCGATGTCGGACATGGCCGAGCCCGAGCAACTCGAAATGTGCTGGCGCGAGCTGAGCCAGATGGGCGTGGTGTCCGGCGTTAGCCGGACTGAGAAACCATCCGTTATTCCGGTCACATACATCAACTCCGCGGCCGCAATTAAATCGTTTTGCGGCGAGCGTGGTGGCGTCGTCTGCACATCGTCGAACGCGGCGGCGACGCTGAAATGGGCGTGGGAACGCGGTGAGAAAGTCCTCTTTCTTCCCGATCAGCATCTCGGTCGTAACACCGCCTACAAAATGGGCGTTCCGCTCGACGACATGGTCGTGTGGGATCCACATGAAGTGTGGGGTGGACTCGAGCCGGAGGCAGTCAGGAACGCACGACTGATTCTGTGGAAGGGGCACTGCTCCGTGCACGCCCGGTTTACGGTCCGGCAGATCGAGCAGCTGCGCACGCAGCATCCCGGTATTCGAATCATCGTGCATCCGGAGGTGCCGTTTGACGTCGTCCAGGCGGCCGACGATTCTGGCTCAACCGAATACATCATCCGCCAGGTGAAATCGAGCCCCGCCGGATCGGTTTGGGGCGTGGGGACTGAAATCCACCTCGTCAATCGGCTTGCCCAACAGGTTCAGCCGGAACGAACTGTTTATTCGATCGATCAGTTTGGTTGTCTCTGCTCGACGATGTTTCGCGTCTCACCCAATCATTTGTTGTGGGTCCTTGAAGGACTGATCGCTGGCGAGGTCCACAACCGAATCGTCGTGCCGGCCGACCAGAAGCACTGGACCCGGGTCGCGCTCGACCGCATGCTCTCCATTTCGTAGTACGATTCCCTGCTTCGGGCGATCGTGCGTGGTGTCCGCCTTCAGGCGGACCTCGTGAAGTCCGGCTTTAGCGGGACACGACGTCCGGCTACAGCCGGACACTACGTACTACACCGCCCTGCGACCGAGATCGACAAGGAGGACGTTTCGATGGCTCACACACTTCCGCCGCTTCCGTACGCGCCCGACGCGCTCGAACCGCACATCGACAAGATGACGATGGAGATCCATCACGGCAAGCATCATCAGGCCTACGTGAACAATCTCAATGCCGCCTTGGAGAAACATCCCGAGCTGCAGTCGAAGAGCGTCGAGGATCTGTTGAAACACATTGCGACCGTGCCGGAAGACATCCGGGTGGCAGTCCGGAACAATGGTGGCGGTCACGCCAACCACTCGATGTTCTGGCAGATCATGGCGCCGCATGCGGGAGGAGCGCCGACTGGCGCGATTGCCGACGCGATCAACTCCTCATTCGGGAGCTTCGACTCGTTCAAGGAGCAGTTTGCGAAGGCGGCGGCCGGCCGGTTCGGCAGCGGCTGGGCATGGCTCCTCGACGGCGGCCACAAGTTGACCATCGAGAGCACTCCGAACCAGGACAGCCCGCTGATGGAAGGGAAGAAAATCGTGTTCGGGCTGGACGTGTGGGAGCACGCGTACTATTTGAAGTACCAGAATCGTCGTCCCGACTACGTCACCGCGTGGTGGAACGTCGTGAACTGGGCGGAAATCAACAA
>Ga0070681_10004472_pt1 | contig 13325 bp, 10 predicted proteins | sample KBSC83BmetaG_FD_65650 | JGI IMG/M metagenome (GOLD analysis project Ga0070681, IMG submission 65650) | Corn rhizosphere microbial communities from Kellogg Biological Station, Michigan, USA - KBS C8-3B metaG | ecosystem: Host-associated > Plants > Roots > Rhizosphere | place: USA: Michigan... | reverse complement strand
TCGATGAAGATGATGCACGGCGCGTGCGCCTTCCCCTGCTCGAAGAGGTCGCGCACTCGTGAGGCGCCGACGCCAACGAACATCTCGACGAAGTCCGACCCCGACATCGAGAAGAATGGACGCCCCGCTTCGCCCGCAACTGCACGCGCGAGCAAGGTCTTTCCGGTGCCCGGCGGTCCAACGAGGAGCGCACCCTTCGGCAATCGCCCGCCGAGCTTGGTGAACTTCTGCGGATCGCGCAGGAACTCGATGATCTCTTGCAGCTCCTGCTTCGCCTCGTCGGCACCCGCGACGTCCGCGAACGTCACCTTGGGCGTGTCGCCGGTGAGGAGCTTGGCCTTGGACTTTCCGAACGAGAACGCCTTCGCCCCGCCCGCCTGCATCTGGCGGAAGAGGAAGAGGTAGAATCCGATCAACAACAGCCACGGCAGGAAGTTCAGGATGTAAGCCGTGACAGACGGACGCGCATCTTCGGCCTCGATGACGACGCCACGCTTGGCGAGGCTGTCGACCTCGGCCTGCGCGTTCTCCATCGGCAGCCGAACATTGAACTTCGGCACGTTGCGTCCGTCGTACGGTACCGGCGTCTTGAACTCGCCCGTGACGTACTTGCCCGCCTGGATCTTGACCTTGCGGACGTTGTTGTTGTCCAGTTCGGACTTGTACTGGGTGTAGCTGATGAGCGGAGCCTGCTCACTGCGTGCGCCCGACAACTGAATGAGGGCGACGGGTATGAGCAGGATGAGGAGCCAGAATGAGAGCGTCTTCGAGAGACGGCCCCAGTTGACGTCCTTCTTCGGGGATTTCGGAGGGTTAGTTACTGGCATTTACTGCAAGCTCGCGATGTACGGAAGGTGACGGAAATTCTCCGCGTGATCCAACCCGTATCCGACCAGGAACTCGTTCGGCGCGTCAAAGCCCACAAACTGCGTCGGGTACCGGAGCTCAGCGGCTACATGCTTGTGCAGCAACGCGCAGATCTCCAGTGAACGCGGTTTCCGTGCCTGTAGAAGGTCCATCAGTCGGTTCAGGGTACGCCCGGTGTCGACGATATCCTCCACCAGGAGGATATGTTTACCCTCCAATTCGGTTTCCGGATCATAAACGAGCTTTACGGTACCGCTCGACACCGTGGCGTCGCCGTAACTCGCCGCTACAAGGAAATCGATCTGCAGCGGCCGCCGGATCTCCCGCACCAGATCGCTGAGAAATATAAAGCTCCCCTTCAATAGGCCGAGGACGAGTAGATCCCCGTCGGGATACGCTTTCGCGATTTCCTCCCCGATTTCACGAACGCGCGCCGCGATCTGCTGCTGAGTGTACACGATCCGGCGTACGGCGCGGCCGGATAGTCTAGGGTCGGCGATCGAGATAGTCACAGACGTAGGTCACAACCGGTCCACCGGACCGTGCGGCTGCCGCGTCACTGCGGCGAACACCTGGAATCCAGACGATCTCGTCGCCGGCGAGCACTACGGGCCAGCCCGCTCGGATGTGTCCCGAGATTCGCGCATCCGACAAAAAGTACTTCACCTTGCGCCTTGCGAGTTGATTTCCTCGCCGGACGCGGAGCCGGTCTCCGGGGCGCCAGGCCCGAATTCGAAGCTCGACGTCGCGCGGCAAGGTGGCGCGCCAAGGGTTCGCCTCGGTCCCCTTGTCTTCCGACGACTGCTCGGCCGTCGCAAATCGCCACTCCCCCCACGTCATCGGCGGCACGAGCTTGCTTGCAGGGATGGGTTCGGCTGACGCGCGGCTCATGGGGTGGAGCTCGATCCATTCCCGAGACCGGCTGAGCTCCCAGCCGCCGGACAGATGCAGACGCGCGCCGGTCTCGCCAGCGTTAGTCAGCTCCGCTGCCCCGACCGTTCCGCGCCTATCGAGCCTGACACCGATCCGCCCCGCCAGCTCCGGCCACACCACCTGCAGTGCGTCAAAAGACAGCTCGCGAAGGTCCGTGATGCGGACGAAGAGACTCCTCCCCTTCCGGCTGTCGCAGCGAACGCCGTGCTCGAGGCACGAGTCGACCAGGATCGCGAGGTCGTTTCGCCAGGTAGCGGCGCGTTCGCTCAGCTCGAGCAATTCCGTTGCGAGCGCAGGCCGCGCATGAAGGAGCGCGGGGAGGATGTCGCGTCGCAGCCGATTGCGCAGGTAGTCGAGCGATCGATTCGTCGGATCCTCGATCCATTCGATCGCACGCTCGTCGGCGTATGCGCGAAGCTCTGCTCGCGACACCTCCAGGAATGGCCGGCGCACTGGAGACGGTGCTCGCAGACCAGCGAGGCCCCGCGCGCCTGCACCGCGAAGCGCGCGCATGAGTACCGTCTCGACTTGATCATCGCTGTTGTGAGCAGTGAGCACCGGACCCCGCACGCGCTCCGATACCGATCGGAGGAACGCCCACCGCACATCCCGCCAAGCCGATTCATTCCGTGCGACCGGACCGGCACTCCCGATCACGACCTGTAGCTGGTAGTGCGCCGCCGCCTGCGCGACGAAGGCGGCCGCGCGGCTGCTGTGCGCTCCAGACGCATGATCGAACGTCGCGACGACCAGCTCGCAACCTCGTGCTACTCCCGCGGCCGCCGCGGCGTCGAGGAGACACATCGAATCGACGCCGCCAGACACGGCGAGAACAGCGCTCCCGCTCTGTGGCAGGCTGCGGCCCACGATCGTCACGAGATCGCGTACCCTGCTCGCCGGATGCGCGGGTTGCCACTTTGCCACTCGCCGCCTCGCCTCTATCTTCATTCGCACCGTCGCAACGGGAGATGCTCGTGGAATCGAACGGTCCGCTCGGAGTTCTGTGGGTTGGTGTGGCGCTTGGCGCATTCTACATCGCGCTCATCTGGCTGAACACGCTGCTGGGCTTCTTTCTCACGCCACTTTTTCTCATCCCGCAAACTTGGCTGATGGACGCCATCGCCCGTCGCCGAGCCAAACGCAACGAGGTAGCGGCGGAGCGCGACGTACCGCGTCTCTGAGCGAGGTGCACAGCGCAGGCTGTCTTCGATGGGACGGGCGAGCTCGCCCGTCCCTTTCTCGTCTCCACCAGATCGGCGCCGCGCTGTTAGTCGCCTTTGCCATCTCCGCGCTTGGGCCCACCTCTCTCCGCGCGCAGCTCTTTGCGCGGCCGTGGCTCGACTGGCACACGCTCCAGGCTGGCCGCTTCGACGTTCACTATCCCAGCGAATTGGCGCAATGGTCGCGGTTCGTCGCGGAACGGCTGCCTGCTGTCGACTCCGCGGTCACACGTCTCGTCGGCTACTCGCCTCCCGGTCGCGTTCAGATCGTCATCGACGATCCGTTCGACATCTCCAACGGATTCGCGTTCACCGTCATCGATCACCCCGTCATCGTCTTCTGGGCGTCGCCCCCCGATCCGCGCGAGGGTATCGGTCAATTTCGCACGTGGGGGGAGATGCTCGCCGTGCACGAGTTCGGCCACGTCGCGCACCTAACGAGACCGTCCCGCAATCCGTGGACGCGCCTCCTCTGGCGCGCGGCCCCGGTCGACCTCGGCCCGATCCCAGTCCGTGCGCCCCGCTGGGTCCTCGAGGGATACGCGACGTACATCGAGGGCGTCGTTACCGGAACCGGACGGCCGCACGGCATCTGGCGGCCAGCGACGCTGCGCCAGTGGGCCATCGAAGGACGGCTGCCTAACTACGCGCAGCTGAGCAGCTGGAGCGACTTCGAGGGCGGTCAGTTCGCCTATCTCGCCGGCTCCGCCTTTCTCGAGTGGCTCGCCCGGCGACATGGCGATTCGAGCCTCGTCGACGTCTGGCGCCGGCTCACCGCGCGCACCAACCGTACCTTCGACGAGGCCTTCGCCGGCGTGTACGGTGATGCACCCGCGCTGGTCTACGATCGCTTTCGGGCGGAGGTCACTGCCGACGCCGTGCAAATCGACAGCGCCCTCGCGAACGCAGGGCTCGTCGAAGGTGAGCTGGTGCAACACCTCGCGCGAGCCACGGGCGATCCCGCGATCTCGCGCGATGGCCGACACGTCGCGATCGTGCTCCGCTCGGCAACGCGGCCGTCGCGCGTGGTCGTCTGGAACACGACGCCCGAGTCGGATTCCAGCGAGCGTCGCGCGCGTGCGCGCCTGGTCCAGCGCGATCCCGAAGACGTGCCGGCGCGTCGGGTCTATCCGATCCCGAAGCGCGCCATCTCGACGCTGGTGGCGAGCGATGGACGCTCCTATGAGGATCCGCGGTGGTTCCCGGACGGCAGGCGAGTTCTCCTCTGGCGTTCGACTCGGCGATCGGATGGATCATTACGGCCGGAACTGTACGTCTGGGACTACGCGCGACACGATCTGCGGCGCCTAACGAACGACGCTGGCGTTCGCAATGCCGACCCGTCGCCGGACGGCACCCGGATCGCCGCGCTCCGGTGCGCCGGCGGCCATTGCGACGTCGTCGTCATCGACGTCGCGTCACGTCGCCTCCACGTCGTCGCGAGCGGCGATGTCGCGACGTCGTTCGCGCGACCGCGCTGGTCGCCGGATGGCGCGTCGATCGCCGTCGCCATGCAGCGCGAGAACCGTTGGCGCATCGCGGTCGTGGATTCGTCCGGCGGCGTGCCGCGCTTCGTCGATCCCGATGACGGCGCGAACCGCTTCGATCCGGATTGGATCGGCGGCAGCGCGCTGGTCGCGGTGAGCGACCGTAGCGGAGTTCCGAACCTCGAGCGAATCGATCTCGGTCCCTCTGGTCCGACGGCTCGCGCGCTGACGCGCGTCACCGGCGCGGTGATCGCTCCCGACGTGAATCCGGCTGACAGCTCGATCTGGTTCCTTGCATTGCACTCGCAGGGGTACGACGCGCGGCGCCTCGTCCGACCCACGCCGCTTCCGGAATTACCATCAATGCTGCTGGACTCACGCCTCTACCCCGTCGTGGTGATGCCCTCCACTGCGGTGAGAAGCTTTTCTCCGACGAGCGCGGTGGAGCGACGGTATGGTTTTGGTGATCGCACCACGCGGTGGGTCCCTGCTGCCGGTGCAACGTCGAACGGACGCGAGGCAACCTTCGCGATCGTCAATGCCGATGCCGTCGGCCGGCTCACCATGCTCGGCCAGCTCGCGATCGGCAGCGGCGACGCCTGGCGAGGCGGCGCGCTCGACGTGGTGTGGCGCGGATGGCGGCCGGTTGCGCGCATCGCCGGCTTCACTGCCGCAACGAGCGTGCCGCTTTTCGATCCGTTCAGTGGCGACCTGCGTGCGAACAGTCTCGATCGCCTCAGCGGTAGTCGCGCGCGGCTGGATTACACCCACTCTCTCGATCGCGCCGACATTCGCATTGCCATCGGTGGCAGTCTCGCGCTCCTCACCACCAGAGACGGGAGCGCGATCGACATGAGTCGCGATCTCGTCTTCGGAGAGCTTGCCGCGAGCGCACGGCAGAGTGGCGCCGCGGCCTCTGCGTCGGAGGGGATCGTTGCCCACCTCACCGACGGTGAGACCGGCGGCGATCAGTACGAGCGGTTCCTCGCGTCCGCCGCCGTTCGCGTGGCCGTGCGAGGCTTCCCTGCTCTCGACGCCAGCAGCAGCTACGGTCGCGTCTCGACGAACGCACCAAGCTTCGAGCAGTTCGTCGTCGGTGGACTTCCGTCGAACCTGATCGACGCGTCGCTGCTGACCCAGCGGCTCAGCGTCCCCGCGCTCCCGACCGGCGTGGCCGGCGGCGATCGGGTGGTCACCTACCGCACTGCGACGTCGCTCGCCGGACTGTCCCCGTATTTCTTCGCCGCGAGCGCCGGTTTCGCAACGAATCGCTTCGAGGAGTGGCACCGCGTCATCGGACTCGAGCTCGCGATGGATCAGACCACGGTTCCCGTGCTCGGGCTCCCTGGCGCACGTCTTGTCGTCGGCGTCGGCTACTCGATCGACGCACCGGTACGCCATCAGACGCGAGCGTATCTCACGGCAACGCTGCGGCCATAGAACTCCGCGGCGACATTTCGGCCGAAGATCGCTAGAGACAGCGCGTGGTCGCTTTCCTATATTACGCGCCGCCAAGGCGGCCCACTACGCTCGCGCCACTCACCGGAGGACGAACATGCAGCTTCGCCGTGGTTCACGGTATTGGTTAGCACTTACTGCACTCGCATTCGCTGGTACGGGTCTTCGCGCCCAGGGATTTGGTCTCAACGAGATCAGTACCTGTGGTCTCGGCCGCGGATACGCCGCGGTCGCCAATGGCTGCCACGACGCGTCGTCGATTTACTGGAATCCAGCCGCCGTCACGAACCTGAACGGGTTGACGTGGGCGTTTGGTGCCGCGGCGATTGTCATCGACGGCAAGTTCGTCCAGGACACGTCCTTTCGGACGTACAAGGGCGACGTGCCGACGGCGATCGTTCCGAACGCGTTCGTGAACTATCACAACCCCTCGAGCCGTCTTTCGTACGGCATTGGCGTGTACGTACCGTACGGGCTCACGTCGCAGTGGCACGATGACTTTCCGGGTCGCTTCTCGGCAAAGAAGGCCTCGCTGCAGACGATCTACATTCAGCCGAACGTTGGTTGGCAGATCAACAAGAACTGGAGCATCGGCGCGGGCCCGATCATCGGCCATTCGAGTGTCGAGTTGATCCAGGCGATCGATCTGTCGCAACAGTCGCTCACCGTGGGTACGCAGAGCGTGTTGCTCTCGTCCATTGGCATCGCGCAGCGCACGGAGTTCGCGCGGGCGCGGCTCAAGGGTGATGCATGGGGCTACGGCGCGCACGTCGGCATCCAGGGCAAGCTCTCGCCTAACTGGACATTCGGCCTGCGGTATCTCACCGAGATCGACTTCAAGTACGACGACGCAGACGCGACCTTCACGCAGGTCGCGACGGGACTCGTCGTTCCCGCGGCGATCCCGAATCCAGCGAATCCAACGCAGATCGTCGTCCCCGCGGGAACGTCGATCGACGCGATCGTCACTCCCTTCTTCTCCGCCGGCGGTCCGCTGTCGTCACAGAAGGTGAGCACGAAGATCTCCCACCCCGCGCAATTCCAGGCTGGCTTCTCGTACACCGGCGTCCCGAATTGGGAGTTCGAGGCGGACTACGCTTTCGTCGGCTACAAGGCATTCAAGGAGCTGCCGATCGACTTCTCCAATGCTGCGACGCCGGACCGAACGCTCGTCGAGGACTACAACAATTCGTCGGCGCTCCGACTCGGCGCCGAGTACAAGTTCTCGAACAACGTGCACGTGCGCGGCGGCTTTGCCGGCGTGACGCGCGCCGCGCCGGACATCACGGTCACGCCGCTCCTCCCCGAGCAGGATCGCGCGAATTACTCGTTAGGGTTCTCGCTGCCGGTGATGGGCAAGGTCGTTCTGGACGGCGGCTGGGTGCTGGTGACCACGCCGGGCCGCCGCGGGCGTATCGACGAGCGGACGGGGACGACACAGACGGCCGCGCAGTTGAACACCGGGGTCTACTCGCTCACCGCGAACATCTTCGCGCTGGGCCTCAAGAGCTCGTTCTGAACCGTGCTTCGGGGAGATTTCCGAATGTCGAATAGAATCTTGTTCCGCGGCGCGATTTTTCTGAGCGTCGTCGCGGCTAGCGCCTGTACTGATAAGACGGCGAAGGTCCTTGGCCCTCGTCTCTCGGATGCGAACAGCATCTTTCAGAGCTACGTCGCGTTAGGCAACAGCATCACCGCCGGCTATCAGTCGGCCGGCATCAGCGACTCGACTCAGCAGCGGAGCTATGCCGTGCGGCTGGGTCGGGATATCATGGGGACGCGTTTCGCGTACGCCTCGCTCGCGAATCCAGGCTGTCCGCCACCGATCGCCAATTTCCTCACGCAGGCACGGGTCGCGGGCCCTGCCGGTGCCCCGGCCAGCACGAGCAGTACGTGCTATCTGCGCGCCGGCACAACCGCGATCCTGAACAATGTTGCCGTGCCCGGCGCCACCACCTTCGATCCCGATGCGCCATCGTCGACGTTGACGCCGTCGGCGAATCTGCTCACTCAGCTGATTCTCGGCGGCGAGAATCAGGTGCAGCGCGCCCGCGAGGCGGATCCGACCTTCGCGTCGGTGTGGATCGGCAACAACGACGTGCTCGCGGCAGCTGTTGCGGGAATGCTCACGGCGACACCGGGAATCTCGCCCGGCGTGACGGCGCAGCCGACCTTCCAGGCGAATTACGATAAGCTCATCACCGATCTCACTACGGACAACAGCAATCTCAAAGGCGTGTTGATCGGCGTGGTGAACGTCGCCAACGCGCCGATTCTCTTCTCCGGCCGCGTGCTGCAGAGCCCTGCATTCCTCGGCGCGCTCAGCCAGGCCACCGGCAAGACGGTGACGGCAGATCCGACGACGTGCACGGCGACGACTAATTCGCTGATCAGCTTTCAGATTGTCGCGGCGATCAAGGCCGGCACGCACCCATCGACCATCTTCTGCGAGAAGACCGCGCAGCCACCGGTCGGCGACGTGTTCGTGCTCGACTCTGGCGAGCTCGCCACGCTCGCGACGTACATCGGGAACGTGAACGCCTACATCAGCGGTAAGGCACAAGCGATCGGCTTCGCCTACCTCGATCCAAACAAGGCGCTCGACAGTCTCAAGCTGAAGGGCGAAATCTCTCCCTTGGGCCCGAATTTCGCCGCGCCGACGGCGCCCTTCGGCAAATGGATCTCGCTCGACGGCGTGCACCCGAGCACCTGTGCGCACATCCTGATCGCTGACTATCTCGTCGACGCGATCAACGGGAAGTACAACACGACTCTCACGAAACTGGCCGTGCCCGCCGGCACGACATGCCCCGAGAAGTGAGTCAAGGCCTTGGTTGAGAGACGGGGCGGCCAATTCGGCCGCCCCGTCTTTTTTCGTACATTGCGAAGGATCGGTCTTCGAGCTCCCGCGCGAGGATCGGGAGCGCGCGCGACCAGCGCGCGCGACTCCATATAAGACTTCGGCGAGCGCAAGCGAGCCGGTAGACCGGTGGCGGCCAGAGGGTTGGGTGGGCCGCTGTGCGGCCACCCAACCCTCTGGCCGCCACCCGTGTCTATAGCCTGAACGCAACCTGAACGCCGTATGACGTGCCCTCCTCAGATCGCGAACTGATCGCGCGTTGCCTCGCCGGCGACGCCGAGGCGGAGCGTGCGCTGTACGACGCTCATGTGGACCGCATCTACCGCCTTGTCTTTCGCATGGCGGGAGACGGCGATCTCGCGGCGGATCTCACGCAGGACACCTTCATTCGCGCTTTCGAGCGGCTCCAGCAGTTCCGCGGCGATTCGTCGCTCGCGACGTGGCTCCACTCGATCGCGGTCTCGGTCACCTTGAATGGCATGCGCAAAGTGAAACGCATCGGACTTCGTACGACCGACCTCGAAGAAACGCCGCTCCTCGCGGCGGAGGTGCGCGCCATTCCGCCGGACCTTCGCACGAAGCTCTATCAGGCCATCGACGCCCTCTCCGAGAAGCTGCGGCCCGTCTTCATCATGCACGACATCGAGGGCTACACACACGAGGAGATCGGCGCCTCGTTAGGCATTCCCACCGGGACATCGAAGGCGCGGCTCTTCGACGCGCGCGCCAAGCTGCGCGCGGCGCTCGCGCCCTTCGCGGGAGACTACATCGCATGACCAATCATCCGCACGACGACTTCGACGAGCTCCTGCGCAACGCGGCGCGGGAGTACAACACGCCCAACGAGACACCGCGCGAGCGGATGTGGGCCGAGATCCGCGCCCGGCGCGCGCAGCAGCCCGTCACGCTCGCGCCGACGCCGCGACGCCGTAGCTGGTACGTGCCCGCGGCGGCGGCCGCCGTCCTGCTGCTCGGGATTGCCATCGGTCGCCTCTACGAGCGGCTGAGCACAGGCGGCCCGCGAACGGTCGCCGTTCAGCCCGATACGCTTCCTCCGAAGGTCGTCGCGTCGCGATCGGAGACGGACTCCGCTCCGACACCGAGTGCTGAGACGACCCTCGCGCCAGTGGCCTCGCCTAACGATCGACGATCGACGCCGCGCAGCGACCGCAGCGTGCCCTCGATCTCACCGGCCACGCGAGCGCCGGCCGGCGACGCCAACGCCAGCATGGCGTATCAGCTCGCCTTCGTGCAGCATCTCGCCGGCACCGAAGCGATGTTGACGTCCTTTCGCGCCGCGGCCAAACGCGGCGAGGTCGACGCCCAGATCACGACCTGGGCACGCAACCTCCTCACGACGACGCGCCTGCTCCAGGCGTCGGCGGCACAGGAGGACCCCACAATGAAGCGCTTGCTGGACGATCTCGAGCTCGTGCTCGTTCAGATCGCGCAATACACCAGCGCCGGCCCGCATCACGCCGAGGAGCTCGAGCTCATCGAGCACTCCATCGAGCGGCGTGGGGTCATCGGCAAACTACACACGAACAGTCCGGCGCGGCTCGCCCCCGCCGGCACGTGAGGAGACGAACGTGAGAAAGCTTTCAACCATCGTAGTGGCGCTCGCGCTGATCCCCGCGTTGCAAACCGGGGCGCAGGACGTGTCTGGCCTCGGTGCCCTCGGTTCGCTTGGGTCGCTCGGCTCGCTCGGGGCGCTTGGGTCACTCGGTTCGCTTGGCTCCCTCGGCTCACTTGGTTCCCTCGGCTCGATGAACCTCGCCGGCATCGACGGCGCCATCCAGACCGTCAGCCGTATGGGATTGATCCGAACGGTGGACCTGTCGTCGCATTACGAGCGCGTCATCCCCCGCGCGCCATGGAACGCGCAGGATCCGGCGGACTCGCTTTATCGTCTCGCGCGCCGCGCGATGGCCGACGAGAACTATCGGCGGGCGGCGCAGCTCTTCGGCGATCTCGTGCGGCGCTACCCAGAGTCCGACTATGCTGGCGATGCGCTCTATTATCGCGCTTACTCGCTCTTCCAACTCGGCGGCGAGCGCGATCTGCGTGACGCGATCGCGGCCCTCGAAAATCAGTCACGGGATTACTCCGACGCGTCCAGCCGTGAGGATGCGAAGACCCTTCGCACTCGCATCGAGAGTCTCCAAGCACGCCGCGGCAATGCCGATGCAGCCCAGAAGGTCACCGAGAAGGCGTCGGAGCTCGGAAAGCAGCGTGGTTGCCCGGGCGACGACGACGACATGCGCCTCGCGGCGCTGCAGGGCTTGATGCAGATGGACGCGGACCAGGCACTGCCGATTCTCAGGCAGGTGCTCGAGAAGCGCGGCTCCTGCACCGAGAGTCTGCGCAAGCACGCCGTCTTCATCGTCTCCCAGAAGCACGGTGACGAAGCGACGTCGCTCCTCCTCGACGCTGCGCGGCAAGATCCCAGCGAAGATGTGCGCGCCGAAGCCATTCAGTGGCTCGGTCAGGTACATTCGCCGCGCGCCGTCGCCGCCCTCGACTCCATCGCGCAGAACGCGACCGACGACGACATCCTCGGCAAGGCGATCTTCGCGCTCTCCCAGTCGCGCGACGAACGCTCCGATGCGGCGCTCCGTCGCATCGCCGCCGACGAGCGAAAGTCCACGCACGCGCGAACGCAGGCCATCTTCTGGTTCGGTCAGACGCACCGCGACGCGGACGACATGCGCTTTCTGCGCGAGCTCTTTTCGCGCAGCCGCGACGACGAGATTCAGGGCAGCATCATCCAGGCGATGGCGCAGGCGCATACGTCCGAAGCGATGCGCTGGCTCGTCGATCTCGCCCGTGACAAGTCGCTCTCCATCGAGGCACGCAAGAACGCGCTCTTCTGGGCCGGGCAGAGCGGCGCCGATCTGCGCCAGCTCGTCGGCCTTTACGACGAGATGAAGGGCCAGACCGAGATTCAGAATCAGCTCATCTTCGTCTTCTCGCAGCGGCGCGACCGCGAAGCCATCGACAAATTGATGGACATCGCTACCAACGATTCCGATCGCGACCTCCGCAAGCAGGCGATCTTCTGGCTCGGCCAGAGTCACGATCCGCGGGTGCAGAAGTTCCTCCTCGATCTCATCAATCGGTGAGCGCGATGAAGTCTCCCCACGCCGCAATCGTCCTCGCGCTGCTCCCATCGGCCCTGTCGGCGCAGTCGCTCGTTAGGCAGATCGAGCGTGTCCGTAATGGCACGGTGCAGCTCACGTACGCGTCGCGTCCCGGCCTCTGTGGCGACGGCCGCGAGACCATCCGCTCCGGTTCGTCGATCGTCGTCCTGCCGTCGATGTTCGGCCGCGGCCGCAGCGACATGGACGTCTGCTTCTCCGGCCCCGTCCGCGTCGCCGTTGGCCGCTCCGATGGCGAGACGGTCAGCTACCGTGTGCACGTGGGCGGCCGCTGGACGTCGTCCGGAGACGTCACGGACATCGGCACCGTGTCCGCGCCGGACGCCGCGCGCTACTTCCTCGATGAGGCAATGCGCGCCAACGGCCGCAACGCGGAGTACGCCCTGGCAGCCGCCGTCTTCGCTGACAGCGTCGATCTCACGCCTGACCTCGTGCGCATCGCCCGCTCGCCGAACGCAAAGCACGAGCTCCGCGGCCGCGCGGTGTTCTACATCGCCACCTACGATGACCCGGCAGCAACGAGGACGCTACGCCAGCTCGCAGGCCAGGAGGACCTCGATGAGGACGTGCGTGGCTCCGCGATCATCGCCCTCGGCCGCGAGGACATGACCGATGACGACGTCAGCTGGCTCAGGAGTCTCTATCCGCGGCTCTCCGAGAAGCTGCGCGACAACGTCTTTCTCGCCGTCTCGCAATCGGACGGCACTACTGCATCCCGGTGGCTCGCGTCCGTTGCCACCGATACCAGGGAGAACGAGCACACGCGCCAGCAGGCAATGTTCTGGCTCGGCCAGGGCCGAGGACCGACCGCCGATCTCGTTAGGCTCTACGACAAGCTCGACGACGCGTCGCTCCGCAACCATTACACCTTCGTGCTCTCCCAGCGGCACGACAGCGAAGCGCTCGACAAGCTCATCGACGTCGCGCAGCACGATCGGGACAAATCGGTGCGACGCCAGGCGCTCTTCTGGCTCGGCCAGAGCAAGGATCCGCGCGCTGTCGCCTTCATTCGCGATCTGGTGACCCGATGATTCGCGTCTTTACACTGGCATTGCTCGCCACTGCGCTCCTCACGCCAGATGCGCGCGCTCAGTCGCTGTCGCGCCGCATTGCCGACGCCGGCGACGCCACCGTCGTCTTCTCCTTCGCATCCCGGCCCGGCGTCTGTGGCGACGGCGAGACCTACGTGCGCGACGGCTTTGGAGAGGGAATGCGCATCAGCGAGCAGGGAAACTTCTCCGGCCACAATCGGGGGACTGACGACTGGCCGCCCTGCGTTCCCGGACCGGTGCACGTTCGCGCCACAGTGAGTCAGGGCCAGGTCATCCGGCTCCGCACGTTC
>Ga0070681_10004471_pt1 | contig 13326 bp, 10 predicted proteins | sample KBSC83BmetaG_FD_65650 | JGI IMG/M metagenome (GOLD analysis project Ga0070681, IMG submission 65650) | Corn rhizosphere microbial communities from Kellogg Biological Station, Michigan, USA - KBS C8-3B metaG | ecosystem: Host-associated > Plants > Roots > Rhizosphere | place: USA: Michigan... | reverse complement strand
CGGTTCGGTCGCATCACCGCGTTAGGGAGGCAGCAATGGTCGCCCACACCCTCGACCAGGTTCCATCAACCATGAAAGCCGCGGCGATCGATCGTTTCGGACCGCCGTCGGTGTTGAAGCTTCACGAGCTCCCGACGCCGGAGCCTGACGCGAATCAGATTCTGATCGCGCTTCATACGGCGGGGGTCGGGAGTTGGGACGCCGAGATGCGCGCGGGAGAGTGGCGCCCGCCTGGACGCGTTCGCTTCCCCCGCGTGCTCGGGCTGGACGGTGCCGGCGTGGTGGCGGCGAAAGGAAAGAACGTGCGACGGTTCTCCGTCGGCGACCGCGTGTGGGCGTACGACTACGACAACGCGGGGTTCGAGGCGGAATACGTGGCTGTGGATGCGGACAGCGCCGGCCGCCTTCCGAAGCGGATGACGGCCGATGCGCATCGGCGTCTCGACGACCACGTCCTGGGGCGCGTGGCGATCGCCGTTAGGCGGCAACCGAGGTAACGAAGGGCGTCGACCGAGGCCGCGACAGTCCCGCCGGCTGCACCGTGCGGGCCGCCGGCTGCAACCGGGCGTCCGCACGCTGGACAACCCGTCCGCCGGCCTGTAGTGATGAGCGCGTGAGCCCGCCCCCAGCACGAAAGCGGTCCGCCTCTCGACCCGCGCGCCAGGACGCTGCCCCGCGCACGACGATCGCCGTGCAGGGCGCGCGCGTCCACAACCTCAAGAACGTCTCGCTCGAGATCCCGCGCGACAAGCTCATCGTCGTGACCGGACTCTCAGGCTCCGGCAAGTCGAGCCTCGCGTTCGACACCATCTACGCCGAAGGGCAGCGGCGGTACATGGAATCGCTGTCGAGCTTCGCGAAGCGGTTCGTGTCCCAGGTCGCGAAGCCGGACGTCGACTTCGTGTTCGGTCTCTCGCCCGTCATCTCGATCGAGCAGAAGACAATCGGCAGCAACCCGCGATCGACCGTCGGCACGATGACGGACATCGCGAGCTACCTGAACCTGCTCTTCGCCACGATCGGCGAGCCTCACTGCCCGAGAACGGGTGAGGTCACCCCGAGTCGATCGGCCAGCCAGATCCTGGAGGCGATCCTCTCGCTGCCTAACGGGACCGAGATCGAGCTCCGGGCCCCGGTATTCAAGGTGTACGGGGAAGACCTCGACTTCGTGTTCACCGAAGTCCGCAAGAAGGGCTGCCGCAAGCTCATCATCGACGGCAAGACGGTCGATATCGCCGAGCAGGTGGAGGTGAACGAGGCGAAGGTGAAGCACATGGACGCGATCGTCGACCGGCTCGTCGTGGGGCGCGCGCACGAGAAGGCGATCAAGGCCGCGATCGCTGCCACGCTGCTCGTGGGCGATGGGCTTCTGCAGGTGCAGGTCGTGAAGGGCGCGTCGAAGGCGGAGATCGAGCGGTTCTACAAGGCGCTCACGAGCCCGACACACCACTTCGTCTACGGCGACATCCAGCCCGATTACTTCATGTTCAATAACCCCGAGAGCGCCTGCCGGACGTGTGGCGGCCTCGGGGTTCACAAGCTCACGCATCCCGATCTGCTGCTACCCGACCCGGCGCGCAGCATTCGCGCGGGCTGCTTCGTGAAGGAGGCATACCGGTACAACCCGGACACGTGGGATGGCGTGCTGATGTACAGCCTGAGCAAGGCGTTAGGCTTCTCGCTCGACACGCCGTGGAAGGATCTGCCGCAGAAGGTTCGCGACCAACTCCTGAACGGAATCGACGACAAGGTGGTGATGACGTCGCCGCCCGAGGCCAAGGCGAATCGCGGAAAATGGGAAGGACAGCCCATTGGCTTCCACGGCATCGCCAGACGTATCGAGCGACACTATCGGCGATATCGGCAGCGTGGCGAGGCGAACTCGAACATGGAGGAGTGGCTCGACAAGGTGATGGTCGAGCACACGTGCCCCGACTGCAACGGCGCCCGCATCCGCGCCACTCGCCTCACATTCACCGTCGCCGGGAAGACGCTCTACGACTTCGGTCAGCTCCACTTCGACGAGCTGCATGCCTTTCTCGGGACGGTGAAGCCGACGGGCCGCGGTGCCGCGGCGGGTCAGCAAGTGCTCAAGGAGGTCCGAGGGCGGCTCGAGCTGTTGTTAGGCATCGGGCTCGACTACCTGAACCTCAACCGGCGTTCCGGGACGTTGTCGGGCGGGGAGTCGCAGCGCATCCGGCTGTCGACGCAGATCGGGTCGGGCCTTATGGGGATGTTGTACGTGCTGGATGAGCCGAGCATTGGGTTGCACCCCAAGGACAACGTGAAGATGATCGCGACGCTCGAGAGCCTGCGGGACATCGGGAACACGGTCATCGTCGTCGAGCACGACGAGGACACGATCCGCGCGGCGGACTATCTGGTCGAGATGGGGCCCGGTCCGGGCGTGCACGGCGGCGAAGTCGTGGTTCGTGGGTCGCTCGAGGACGTGCTCGAGTGCAAGGCGTCGCCGACCGGGCAGTTCCTTTCGGGGAATCGATTCATCGTGACGCCGGCGTCGCGACGGACCGGCAACGGGAAGGCCCTGACCATTCGCGGGGCGCGCGAGAACAACCTCAAGGGGATCGACGTGCGTATCCCGTTAGGCAGGCTCGTCGCGGTCACGGGTGCGTCGGGATCGGGCAAGAGCACGCTGATCAACGAGATCCTGTACAAGGCGCTGTGGAAGCGGCTCGTCGACACGCGAACGCTGCCCGGCGATCACGACGCCGTCGACGGGACGGAGCTCGTCCACAAGGTGGTGAACATCGACCAGCAGCCGATTGGGCGGAACAGCCGCTCGAATCCGGCGACGTACATCGGCTTCTACGACAACATCCGCGACCTGTTCACGGAGGCGCCACTATCGGTCGAGCGCGGGTACAAGGCTGGCCGGTTCAGCTTCAACGTGAAGGGCGGGCGGTGCGAGGAGTGCCAGGGCGAAGGCGTGATTCGGACGCAGCTCTACTTCATGCCGGACGTCGAGGTGACGTGCGGTGCGTGCAAGGGCGCACGGTTCAATGCGGAGACGCTGGAGGTGGTGGTGCGCGGCAAGACGATCGACGATGTGCTGAACATGTCGGTCGAGGAGGGGGTGACGTTCTTCGTGAGCGAGCCGGTGATCGCGAGGCGGATCGAGGTGCTGAATGACCTCGGACTCGGCTATCTCACGTTAGGCCAAAGCGCGACGACGCTCAGTGGCGGTGAGGCGCAGCGCATCAAGATCGCGTCGGAGATGAGCAGGCTCCAGCGCGCCAAGCACACGGTGTACATCCTCGATGAGCCGACGACGGGGTTGCATCTGGCGGATGTGGAGCGGCTGCTCGCGTCGCTCGGCAAGCTCGTGGATGCGGGGCACACGGTGATTCTGATCGAGCATCATCTGGACGTGATCAAGACGGCGGATCACGTGATCGATCTGGGCCCGGAGGGCGGCCATGCGGGTGGGGAGGTTGTCGTCACTGGCACGCCGGAGGACGTGGCGAGGTGCAGGGCGTCGCACACGGGGCGATTTCTCAAGGCCCACTTGGGTGCGCAACGAACGTAGGCTAAAAACTGAAGCACTCGAAGTTGCCGGACGACAGAGGGCGTCGCCGGGTGGAAAGGCGTCGCCTACGTCACGCGACGTATAGGGGTTGTCCACTGGCGGTTGCAGTTTGGCTATGAGGAGCGGGCGAGGTTGCGGCTCGCTTCCAGCTGGCCAACGCTTCCACCGAGGCAAAACAATGCCGACCCCACGCGCTGCTTTACGTGTTCTGACTCTCGGAGCTGTGACGGCGGTCGTCCTCGCGGCGGCCGCATGCGGCGTGCCGACCGATGTGGATCTGGGCGACCTAGACCTTTGCCCAAAGACTGTCCCTGCCAGAGGTGTCTCGATGCAAACGCCGGATTCCACTCTCGGCGTCGGCCTCACCGTTCAGGTTACCGCGTACCCGGTCGACGCGAACGGCGTATTCGAGCTCTGCGCTCTGAGCCTTCAGTACGCGAGCAGCGATCCAGCCGTCGCCATGGTCTCATCAACCGGACTCGTGACCGGGGCGAGTGCCGGGAGCGCATACATTCGGGCCAACTCGGGCAGCGCCCGAGACAGCATCGCAATCAAGGTCGTCGCGGCGGCGGTCGCATCGGTCGGCATGCGCTAGCTCGCCTCGGTTCAGCAACTTCACCGGCCGGTGACGAACAGGTTGCGCTCCTGTCAGCACGTCGCTCACTGGCTCGGGCGTTTAGGCACCAGCTTCAGCACGCGACCGTTGGAGTTGTCATCAGTCACGACGGACAGCGCCCCGTCCGGCCCCTGGCGGACGTCGCGAACCCGATCGCCCACGGCCTTCAGCAGTCGTTCCTCGTCCACGACCTTCTCCCCATCGAGGAGCTCGAGCCTAACGAGATCCTTCGTGCCGTGACCGCCGATGAGAAGGTTGCGTTCCACGCTGGAAACAGATCCGGCGTATAGAAGGCCATACCGCTCGGCGCGATCACCGGGTCCCAGTAGTAGAGCGGCTGCTCCATGCCGGCTTGCTGTGTGATGCCCTCGGTTATGGGTCCGCCTTCGTATTCGATGGCGTAGGCGATCGTCGGCCATCCGTAGTCCTTGCCCTTGCGCACGACGTTCAGCTCGTCGCCACCCCGCGTGCCGTGCTCCACCTCCCAGAGCTCGCCGGTAACGGGGTGAAGTGCGGCTGCCTGCACGTTGCGGTGCCCGATTGGCCAGATCTCCGGACGTACGGCCTCGCGAAACACGAATGGGTTGTCCGGCGGGACCGATCCGTCGGGATTGAGGCGGACGATCTTGCCAAGCAGACCATTCATGCTCTGCGCCTGCATCCGGCCGCGCGTGATCGACCGGTCGCCCTGCGTCACGAACAGTTTGCCATCGCGGGCGAATACGGGTCGGCTTCCGAAATGTTGGCGCGAGTCGAGCGACGGCTGCTGATGGTAGATGACCTCGACGCTTTCGAGCCGAGGATGAGGGCCGTCGACCAGCTTCCCGCGCGCGACTGCCGTGTTGTTGACGCCATCGCCAGGCTCGGCATAGCTCCAGTAGATGAGGCCATTCGAGGCGAAGGCCGGATCGAGCGCGACGTCGAGCAGGCCGCCCTGCCCGCGCGCGTCAACGGGTGGGAGTCCGGTCACGGGATCGGACAGCGCGGCGTCGGCCGAGAGGACGCGGAGACGACCCGGCCCCTCGGTGACGAGCAGCTTGCCGTTAGGCAGGAAGGCAGCAGCCACGGATTCACCGAGCCATTCACCACGCTGATCGACAAGATGCATTATCGCGGTCATACGGCGAAGGTCGATCCTGTCACAGACACGGCCGGGCGCTACCGGGCGCACGTAACGGTCGGCTCGAGATCCATCGAATTCGCCGGTCGAGACCGTGCCGAACTCGCCGAGGCGTTCCGATCGGAACTCAGAAATAACGGGGATTGATTGACGACCGACGGCATAGTCTGCTGTGAGCGACTCACGAAGTTTTGCCGTATTAGGATTGCATCGTAACCACCGCGGGTAACGTGGCGGAAAACTGAGAACCGGCGTTCCCAGCGCTGGACCTTTGCGGCTCTGGCCCCTCGCGGGGCGGAGCCGCTCTTGTTTCGCCCGTCTCGAGGTGACCAACGCCGAGAAGCTTTAGAGTGTGCAGCCCGCGATCGGTGCTGTCGAAGGGGCGCGCAGCCGCACACTGCCGACGTTGCCGGTAATGCGCGCGGGCATCAAGACGCTGTATGGGCGCGAGCCTCGCCTTGAGCAGCTCGTGACCCGCGAGTCGCGTGGCACCGATCGGCGCGGCGACGGGGTGCCGCTTGGATGAACCGTAGGTGTCGCCGTGTCAGCCTGTCGGCCCTACGGTCTCGCGCGAAGCACCCGTCGTTCCTAACGACAATCGCACGGCAGAGGAGATGCTTCGGCGGCGTCCCGATGCTCCACCTCGAGGCGCGCAAGGCTCGATAGCATCTGCATCGCGAGAGCACGCGTTGATCGTCCTGCCGGTGTTCCGGGAGGCCGGCGCGAGCCGCGGAACGCAGCCGCTCATTCCGTCTCCGCCGGTACCGGATTCGTGTTTCGGATGGCGAGTGGCGTCGTAGTCCAAGTCGCATGGGTGTGCCGGGATTGCCTTGCCGCCGTCCTGGGAGCGCGACACGAGCCTACGGGTCGAGCGTGAAAAACGCCAGCTCCTGCACGTCCACGTGACTGCGCTTCGTTAGGCGCACCACGATGGATGCCTTGCCGATGATCCCCTGATCGGCCAGGTACTCGCAGGCCGTCGTGACGTGTTTGATGCCGTAGGTCTTCCTGAAATACGATTCGAGCTCCGTGCATGACCGCGCCTCGCCAATGTCACGCAGATGCTCGAGCAGCGGGGCGAAGAGCGCCCTCGCGCGTTTCGCGAGGTAGCGGTCGATCGTATCGAGAGCGAGCTCCACGCGCTCTGCGGTCTTCTGCTCGTTGAGCAGATCGGCGTACACCGTCGCGAACAGTGTCGGGTTGAGCTTGATTGCCTGCGGGATGACCTCGCGGTCGGCCAGTAGGCCGGCGCTGATCACCTCGATCGTCGCCAGCGAGCTCGCCGTATGAAGGATCCAGAGCGTCGTGTAATTCAGGTCGCCGCGCGTGCGCATGAACTTGTGTGCCTTGTAGAGCGCGGGCAGGACGTTCGTCGCGGCGTGAAACAGCGCGACGCCGCGGTCGCGCTCGCCCATCTCCTCGAGCGACTCGAACATCGCGCTGATGGTCTCGTCGTGCGTGTAGAGCAGACGCCCCTTCGCGAGAAAGGAGTGCATGAACGAGTTGCGGATCGACCCTTCGACGGCCTGACGGAATTCGGCCCGCGGGAGAAGCATCGCGTGGACGTTCACTCCATCGGCGTAGAGCGAGACGCTGTCCGAGGCGATCTTCTTGTCGTCGATGGTGATGAGCACGAGGTCGATGTCGGACCTTGCCCATACCATGTCGTGCGAAAGGCTGCCGCAGAGAATGGCCGCGAGGATGGCGCGGTCTTCCCGAATCTGTTCGACGAGCGCCTCGAGCGCGGCTCTGAATCGCTGCTGTTCGGCCTCGTTGTTAGTGGCCACGGTAGGATCGTTCATGGGCGAGCCTTCTTCTTTTACCGCAGAGGTCGCAGGTCGCGGAAAAAAAAATTCCGCCCGGCCCGTCCCATTGCAAGCGGTCCTCCGCGACCTCCGCGTTCTCCGCGTTCTCCGCGTTCTCCGCGGTAAAAACGCACTTTACGATTCCCGAAGCACGGAAATCGGACTCACTTTCACAGCCCGCGTGGCAGGAATTGCCGCCGCCAGAAACGCCGCAACCAAAACGAGGACCGGCCCGGCTGCCAGCGACAATGGATCGCGTACCGACACGCCATACGTCAGGCTCGAGAAGAGTCCAGCCCCGGCCACGGCAATCGCCAGGCCGAGCAGCGCGCCAGCGGCGGTCAACGCGATGCCATCCCGCTGCACGCGCCACCAGAGTTGACTCGGACGGGCGCCTAACGCTACGTGAACCGCGAGCTCCCGGCGTCGCTCGCGCACGGAGAGCAACAGCGTCCCGCCGACGCCGATCGTCGTCAGCACGAGGGCGAGCACACCGAAGAACGCCAGCACGAGCAGCTGAAAACGTCGGTTCGCGGTCGATTCTCGAACGACCTCGTCCATCGTCGCGAGCTCGAAGACGACGGCGTCTGGAAATACGGTGTGGACGATGCGTCTGATCTCGGGCTCCAACCCGCTCGTCGCGCCACGGACCACGACGTCCATTCCCCAGTCGAGATAGTGCCCCTCGGTCGCCTGGCTGAACGGGACATAGATCGTGGGGCGCAGCTCGGCGTCCAGCTGATCCATGTGAATCGACTCGACGACGCCAACCACCCGCGCCCTCGGTGGCGCGTGATTCGGTGCGCCATCGAACAGCAGTTCCCGTCCCAGCGGATCAGCGTCGCCCCACGCCCGTCGCGCGAACTCGGCGTCGACGACCACGACGCGTTCGCCCCCCGTCACGTCAGTGCGTACGACTCCTCTGCCGCGGAGCACTCGAGTGCCCATGGCCTCGAGGTAGCCCGGCGTGATCGGGCGCGTGTACGTCGAGACGCGCTCGGCATCGTCGCCCGACGGCCGATCGGCGAGACGTACGCCCGTCGTCCACCAGGTCCCGGTGAGTGGCATCCGGTTCACCGCGCCTGCCGTGCGAACGCCAGGCAGCGCGCCGAGCTGCCGCAGCACGGCGTCGTAGCCCTCGACCGCTCGATCACGGTCGCGCATGAGCGCGGGAAAGAGGCTGTCCGGCGGGGCCTGGAGGTTCACCCGCCAGGGCGGCTCCATGCGAAAGGTCAGCACACCGCGCGAGTCGAACCCCATCGGCTGCGTGAGCACGGCAACGAGCGTCCGCACTACGAGCGAGCTCGCCACGAGCACGAACACCGCCAGTGCGACTTCGCCGATTACGATCGAACGGTGTAGCCGGCGTCGCCCGCGCGTTGTGCTCGATCGCCCGGTGCCGAGCGCGTGCCAGACGCCGCGTCCTCTCGCTGGCGATGTGGCCACGAGCGTGAGCAGCACGGTCGTGAGGAGCGCGAGCGCCATGGTGTACCCGATTGCTCGTGGTCCGATTGCCACCTCGTCCATGCGCGGCACGAACTTCGACGCGATCGGCCGCACCCACGACAGCAGCACCTGGGCGAGCGCGAGACCGACGGCCGCGCTCACGAGCGCGAGCAGCAGCCCCTCGGTCACGAGCTGCCTAACGACCCGACCGGTGCGAGCACCGAGGGCAGTCCGGAGCCCGAGCTCGCGCTCTCGCTCGACGGCGCGCGTGAGGAAGAGGCTCGCCACGTTCGCGATCGCGATGAGCAGCACGAGGGCGCCCGCGGCCCACACGAAGAGAAGGGGTGTGCGCACGCCGCTTACGCGTGCCGCTCGGAGCTCGCGCACGAGGACACTCCAGCCGTCGTTCGTCTTCGGGTTCTGCGAGGCCAGTGCTCTGCCGGTGGCTGCTGCGACCGCGGCCGCTCGCGCGACGGGGACGCCGGTCCCGAGTCGAGCGACAGCCTGCACCGACCGCGCGCCGCGATTCGCCCACTCAGCGTCCGAGAAGCCGATGGGTCGCCAGAACGCGGTTGACGCGCGCTGCGACCAGAAGTTTGGTGGCATGACACCGACGACGTGCAGTCGGTCGCCGTCGACATCGATGTCCTTTCCGACGATCGCGGGATCGCCACCGAGCGTGCCTTGCCAGAACGCGAACGAGAGGAGGATGGCCGCCGCGCCGGGTACGTCGTCTTCAGGCCGCAGCACGCGTCCCATGATCGGCGCCTCGGTAAAGACGCGGAAGAAATCACCGCTCACCGCCGTGTACGACACGCGCTGGCGATTTTCGCCGAGGCGCAGTGTGCCGGACCGACCGTTGAAGACCGCTGCGGCCTGGAAGACGGTCGTGTCTCGCACGACGTCGCGATAGTTCGCTGGCGAGATGCCGAAGTTGCGGAGGTTGCGACCGAGATGCTCCTCGGTGATGTCGACGATGCGGTCCGCGCCGGCGACGGGGAGCTGGCGGAGGAGGACGCCGTCCACGAGCGTGAAGAACGCGACATTCCCGCCAATCCCGACGGCAAGCGTTAGGCACGCGATGATCGCGAAGGCCGGTGATCGCCGCATCTGTCGAAGCGCGAGCGTGAGATCCTGGCGCAGGACATCCCAGTGGGCGGCTGGCGACGCTCTCAGAATGTCGACGGCGATCGCCGCGGTGGATTGCCGACGCTCGTGCAGATCGTCCCGGAGCTCACGGCCATGCTCGTCGCGCACGTGGCTCGGGAGGAGATGCAGGAGCAGCCGGTGACGGAGCGGCAGCTCACCGAGTGGGTCGTTGGTGCGAGCCATGGTTCCAGAGCCTCACCGTGAGGGACGAAGCTTGAGCTGCTTGAGCGCGAGCTTCACGGTCGCGTGGAGGCGCGCGGTCTCGGCCTCCAGCGCCGACCGGCCGGTTGTCGTCAGGCGATAGTAGCGACGCCGGGGATCGTCGAGATCGGTGTCGGGCCGCCAGGGTGACTCTTCGATGAGTCCCTGATCCTCGAGGCGTCGGATGGCGGCGTAGAGGGTGCCGGGTCCGAGCTTCATGGTGCCGTCCGTTTGCTGCTCGACGGCTTTGCGGATGAGGTACCCGTGGCGGTCGCGGGCGGCGAGGGCCAGGAGGATCTGGTAGCCGACGGGGGATTGGGCGTCGTTTGCCATTGTCATACTAGTACGTTGGGCGTACTAGTCTGACAGACTATTGGCGGGAAAGGTTGCAGGAACTGCTGGCTGCTTGCCGCGGCTGGGCTGGGAGCCCGTGGATGTGTTCGGCAAGGCCGCAGAGATCATCGCGGCGTATAGGCATCGTGTCAGGGCCCGCTTCAAAAACAAAGGAGACACAGATTGCCGCCGACCGCCCGCTGACGCGGGCGGACGCCGATTGACGCAGTTGGCTCGGCTGCTGTCCGCAACTCCTCGCACCAGCGCCTTTGAAAGGGGAACACCCTCGGGACGCATGATACGAGCTGACCGAGGCAGTTCCCCTCAAAATCGGCTCGTTGCGAGCGAAGCTCTCGTTGGGCGCGGATCCGCCAGCGGCAATCAGCGTCCGGCGCGAAGCGCCGGTCTGCGTGATCTGTGTCTCCTTGTTTTTAGAACGTACAGGTCGCGATGCCCGTTATTTCGATTATGAGCGCGCGAGTCGGATGTCTCGATGTCGCTGCCTGTCGTCTACGTTATGGCTATGGCCGACCGACCGGGCGACACGACTTCACCTGATGATGCGTTCCCCCTCCAAGCCCTCACCGGCACGATCATCGCCGCGGCATTCTCGGTCTTTCGTAGCTTCGGCTATGGCTTTCTCGAGCCGGTCTATCGGCGGTCGCTTGGCGTAGACCTGACACGCCGTGGATTGCGGGTCGAGCATGAAGTGAAGTACGAGCTGTTTCACTTCGGCGAGCCGGTTGGCTGCTACAAAGCCGACATGGTGGTGGACTCCAGGGTGATCGTCGAGACGAAAACGAGTCTCATACTCGATCCACTCGCCCCGGTACAACTCCTGAACTATCTGTGCGCTGCTCAGATCCCCTTGGGACTCGTTGTCCATTTCGGCCCAAAGGGGGTCAAGGTTAAGCGCGTGATCTGGACCCGCCAGGCAAAATCGGTTGCTCGGAGGAACTAGCTCCGGCACATTCAAGCCGCGTTCCGGTTCCACGCCGCCCAACCGACCGTCGAGGCTCATGCCCTGCTTCCACCTGGCCAGTCGCATCGCCGCACTCCTCGTCGTGCCGGCAATCGCCATCGCACAAGGACCGCCGGTGCGCGCGTTCACGGGCCTCACCTTGATCGACGGCACCGGCCGCGCTCCCGTACCTAACGCGACGATCGTCGTCCGCGACGGCCGCATCGTGGCAGCAGGGCCGAGCAGCACCGTGCGGATCCCCGTGGGCGCTCGAACGCTAGCGCTCACCGGCAAGACCGTCATCCCCGGCATCATCAACGCGCACGGCCACGTCAACGCCCCCAAGGACCTCAGCACCTACGCCGCCTACGGCGTCACCACCGTCTTCAGCTTGGGCGGCGAGCCGCAATCCGTCTTCGCGGCGCGAGCGGCGCAGAACACCCCGGCGCTCGACCGCGCGCGCGTGTTTCTCGCCGGGACCGTCCTGACGCCAAAGACGCCCGACGAGGCGCGAGCGCAGGTCGCCCAGGACGTCGCGCAGCACGTCGACATCGTCAAGATCCGCGTCGACGACAACCTCGGCACCACACCAAAGATGACGCCCGAGGTTTACCGGGCAGTCATCGCCGAAGCGCACAAGCGCGGCATGCGCGTCGCTACGCATCTCTTTTACCTCGACGACGCCAAGTCGCTCCTCGACGCCGGATCGGACTTCGTCGCGCACAGCATTCGCGACGCCGACGTCGACGCCGACGTCATCGCGAAGCTCAAGCAGCGAAACGTCTGCGTGAGTCCCACGCTCATGCGCGAGGTCTCGACGTTCGTATACGAGAAGACGCCCGATTTCTTCTCGGACTCGCTCTTCCTGACCCACGCAAACCGCGAGTGGATGGCGAATCTCGAGAAGCCCGACGCGCAGCAAGCTATGCGCGCCAGCCCTGCCGCACAGCGATACAAGGTCGCGCTCGAGGTCGCGAAACGAAACCTCAAGACGCTCTCCGACGCCGGCGTGCCGATCGCGATGGGCACGGACACCGGGCCGACAGGTCGCTTCCAGGGCTACTTCGAGCTCATGGAGCTCGAGCAGATGGTGAGCGCCGGCCTAACGCCACGCCAGGCGCTCACCGCCGCGACGCGCGACGCCGCCCGCTGCATGAAGCTCGACCGGGATCTCGGAACCCTCGAGCCCGGGAAGTGGGCCGACTTTGTCGTGCTCGACGCGGACCCACTGGCGAACATCTCGAACGTCAAGCGGATCGCCTCGGTCTGGATCGCGGGGAATCAGGTCAAGCGGTAACCGGCTGACCGAAGCCCAGGACGTAGCCGTCCACGTCCCGGACGGCGAACTCCTCCATGTGATAGGCCGCCTGAAGGAGCGGCCCGTACACGACGTCCGCCCCGTTGGCGAGGAGCTCCGCGTGCAGCGCACGAACGTCGTTCACCCAGAAGAAGACGTCCCACGTGCCGCCCTGCCGCTCGTTAGGGCTGATGGGGCCCGTGTCCGCCACTCGGCGCAGCATGACCGAGAAGCCATCGCGCGTCACGATTGCAAACTCCGCGGGTGAGCCGGCCGAGTATTCGGTGGTGAACCCGAAGACGCTCTGGTAGTGGGCGGCGGCGCGGGCGACGTCGGTGACCGGAAAATAGGGTGCACTTCGCGTCAGCTTGGCGGTGGGCATTGGCGGTACCCGTATGGTAAGGGTCAGATTCGGTGGTCAGATCCCCGGATCTGACCCGGTCGCCCGTGTGGCCGCGGTCGATGCCATGCAACCCTCGGAAGGGAAACGGAAACGGCCGGAAACTACTGATCGGGCGGATCACTCCGAGGTCGGGATGATTCCAACCGCAACGAGCCGATTTTGATAGGAACAGACTCGGAGGGCTCGAGCGTCCCGAGGTAGTCCCCAAGAAAATCACGGCTCGTCGCGGGAGGCGGTGTCCTACAAAGCGGAGCGATCCGCCAAATCCGATGTTTCCGGCCGTTTCCGTTTCCCCCTTCTGAGTTTTGCATGGCATCGACCGCCGGCAAAAGCGGCGAGGCGTCGCGGCAGGTGTCCGGGTCAGATCCAGTCATCTGACCCCCGGATCTGTCCCCCGATCGGCGGAACGAATCAACACGGGCTCGATCTCGCCGTGACCCTTCTTCCG
>Ga0070681_10004469_pt1 | contig 13326 bp, 20 predicted proteins | sample KBSC83BmetaG_FD_65650 | JGI IMG/M metagenome (GOLD analysis project Ga0070681, IMG submission 65650) | Corn rhizosphere microbial communities from Kellogg Biological Station, Michigan, USA - KBS C8-3B metaG | ecosystem: Host-associated > Plants > Roots > Rhizosphere | place: USA: Michigan... | reverse complement strand
CCGTGGCGATCAAGGTAAGCGGGAGCCGCAGCAGCCGCGAAGCGCTGGGTACGCGGACCGGAATCCGTTCACCACATCGAGAGCCGATTCCACTTCGGTCAACGCCGGACTGAGCCGCTCCAGCAGGCGATTGCCGGCCTCAGTTGGCACGACGCTTCGCGTCGTTCGGTTGAGGAGCCGGACGCCAAGCCGCGTTTCCAGTCGGCGCACCGCTTCGCTGAGGCCAGACGCACTGGTGCCGGTCGCGCGCGCAGCGTCGCGAAACCCCTCTGAGCGGGCGACGCTGACGAAAGCGTTAAGATCACCGAGGTTCGTCTTCACTGTTCGATTCCCCGCACAGCCTGTGCGGATTGTGGCCCATTATCGCGCAGGCGAACAGCGGCTAGATTGTGTCCACAGTTCAGCAGGAGATCGACCATGTCCAGCGTTGATAAGTCCGGCACCTTCACATTCGGCAGCGATCGTTCCGTAAAGCGGCTCGGCTACGGCGCCATGCAGCTCGCGGGTCCCGGTGTATTCGGTCCGCCGAGGGATCCCAACGCGGCACTTGCAGTTCTGCGCGAAGCGGTGGCGAGCGGGGTAAACCACATCGACACCAGCGACTTCTACGGTCCGCATGTCACCAACCGGCTGATTCGCGAGGCCCTGCATCCCTATCGAGATGATCTGGTCATTGCGACCAAGATCGGAGCCCGGCGCGGCGCGGATGGATCGTGGCTACCGGCTTTCTCTCCTGCAGAGCTGACCCAGGCTGTTCATGACAATCTGCGCAACCTCGGCCTTGATGTGCTCGAGGTGGTCAACCTGCGCAGCATGTTCAGCATTCACGAGCCGGCTGAAGGCTCGATCGAGGCGCCACTCAGCGTCTTGGCTGAGCTCCAGCACAAGCAACTGGTGCGCCATATCGGATTGAGCAACGTCACGCCCAGGCAGATCGACGAAGGTCGACGGATCTGTGAGATCGTCTGCGTGCAGAACCAATTCAATCTGGCGCATCGGGCGGACGATACGCTGATCGACGAGCTTGCACGCAACAGCATCGCCTACGTGCCGTTCTTCCCCCTTGGCGGCTTCAGCCCGCTGCAGTCGTCCGTCTTGTCCGAGGTTGCTCAGCGCCTGGGCGCCACGGCCATGCAGGTCGCGCTGGCTTGGTTGCTGCGCCGCGCGCCCAATGTTCTGGTCATCCCGGGCACCTCCTCAGTCGCCCATTTGCGGGAAAACCTCGCCGCAAGCGAGCTGGATCTGCCCGAGGATGCGGCGATGGCGCTGGAGGGAATGGGAGCGCCCGCGGACGCTGCCTGAAGCTCCTCGACGCCATGGACAGGGCGCTGGAAGAGGCCTTCAGCCGAACAGGCGTATCGAGGTCAGACTCGCGGTGCCGGAGCCACCCTTATTCGGAACGACTATCAGCCTGATATGGGTGACCCTCTGCAGGTCGAAGCGGAGGTCTTCGCGCTGGTAGGTCGAGCCGCCGGGGCTGAACGTGTACTCCTGTATCAGCGCTGTACGCCACTCTTTCCCGCCATCGGTCGAGAATTCGATGGTGAGTTGCTGATTCCGCTCGACAAGCAGCTCCTCTGCATCGAAGACCAGGCGCTTGATCTGCTCGGGTCGATCGAACTGGATGACGATCTCCTCGGTTGTATTCAGCCGCCCGCTCGACCATCGCGTGGCGCCCCGCCCCGAGCGGCCATCCAGCAGGTGCTCGATCGGATGGTGCGGGTCTTCCGACGAATAGAGAATCGTCGCACGGGCTGCGAGGTCGATCTCGTTTGATGGCAGGGGGGCGCTACTGGGTGACCCCGGCTCCGCCAACAGCCTCTTGCGCACCCTGAGTGAATTGGTCGGATCCATATCTGCACCTTGAGGCCGCACGGAAAGCAGCTGCGCTCGAGTTCCGAAATCGTCTCTCGACCCCTATTCTACAGACGCAATTCGATTGGGGCACGCTGGCATCCGAGTGTCGACCCCTTCAGTGCTCGGCAGGAAGAAATGCGACTTCGTGCCACAGGTCGCCTGAGGTGGCGCGGGGTGTGGGCAGTACGAAGGAGCCTAGATAGCCGGTGTGCGTGAAGAGTCCGCCGTCCGTCGCCTTGACAAAGTCGTACGGTCCGGTGCGTTCATGCCTGCCATCGCTGTGCTTCACGCGCAGATAAAACGGACCGCTGCACTCGAAGCTGCGATGTTGGTGCTGGCCAAGTTGCCAGACGCCCTTGCGGTAGCGCGCCGCGATGGCGTTGTCTGGACCTCTGAGCGTCGCATCGGCGCAGATCCTGAAGTATGCGCCGCGGACGCTCACAGGCGATTCGCCAAACAACGGTCGAAAGATCAGGATGACCAATTGTCGGGCTCGGCCCCGGGAATCCCCTAGTATCGGCGCGGCGCGCGGTTTCCCCCGCCCGAACGCTCACGGTCCTGCGCTTCATTGACCTTCAGCGCGCGACCGTCGAAGTCTTTTCCATCGAGCGCCTGCATGGCGCGCGAAGCGTCTGCATTTGACATCTCGACGAAGCCAAAGCCGCGCGGACGCCCGGTATCGCGATCGTTGATCAGCGCGACTTTTTCCACCGAGCCATGCGGAGCAAACAGAGCTCGCACGGCATCTTCAGTCGCGGTAAAGGGGAGATTTCCAACGTAAAGTTTGGTCACTTGAATCACTCGAGAATTGGGAACGAGCAGAGACGGTCTGCCATCCGGTCACGGGGATTTCTGAGATGGCAGTCCAGTGGCCGAGAATAAGAGCGCAGCGAGCGCAGGCCAGGGGGCGGGCAAGGCGGAAATTCACGAGGCGGAGCGAGGCTAACACAATTGAACCTCAGGCGCGCGACTTTCGAATCGGAGCGGCTCGACATCGAAGCCCTTACGCACGGGGCCGTTCTATTCCATCGCACACGCAAGCCTCGACATCACTGATTCCGCCGCGAAGTCGGCCGCACCTCAGCGGCTTCGGCCTTCTTGCGAAACTCCAGTACGAAGCGTTGACCGTCGAAGGACGTCACGCGCCCGACAAGATCCTTACGCGGGTGAAAACTCGTTCGCTGCGGCCGCGGAGGAATATGCGAACTGTCCAGAGTAGGAGCCGTCTGCACGGGTATCGCCACGATCAGGCGTATCTCGAGGCCCTCTCTGAGGGCATCGGCCAGATGAACTCGCAAAGCCGTCGCCGCGACGCTGTTCTCATCCGACAGGTCCTCCTCGTATTTCAGCACCCCCGGATCACCACGCTGGAACCGTCCGTAGGAGCAACTCAACACCAACGCACCATCGGATGTCAGTGCGGATCGAGTATGCAAAACGGGCTTGACGCTATAGCGCAAGAACGCTTCCACGAGATTGACTTCGTTCATGGAACTACTCCCCGAAAGAACGGGCGGCTGCAGTCGCTCACGGTACAGCAGTTAGCCTCGCGCGGTGGCCTTTTCACAGCCCATCTGCAGATGTTTCTGCAAACTCGGGACAGTCGGAGTACCATGTCTTCAGAAGATCCTTCCAAGCGTGGCGGTCGCGTGCGTGAGCGACCGTTTCGTATCCACTCGTCTCCTGACCATGGCGGATGTCAGCCGCGAAGGTGTCTCAACGGTGGCTCGAATCAACTACTCGCAGATCAAGCGTCACAAAGAGGCGACGCGAAAGCTTCGACAGCAAACGAAGCTCGATCGACGCACACGGAAGGATCAGGCGGACCCTGCTCCGACATCCATCGAGGCTCCCGCGATTGCCCCGCCAGTTCTGCCTGCCGATGATGCACCCGCATAGAACCTCACCATCGAAGGTTAGGGACGAGGTCTGGGTTCGTGCGCCAGCGTTGCGAGTATCTTTTCCGAATGTAGTGGAATTACGGATCGAGCTGGCTTTCGATGCAGAGAATGGCTGGGAACCCTCCACTCAGGTTCATGTTCTCCATCCGCCGTCCCGCGCCGCTTTTCGCTACCCGTGCCCGTTCACGGGCTGCAGCGGCTCGTTTGACCTTGATGCCTCCCTGCGGATTCTACTGGGAGCAGGCTCCTCGGGCCTTTCTGCGAGCTCTTGTTGCTCCGGTGTGCGACCCTTCGATCGCAGCACAGGCAAGTCATGTGGAGTGAGACTCCACTATCGGGTAGATGTGCTGTACGAACGCGCCGTTACGCCCTGATGGCCGCACGAGCGAACGGAATGTTCGGTAGTCGAGCAGGCGGACCTGATCTGGTGTAAACTACATTCCGGCTCGAAAGACCTTTCGTCTTGCCCGTCCTTGGCCGCTTCTTAGAGATCACGCCGGCCAAAGCCAGACACCTCAGAAGCCCTCGAACCGACGCAACGTGCCGCTATTTGCGCACGTCCGGCACGCACCTTCTGCAGGGCCCCGTCATGACCAAGATGTATGTCGCCAATCTGGCGTTCAAGACCACGGCCGACGCGCTCTGGGCTTTGTTTGCGCAGCACGGACAGGTGGAATCCGCCCGCTTGATGGTGGACCGCGATACGGGCCGGCCACGCGGTTTCGCATTCGTCGAGATGCCCGACGCCGATGCATCCAAAGCCATTCAGTCGCTCAACGGCAGCGACTTCAACGGACGCACTTTGGAGGTCGGCGAAGCCCTGTCACAGGATCGTCCTCGGAAAGGCCGCGCTGCCACGGGTCGCACTTGATTCGCCGCGCGACACTGATGCGTAAGGGCGCGCCTGCAATACCTGCGGTGCGGACCGTGTTCCCCGATGTTGAGGAACTGCGAGTAGAACTCGAGTTCCAGTCTGAGCGGGGTTGGAACCCTTCGAATCAGGTGCGCATCCTGAGGCCGGCTGCGCAAGCCTCATTCCGGTATCCCTGTGCCTTCGCCGGTTGCACCGGGTGGGTCGAACTGAGCGAGCCGATCCGGCACCTGGTGGAGCGCCGCAAGGATCGGGTCGCAGCGAGTCTTGGCTGCGCAGGCGTGCGACCTTGCGATCGAGCCACCGGGAAGGCATGCGATGCGCAGATCCGGTATGTCATCAAGGCGAGTTATTTGTGTTCGAAAGCGTAGAGGCGCTTCGCCCACGAACTCGCAAGGAGAGGACCATGCAATCTCAAATACGGTGCCTTGACTCGTCAGCCCCTGCCCCAGGGTTCGATCGGCGGGGACGAGGCTTCGCCGCGGCGGCTTTCCTGGCGCCTGCGGCAAGCGAGATGGACCTGCTGTCGGGCAGGACACGCTATCGCGACCCGTTTCTGAGCAGACTGATGTCCGCGGATCCCACGCGCATTCTGATCGTTGCGAAGCTCCCGGAATGCCTTGCCATCACGATGCTGGTGCATTCAATCGGCCGGTTCGCAACCCGCATGGCCTGTTCGGCCGAGTCGGCACTCGCAGCCGCCGGCGACTTCACGCCTGAGATTGTTCTGCTGACCACTGCACTGCCCGATCTGGCCAGCTACCGAGTTGCCGCAGCTCTGCGGTGGCGCGGTTGCCAGCCCGCGCCTCGACTGATCGCCCTGACCGAGGATATCTCCTCGAACGACCGAGGCCGTGCACTCGCGGCCGGATTCGAGCGATACCTAACCGCGCCCGTGCACCGTGCCGCGCTGGAAAGCGCGCTTCTAGGTCGCGGCGTCCCCCTTCCCCCGCGTGGCCGTGGCTCTCGCAGCGGCGGCAACTAGTCGCGGTGTTCTCCGAACCGATTCAGCTGGATCAGAAGTAACATCTATTATGCAAGTGATCGTGGACCCTAGTGAGAGACTCGCGCTTGAAGAGCAGGAACGGGAGCGCGTACGCGCACAACACTACGAAGAATTGCGCTCGGAACATAACTCGATAGCTGTCCGCGTGCGCGCGTGGGAGAAATTACACGGCTTACGCCTGCCGACGAGCTCCGCGCACCCGGTGCTCCGTGTGATCTCTGCCGCGACCGGAATTCCGGTCGCCGCCCTGCGCGACGAGCAGCAGGCGCGGCGCAGCGCGCGCCTGGGCGGGCCGGCTACCAAGGTCGAAGCCCAACCTGCACCGGACGCTCCACTCGATATCGGCGCAGCGAAGCAGGGTTAGCGAGCGGCGGTTACAAGGCCACCAGGATACTTCATGAATCTAACTCTGCTCAGTGCGTTCGCGCGATTCGGCGCCAAACCCCATAATCGACACCGAGGCCTGTCGGCGATCGCAACCGATGGAGCCATGGTGCTCAACTGCTGGCACGCGTATTTTGGCAATCCTGAGCGCGGCGTGCTTCGCTATGAGGACAGGCTGTCCAGAGAACCGTCGCAATCGAAGCACATGGGACTGCTCGGCGAACACCTCGCGCTGGCACGCGATGGCGAACTGCCAGTGCGGATGGTGGTGACGACGCAGGCAGATGGGAAAATCCGCGGCTTCCACGTCCGCCCAGATCTGATTGGAAGAGTAGTCCAGTTCGATGGCGATCACTTCATCGTCGATTTCACTCGGAGAGAGGAAACTCCCCTGGTCACGCCCAAGTCGCTCGGGGCGCTCGGCCGGAAATCGCGCTGATGGTTACGACGTTCGTTCACGGGTGAGCTATGAATATGGATACGATTTCCGCTGACTTCTCTCGGGCGCGAGAAGTCTACGAGCTTCTCCAGGAGCTCGACCGGCACATCGGCGCTCAGGACGCGAGCGGACGAGCGCTGCTGTATCGGGCGAAAGAGGGCCTGCGGCTGCTGATGATCAGCATCGATCGGCCCCAGGAACTCGCCCGCCAGCAGTAGGTTTTGTGCCGTTGCACGGGCACGGGATTGAGCGTCAGATAACGGTAATCGCCTGACCGTGCATCACCGGATTTTGACTATGAGCAAACGTGCATCAACCCACACGTGCAGCACAGCTCCGCCCGAGCGCTCGACCTCTGAGCCGAGCAATCGTGAGCACGTGGACCAACTCCTCGATCGCGCGCTCGCGGACACGTTCCCGGCGAGCGATCCCGTCTCCAGCCTGGTGCCCGAACCGGTACCGCTGCAGCACTCCTCACGGCAACCGAAAAGACCGGAGTGAGTGCGCCCCGGCAGGGTGAGGGTTTATGGACCGGATTCTGTGCGCCACGGACCTGAGCTCCAGAGCAGAATTAGCCATTGACCGCGCCGTCGCGCTCACTCGGAGTTTCGACGCGAACCTTCGAGTTCTGCATATCGTCGATGAGGATCAGCCAGGGGACATGGTTGACATGGAAATGGAGCGGGCGCGCGCAAGGCTCAACGCGCGTATCGCGGGATTTCGGGGCGCGCCGGTGCGGGCCGAAGCTGAAATAAGAGCGGGATCCGTTTTCCAGAGCATCATCGAGGCGGCGCGGGAGTGGGAAAGTGACCTCATCGTGCTCGGAGCCCATCGGCGACGTATCCTCCGCGACGTAATCGTCGGAACCACCATCGAGCGCGTGATCCGCACGGGCCGGCTCCCGGTCCTGATGGTGAACACTGCCACTTTCGTGCCCTACGAATCCGTGCTGATGGCCCTCGACACCTCAGAGGCCTCGGCGCACGCCTTGAACACGGCACACTCACTCGGACTTCTGACTGACGTGAATGTCACCGTCGTTCATGCGTTCGAACCCTTCTACAAAGGCATGCTGGGTTGGGCGGGTGTTCGCGAGGAGGCGATTGATCAATATACGGCGGCCTGGGCCGAGGACGCGGGCGGCGAAATCAGGCGCTTCCTTCGTGAGCGAGGTTATAACGCGAAATCCATGGACATCGTGCTCGAAGAAGGTCCGCCCTTCCACTCGATCAAGCGCACCGTCGAACGACTTCATCCTCACCTGCTCGTGATGGGAACGCACGGCCGCACGGGAGTCTCGCGCGCGTTGCTCGGCAGCGTCGCGCAGAGGAGCATCAGCGAAATCGAGTGCGACATCCTGACGGTGCCGCCCTCCTCTACTTAACCCGCCTTCTTCCCGCCCGCATGAGTAGTATCGCCGTGACGGGCGCTGTCAGAACCAGGAACAACGTTATCAACAGCTCATGAATCACCGGCCGGTCAAGCGTGGCCGAGGACACGAGCATCGATGCACAGAGCACACACCCGGTTCCGAGCGTCGTACCCATGGTCGGCGGGTGCATACGGGAATAGAAGTTCGACAGGCGCAGGAGCCCGAGCGAACCGATGAGCGTCAGCAAACCGCCGCCGACCAGGAGCAATGCCGCCGGCACGCTGACCCACGCCGGCAGGGCACTCTCCGTCATGGTTCGATTACCTCGCCACGGAGCAGGAATTTTGCAAAGGCGGCGGATCCCACGAACCCAAAGAGTGCGATCAACACAGCCGTGTCGAAATAGACCGTGGAGCGCGATCGAATGCCGAGCATCAGCAGGGACAGCATCCCATTGATGTAGAGCGAATCGAAGGCGAGGACCCGATCCTGCGCGGTCGGGCCACGAAAGAGGCGGACGCAGCTGCACACCATCGCGAGCGCGATGCACAGAGCCGCAAACCCGATCGCGTAGTCGAGTACGGCAGTCATTCGAAGATCCTCAGGAGAGGACGCTCGAAACGATCCTTGATGTACCGGATCCACTTCTGCTCGTCCTCGATGTCGAGAATGTGCAACGTCAGGATTTTTCCATCCGCAGACAGACCGGCCCACACCGTGCCCGGCGTGGCGGTGACGATGGCTGCAAGGGCCGCGAGTCCGTGCGGGTCCCGCAGCTCCAGGGGAATCTGCACAAATCCCGAGCGGACTTCATGGCGCACGAGATTGAGCACCACTCGGGCCACTGCGATGTTCGAGCGAACAATCTCGACAAGAACCACCAGGATCAGGGCGGTTGCCAGGTCAAGACGGCGAAGAGGAGCCCGCACGGGCCGCAGTTTCGAGCTCGCCCAGGCGAGCAGAATCGCCAGCACCACGCCGAGCACAACCTGCTCCGGCGCGATCGTTTGCTGAAGGACCAGCCAGAGCACGGTGAGATACACCACCACCGTCGGTGAGACGACGCTTCCGATTTGCTTGATCATGGAGTCACCGTTCCAGAGTGCTCATTCGGCTGCGCGGACAACACACTCCGCACGTACGTGTCAGGTTGGTGGAGTGACTGTGCCGCTGCCTCGAGATACCGCGCGACCGGGCCTGCCGCGACACTGAGCCCGAGGCACAGAATTATCAGTCCGGCGACCGGTGCAGCCTCGAGGAGACGCACACGCGGAGTTGCCCGCGCGGCGACGCTCCAGAAAACCCGCATGCCGATGCGGCTCAATGCAATGAGGCTGATAAAGCCCGAGATCAGAATCGCCGCCATGAACACATCGCTGTTCCAGGAGTTCTCGCCGACGGCGGGGTCGCGGAGTGCAGTCGCGAGCAGCTCAACCTTCGCGACAAATCCAGGCAGCGGTGGCAGGCCGATGACCAACAGCGCGCAGCACACGAACATGAGGCCGAGAAACGCCATCGCCGCAGGCAAGGCCACACCCACCTCCTCCTGGTCCCCTCCATACACTGAGGGCTTCTTGATTCCGTAGGCGATGTACAGGGGCTGCGGCATCGCGTGGTCTTCAGGCACGAGGGGCGCATCTGCGATGCGCGTCCGATCCGTCATGCCGGTGAGCATGTAAAACGCGCTCGTCGTCAGCACCGATACGATCATATAGAGGATCACCGGCCCCGTGAGCGCGTCAATGCGTAGCCCGAAGGCAGTGAGCAGAATGCCCATCGAGGCGAGCAGGGAGAAGCTCACCACACGCGCAAGGTGCTTCGCCGCCAGCATGGCGATCGTGCCCGAGATCAATGTGGCAAGCCCCAGATAGAACAAGGCCGCCGCAAGCGTTTCATCCTCTTTCAGAATCGTGCCGACACGCAGCAGCGCGTACAACCCGACCTTCGTCATCATGGCAAAGGCGGACGACACGGGCGCTAGCGCGATCGAGTACGCGCCCGGAAGCCAGAAATTCAGGGGCCAGCTCGCGGCTTTCACCAGAAAAGCCACACCCAGTATGGCTGCTCCCGCATCGAAGAGCGCCCGATCGTTGGGAGTGAGCTTCGCCGCGCGACCTGCCAGATCGGCCATGTTCAGCGTGCCGGCCATGCCATAGATCAACGCCACGCCAATGAGAAAGAACAGCGAGGCCACGAGATTGACTGCAATGTAGTGCAAGCCTGCTTTCACCCGCTGCGCGCCGACCCCGCGCAGCAGAAGGCCATATGAGGCAGCCAGCAGCACCTCGAAGAAGACGAACAGATTGAAGAGGTCGCCGGTCAGGAAGGCGCCGTTGAGCCCCATGGTCTGCAGCTGGAATAAGGAGTGAAAGGGCTGGCCAGGCCGGTCCCAGCGCGCGATCGCATACACCAGAGTGGACAACGCGACGGTCGCGCTCAGGGTGATCATCACGGCAGACAGGCGATCGACCACGAGCACGATACCAAAAGGGGCTGGCCAGTTGCCGACCGCATAGACGCCGACGCCTTCAGGCCAAATGAAGGGCGCGGCATCGCTAGTGAGATAAAGCAGTGTTATGCCCACCAAGAGCTGCACCAGCACGGAGACTAACGCCAGCGTCACGCGCGCCTTGCGACGGTGCTCAGCGAGGAACAGCATCGCAGCCCCGGCGACGAGTGGCACGACCACAGGCAAAATGACGAGGTGTTGCAGAAGCACGTTCATTGGCTACGGCTCCCGACCGTCGACATGATCGGTACCGGCAAGTCCTCGCAGCGCGAGCAGCACAACCAGAAAAAGCGCTGTGGTTCCGAATCCGATCACGATCGCTGTGAGGACCAGCGCCTGCGGCACGGGGTCGGCATAAAGCGATGGATCAACGAACTTGCTCGCGTCGATGATGGGCGCTTTGTGCACCGCGAGGCGACCCATGCCGAATATGAAGATGTTCGTTGCGTACGACAGCAGCGTCAGTCCCATGAGAACCTGGAACGTGCGGGGGCGCAGGATCAGCCATACGCCGGAGCCGACAAGAACACCGATCGCCAACGCGTAGACGATCTCCATCACTGAGGCTCCGTGCTCGACATCGCGGGTTGGGCTTCAACGTCCGCAGGCACGGGCGTCACGGTGTGGCGCGGACTGCGCAACGACTGGTGGGCCAGAACCACCAGCATCAACAAGGTTGCCCCGATCACCAGCATGTACACGCCCAGGTCGAAAAGCAGCACGCTCGAAAGATGAATCGGACCCAGCACGGGCAAATGGAAATCGATCGTCCGCGCGGTCAGGAAAGGTAGCGCGGACCCCCAGGCGAGCAGGCCCGCCGTTGCGGCCGCGAGAAGCCCCAGTCCCATCCAGGTCAGCGGATGCACTCTCAAGCGCGACTCGACCCAGATCGTACCGCCCACCATGTACTGGGCGATCACGGCCGTGGCCATCACGAGTCCCCCCACAAACCCACCACCCGGTGCCTGATGTCCCCGGAGCAGAAAATAGACGGAGACCAGACCCGCGACAGGCAATAGCAATCGGACGAATATTGCGGGGATCCTGAGGTCACCGGGCGGCAAACGCGCATCCGCATTTGAAACGCCTGCCTCGGACTCACCTGCCCGGCGCTGCGGCTGCGGTGTGGCCATACTTTCGGGGGCGGGACGAAACCGACGCAACAGCGCGTAAACGGTCATCGCCACGATCCCGATGACCGTGATCTCTCCCAACGTATCGAACCCGCGAAAATCGACCAGAATCACGTTGATGACATTGCGCCCGCCCGCCCGCTCGAGGGCATTGCGCAGAAAGTAGGGTCCGAGCGCTCCGATGGAGGGTCGGGTGAGCACGGCGTAGGCAAGCGCGGCGGCCCCGATACCGCACAGAACAGCAACTGTAACGTCACGGCTGCGGCGCGCACGGGCCCGCAAGGTCCTCCTTCGCGGATCGGCAGATTCGAGTCGCCGTGGCAACCAGCGCAGGCCCAGCAAGATCAGCACAGCCGTCACGGTCTCCACGATGATCTGCGTCAGGGCCAGATCCGGCGCCGAGAGCCGCGCAAAGGTCAGTGCCGTGATCAACCCGACGCCACCCACCAGGAGGACCGCCGCAAGGCGGTGGAATTTAGCCTGCACGGCCGCGCCGAGTGCGCAGGCGCCCCCGATGAGCCACAACAGCAGGAACACTGGATCAAGCGGAGTGAGCGGCATCTGCCCGGGGGACCATCCATGAATCGCGAGCGGTAGGAAACCGGCGGCGAATGCGGTGCAGACAATGAGTAGCAGCTGGGTTTGAAGGCTCCAGGAGAACAACCTCCGAGTCGCCCGCGCTGCGCCGCGGATCGCGGTCGCGTTGAGGATATCGAAGGTCCTTGCCGCGTTGAGGCGCGAGAGCCAGGGCGTGGGAATCATTGCGCGCCCTCGACGATATAGGCCGACATAGAAAGCCACTCCGCCGGCAAGCGCCAGGACGCTCATCAAAAGCGGCGCGGTCACGCCGTGCCAGACGGCAAGTTCATAGGCAGGTAGGTGTCCCCCAAGAATGGATCGCGCGGCCGTCTCGAGCACTGGACCTACCGTGTACTGAGGGAAGATGCCGACAAGCAGGCACGCCACCACGAGCAACGTGCTCGGCACAAGCATGCCGCGCGTGGGTTCACGAGGGGTGCGCGGCATATCTTTCGATAGTGGCCCGAAGAAAACCTGGTGAATGAGCCGCGCCGAATACGCAACACTGAAGAGACTGGCGATCACCGCGAGGACCGGAAAGGTGAAGCGCAACCCGCTTTCGTGACCGGCGGCCAGGGATTCTGCAAAAAACATCTCCTTGGAGAGAAAGCCGTTCAGCAGCGGAACACCCGCCATGGCAGCAGCCGCGACCGTGATGACCACCGCGGTGACCGGCATAAGCCGAGCGAGCCCACCCAGGCGGCGCAGGTCCCGAGTGCCCGTTTCATGGTCGACGATCCCGGCGCCCATGAACAACGAAGCCTTGAAGGTCGCGTGATTCATCATGTGAAACACGGCTGCGATCAGCGCAAGCGCACTGTTCATGCCGAGAAGCAGTGTGATGAGACCCAGGTGGCTCGCGGTCGAATAGGCCAGCACGCCCTTGATGTCGCGTTGAAACGTTGCGGCGAAGGCGCCGATGAGAAGCGTAGCCGCCCCTGCGCTACACACGATCCAGAACCAGAGACTCGTCCCGGACAGCACCGGCCAGAGTCTCGCCAATAGAAAGACCCCTGCCTTGACCAGGGTGGCGGAGTGCAGATAGGCGGAGACCGGGGTCGGCGCGGTCATGGCTTGGGGTAGCCAGAAATGAAACGGAAACTGCGCGCTTTTGGTCAGGGCGCCGAGGAGGATGAGGATCAGAGCCGGTGCGTACGCGCAATGCCGGCGAATGAGATCGCCCGCCGCCAGGATCGCATCGAGATCATAGCTGCCCACGATGTTGCCGAGGATCAGTACGCCGGCGAGCAGGCAGAACCCGCCGCCGGCGGTGAC
>Ga0070681_10004468_pt1 | contig 13327 bp, 6 predicted proteins | sample KBSC83BmetaG_FD_65650 | JGI IMG/M metagenome (GOLD analysis project Ga0070681, IMG submission 65650) | Corn rhizosphere microbial communities from Kellogg Biological Station, Michigan, USA - KBS C8-3B metaG | ecosystem: Host-associated > Plants > Roots > Rhizosphere | place: USA: Michigan... | reverse complement strand
ATGGTCGTTGGCATGGTGCGATGCCAGCTTCGCAAGAGCTTTCAGGCGGGCCTCTCCGTCTATTTGACCCAGCGTGAAGGCTAGTTGGAACTGAACTCGAGCGTCTGCATCCGACGTCATGGCGAGCAGAGCTTGTGTTACGGGCCTGGAAGTTGCGACGAGTTCTTCGGCCACACGGACTGCATGCTCGCGCACCCTTGGATGAGGGTCGCGCAAAGCTTTGACGGCCGTGGCGGTATCTATGGCGGAAAGACTTTCCAGGACCCAGAGTGCGTGAATACGAGCCGGCGGAAACAGACTTTTTTCCAGCAGCTCCTTTAAAAGTGGAATCGCTGTTGCGTCTTGCCGTTCTGTGAGCAGCCGATGGGCCGTATCGCGGTGCCAGCCATTGCTATTCTCCAGGTTCTTGACCAGCTCAGGAATTGTGGCGGAGCCAAGATTTGATTTGAGACTGCGTTTGTGCGAGGGGCTCTTCGGAACGAGGCGATAGATTCTGCCCGACGTCTCGCCACTCCAGAGATTCATCGTCTTCTTAAGAATCGCAGGAATCGACTCCGGAGTTTCGATGAATTCCCGGTAAATGTCCATGACGTACAGATTCCCGTCAGGCGCATTCGCGAAGTTACATGGCCGAAACCATAGATCGGTGGCGGCCAGAAACTCCCGCTCGCGCTCTTCAGGAGCGCGGCTTGCAATGAAGCTCAGGCCATCGGCCGTGAGGATGTCGCGGTGGATCAGGTTTCCGCTCACGTCTCCCGTAAACAAATTACCGCGGTATTTCCCGGAAAACTGATCGCCGGAATAGATGGTACCGCCACTGGCCGCGGTAAAGTATCCCGCGGCCATCTCAGTCGAAGGATCCAGCGGTCTCACACTTTCCATGTGATTCTCGTGGTAGAGCTGTTGGCGCAGCCGTGTCCTTTCTACCCGCCAGGCCGGAGGCTGGGCAAGAGGATACATTCGGCCCGTGGGGCGGCCGTGATCCGAAATGTCGAGCGATACGGCCCCGACATCCAGTAGCGGCGAGCGCGCCAGATATTGCATTGGCACAACCACATGGCGCACATGGATGGTGTTCTGCGAAATGAACCGGTTACCCCAGACATCAAACGTCGAGCCGAATTCCGTGGGCCCAGAGGCCGGCTCGGCCGGGTGTCCGTCGCGGTCCAGCCGGAAGCGAAAATCCGCTCCACCAACGGAGATTGGCGGCCATTCGGGATGCTTCGGCGTCTTGATGCTGGCTTGTTGGCCGTCATTGGAACAATAGATCCAGTTATCGATCCCAAGCCTTGGATTTGTGATCCGTACCTCAGGATCCCCTTTTGAGAAACCGGTATACAGCACTTCCCGGATGTCGGCCTTGCCATCCCCGTCGGTGTCTTTCATGTAAAGAATATCGGGCGCGCTGGTGACGACGAGGCCGCCCTTCCAGGGCATTATGCCGCTCACCTCCAGAACATTGTCTGCGAAAATCGTGGTGCGGACGATTTTACCTTGCCTATCGGTTTCCAGAAGACGGATGCGTGAGCGGGCTGCCTTTCCGGGTGGCGGATCGGCGGGATAGTCGAGCATCTCAGCAACATAGATGCGGCCATTCTCGTCGAAAACCATTTCGACTGGGCTCATGACATCCGGTTCGGACGCAAATAGCTCGATGTTGAAATCATCATGGAGGTGAAAGCTCCTCAACTCATCCTGAGGAGAGCGCGGACCGGAACCGCCGCTTCGCCGCCCGCATGCCGCAAGGACCGAGATAAGTGCCAATAGATAGCAACGAAGACGCATGAGAGTAGTTTTTCTTTATCTGATGAAAGCGTCAGGAGTAATGCACGCCCTAGATTCTGTGCAGTTCCAGCATGCCACCTTGCGGAATAGATTCATCCACGAGAAGCTTTTGGCCAGAAGTGGTTAACTCGTGTGTTCGAGTTTCGAGCAGGAAACAATCCCGTATCACTGCGCGCCAGTGCCCGTGAGGCGCGGTGTCGAGCATTAGCAGCACACGCTCGGCATCCGCTGCGTTCACGATGTAAGCCTCCTCGCAGCCCTCGATGGAAGTTGGCGTGGTAGAAGACGATCCGAGGTAGATAAATGCCTTGGCTCCGCGGACTAACCGGAACTGAGGAAAAAGGCCCGAAAAACCAACTGGCGCGAACTGTCCTTTCGCGAGATCCTTCTGGTGCCGGCGGTAGAAATCTGTCCACGCGCTGACGACGCGAATGTGAGACTCCGGCAGCAGCGTGAAATCTACGCCAAACACGGGCACGCCCATGAGCGTTACGGTGGCGCAGGACTTCGCGACGTTTTCGTTCGATTCGTGGATATGCCACTGCACCGGATCGAGTTTGGTGGCGAGCCCGCCAGCGAAGGAACGCACAAATACGCCCAGGCTGCGGTTCAAGTCGAAGTCGAACGGCATATCGGAAGTTTCGAGCACGTTCACGAACCGTTTAACGTTGATGTTTGCCATCTTCATCCGCGTTTCCAGGATGAACGCCGATTTCCATTGCAGAACCGCGTCCCGGACGGCAGCCAGGCAGCGATTGTAGCCTTCTCCGGGAGAGGAAGTGGAGTGCGGATGAGAGGCATGGCAGGGCACGTGAAGCCCGTCCATGAAGTCCAGCCAGAAGCCGTCGAGATTGTAATCGGCGGCCAGTTTCAGGAACGTACGCGCCAGGTACGCGGGAGTGTCGGGATGACATGGGCAGAGATCAATCTGTTCTTTACCCGCCCTGTCTTGCATCAGCATGTTGCGCACGCGGGGATACGCGCGCGTGGATTTGCCAACCATGAAGAGAGCAACCCATACAGTCACTTTCTGCCCCTGCTGATGCAGGCGTTCCACTAGGGCACGAAAGTCAGGGAACTTGGCGGGCTCGGCAGTCCAGTCTCCTGTATGATCGTTGAACAATGCGATGTTCTGGGGTGTATCCATGCCCCCGGTAAGCGTGTTGTTATATCCGGCGTCGAGCAGTACGGTAGTGATTCCGGCCTTGCGACAGAATTCTGCGTTCTTCCAGATGATCTTCTCGTCGATGTTTTGACCGTAAGGATACCAGGTATTCCAGACTGGCTCGTATGCTACTTGGGGCGAATTCAGTATCTCGATATTGCCTGCGGACTCGACCCACCGCGTGTAGCCGGCTATCGTCTCGAACCACGTCGCACGCCTCGTATCGAGCCACGCGCCGTCTAGAAGCGTTGTACGAGTTATCTCATAACCAGCCGGCTTGATGAACTCGAACGAGAAGTTCAGCCCCTCGCCACGCGGTGACAAACCGAGCGACCAGTCGCCGACATGCAGGTTAGTGGCTTCCACCTGATCAAGCATGCCGAACGAAAAACGATTACGGCCTTCGCGGTCGGCGCACAGCACGATGGGGATGCCGGTGTTAGCGCCACTCAGCTGATTCATTTCATTTAGCCCGCGCGTGTAAACATCGAACTGGTCCATCAGTTCAATAGGTCCTCCGCGGTAGTTCCAAACTCTATAGATACCTAGCAGACTGAGCTGCGTTTTCAGGGAGTAACTGCGGATGAGGAACGGGCGCTTGTCTTCGCGTTCCAGACGGAATTGGAAGGTGAGCAACTGCGGCTCCGGATGACGAAAATCCAACTCGAGGCGGTAGCCGCCCCCCGTGTACGTAAGGCGGTCAGCATCCGGGCTACGCTCACCGCGCCATTCCGATACGGGCGGATCGAGTACAAATGCGAGCTGCCCGGACCACGGGGTGAGAGGTCCCGGCTTGAGAGAAATTGGGGCGCCTGGGCTGCCAGGCAGCGCATTGGCCGGGGCTCCGCTGAGTGCGGCGAGCAACGGCGCCGAGGAGAGGAACGCGCGGCGATCCATTATCCGGGAACCACCGCTAAAAGTTCATCTTTAGAGCGAATTGAATGTTACGCGGCGTATTGGCCTGACCGAATACCATCCCAAAAGTACTCAGTGAATTCAAGTTAGTCGAAGGCGCTCCAAACACCACCTGGTTAAAGATATTGAAGAATTCGGCTCTGAACTCTACGTTCATGCGCTCTGTAAAGTATGTTCGCTTGATGATCGAGAAGTCCTGGTTGTGAAAGGGAAAGCCGCGAAGATTGGGTTCAGTGACGCTCGCAGTGCCAAACGTGAAGGGCGCGGGCTGCGACCAGGCGGCCGGGTTGAGGTACTTGTCGACAGCCGGATCGAAGGAACCGGACGAGCTCGCGCGGCCGGATACCCCGGGCACACGGTTAGGCCGGTTACCGCCTCCGAAGAGAGGGAGCGGTGGGCCGCCACCGATGCTGAGGGGAGTTCCGCTGGCGTGCCGGGTGACAGCGGCCACTTCCCAGCCTCCCATGAGCTTTCCGGCTGCTCCCTTCTTACCCCTGCCCATGGGCAGTTCGTAGACCAGGCTACCGACTAAGGTATGTGTCTGGTCCTGACCTGCGATATGTTTCTCGAGCGAGCGGTTCGCCGTATCCAGAGCACCGCCGTTGAAAGCCGAGTAGCCCGACAAAGCCGTGTTGGTCAAAGTCTTTGATAGCGTGTAACTAACCAGGAAAGACAGCCCCTCGGAGAAGCGTTTCTGGACCTTCGTCTGTAACGCATGGTAGCTCGACGAGCCGAGGGGCTGAAACGCGTCATTAATACTCGTGTACTGCGGGAAAGGCCGCAAGGCCTGCGCGACGGTACCGGTAAAGCCTGGATAAGGCAGCCCGAATCCTGCCGCAGCGGCGGCTGGGGAACTGATGTCCTGGTTCAACAGAGGTCCCAAGCTCAGAAAGCTCGCGGGCACCTGGTTCAGGTTCTCCAGGCCCGCCTGCAATCGGTGCCCTCCGTTACCGACGTAAGCGGCGTCGATGAACATACTGAATGGCAACTCGCGCTGAATGTCGAAAGTCCACGTATGCATGTAGGCCTGCTTACCGCCGTCGTGATTGTAATAATCCGCGACGCCGCCGACATTTAGTCCCGGGAACTGATCCGGCAGAGGCAGGGTGTAGTCCGGAAATCCGTTTGCCAGGATGCTCGCCGGCGTGATCCCGCTGTTCAATGACGTGATGTTCTGAAAGCCGGTATAGCCCGCCGTAAAGCCGTTTCCGAACTGGACCGCTCCGGTAGTCGCAGCGTTCGAGATGCTATAGATGATGCCGTAACCCGTGCGCACGACGGTCTTATTGTTCAGCGCGTACGCCAAGCTGAGTCGCGGACCAAATTCCTTTTTGTCCACCGGGGGCACGTTTGCCGAATTCCCAAAGACCAGTGCGCCGGGCCGATTTCCGGCGCTAGGATTGGGTGTTTTCAAGCTCAAGGCGGCGAGCCGTTTTGGGTCGGCGAACCGCCAGGGGTAAGGCAGGTCATAGCGCAGGCCCACGTTCAATGTCAGCTTGGGAGTTAGCTGCACCGTGTCGGAAACAAAGGCCGCTGCATAGGGAAGCTTATATTCGAACGGCGTAGCGCCGACAAGACGCTGAAGACTATCCACCTGTCCCAGAAAGAAGCTCGCGAATCCGTAGCCAGCATTTCCGAAAGTCGGCGAATTAGGATTATCCGTCTCCAGATTGCTGAAATAGAAGCTGCCCGCCGTTCCGCCGTTGCCGGTTCGGTCCCAGTTGCTGAAGGTCTGGTACCAGAATTCTCCGCCGAACTTTACCTGGTGACGCCCCTTAACGATGCTTACAGTATCGGTAAAGTTCCAGGTATGGTCGGATCGTCTGTCCGGCTGCTGTGTCGCATTACCGAATTCCGGGGACCCAGGGATGTTGAAGCCGGTGACCCCGGGCACCTCCGATGGCAGACCTGGAACAGGAATGATGGTCACACCGTTCCTGGTATCTGTGCCACGGCCCGTGTTAAACGTTCCGGAGAAGCCGAAGCCGAAATGGTTGAGCACCGCCGGGCTGGCGACCCAGTCATAGTTCGCGCGGATGCCATGAAAATGCAATGCGCCCGGATAGCCCCAGTCGAGGGGCTGACCCTTGCCCCAATCCGCAACGTACGGATTACTCTCCTTAACATTGAACCAGTGGCTGAACGTGATCTTCTGATGCGATGTCAACTGGTGGTCGATCTTGTAGGCAATGTCGTTCTTGTTTGCGGGGCTATACGCGCGGGAGACATAGTTGCCCGAGATCAGGTTTGGGTAGTCCGGTTGCGGCATCAAGGCGATCACTTTAGCCGCGAGAGGATCCAGCCGCTCGATCGGAATCTGATTGTTTGGGAAAACGTCGCGCACAAAGCCGCCCTTCCCGTCGGACTTAGTGGTGCGCGGATCGTAGATGGGGATCTGCTGGCCGCTCCCGTCCACCAGCGCTGAAAAATCGCCGTGCCGAAAGGCGTCCGTGGGGACGGTAACGAGGCTTCGGTTAACGCTCCCTCCGCGCAGGCGAAACCCGTCATACGCGGCAAAGAAAAATGTCCGGTTCTTGAAGATTGGGCCGCCGATGGTTCCGCCGAATTCATTCTGGCGTACGATGGGCTTCGCCGAAGCAAAGAATCCCCGGGCATCCAGTTTGTCGTTGCGCAAGAACTCGAACACGTCCCCGTGGTACTGATTGGTGCCGGACTTGAGCGTATAGTTAGCGACACCGAAGCCGCGCCCGATTTCCGCTGGATAGAGCGTGCTGGACACTTTGAACTCTTCGACAGCCTCGAATGGCGGCGAGAAAGTATAAAACCGGCCGGGCACTTCTGCATTTGAAAACGCGATGCCGTCCACCACTGCCACTTGGGAAAGATCCGGGCTCCCATTGAAGGATTTAGAGAACGTCGACCCGGTCACGCCGGGCGTCAGAAACACGAAGGACTCAACCTGGCGGCGATCGCCGGATAACTCCAAAGGCAAATCCATAACCACGTGCGCTTCTACGTTCGTACTCACCTCCGAAGTCGTGGTCTGTAGCAGAGGCGTGACCGTCTCCTTGACTTCCACGGTCTGTTTTATTTCGCCGATCTGTAGAGCAATGTTTAGCGTAGACACCGTGCCGGTGGAAATCTGGACGTCCTCGGTGACGTACGTTTTGAATCCTTGAGCTTGCGCTTCGACATGGTATTGACCAATCGGAAGGCTACCAATGACATAAACGCCAGCACTCGTCGACGTCGCTTCCGACGTAATCCCCGTAGCCACATGGGTGGCCCGCACCGTCGCATCTGCGATGGTAGCCCCATTGGGGTCAGTTACTACGCCGCGCAGCCCTCCCGCAGTGACCTGGGCGGATACATTAAGGCTGCTGCCCAAAACCAAAAGACATAACAGCACCCTGACGCCGAGAGACGGCATATTGCCTCCTGCTTCTGGTCGAAAAGTCTACCACACCTCTCTGTTCCACGAATCAAAAACTTTGATCTATAAGATGTGCTGAAAAACACTAGAAATTCCGGTCAGCAAAAACACGCGCCGCCTCTATTGACTGGCCCGGACGCAAGTCACCCGAACTATTGGAATGAGCCCTTGAACTGCTCGCAAAGCTGGCTGTCTGAATCGCAAAGTTTGCCAAATTGCCGCAACGCATTCTCCCGCTCCCCCAGTTCCCGATATGCCATTGCAAGATTCAAGCGAGCCAGTGCGTAATCCGGTTTCAGCTCGAGAACTCGGAGGTAGAGTTCGACGGCCTTGCGCGGATTCCCCAGGTTACTGAGGGCGAAGGCCTGATAATTAAGCAGCACGGCGTTGAAGGCGCCAAGCGTTCGCGCATGTTCGAGATTGGATAGCGCTTCCCGATATTTGTGGGTCTCAGCCTGTGCGATTCCGAGACCCTCGTAGGCCTGCGCGAAGTTCGGCCGGTCCCGCACGGACGCCTGAAAATAGGAAGTAGCCTGGACATAATTTTTCTCTTCCGACGCCACCACCCCCAAGGCATACGAAGCCAGGAAATTGTGCGAGTTCTGCTGCAGGGCGAGTTGCAATAGCGGCTTTACTTTCTCATTCTGATGATCGGCATGATAGGCGCGCGCCGCACCGATGAGGGCCGGTGAAAAGGCGGGACTGAGATTTAGACAGGCGAGAAATTGCCGCTGCGCCTCTTTCAGACGGCCTTCACGAAATGCATTTTCTCCGAGTATCAAGGGAATTGCGTAAAGCTTCGGCTCCGCCGGCGCGAGCTCTCGCAGGAGCCGGTCTGATTCCGCGAAGCGCCCTGTCTCGCTGAGGACGGTTGCCCGAAGAATCACCCGATGGGTTTTGATTTTGTCTTTGGGATCGGGCAAGTTGACACCGTCGCCGGTACCGGCGGGCGCCTTGTAAGCAAGGTAGCCCAAAGACCTCAGTTTCTCCAGCGTGTCTGCAGGGACGGGGGACCCAGCGGGAGGTGTAGCCCTGGTGGTGTACTGCCGTACAAAATGGTTGAGACGTGCCTTGAACACATTGGTCTCGGCGCTCCGTTCGGCTCTAAGATCCGTGGTCTGGCCCGGATCCTTCGCCATATCGTATAGCTCGGGTCGCGGCGCGTCGATGTAGAAATGACGCGCGCCGATCAGAGCTCGCAGAGGGCTCCAGCCAAACGAGTTCTTGGGGTAGAAAGTTTCGGCATAGGCCATCCGGTCGTCGCGCCGTTCCGGATCATTTAAAAATGAAGCCAGGCTGTTGCCCTGAAACTGTTTTGTGAGGGGGTCGGTGAATCTCACGAGCTGAAGTACAGTGGGCGAAATGTCAATTGTGCTTACTACAGCATCTACTTTGCGGCCGCCCGGCATGACTCCGCGCGGTGCCTTGACGATCAAAGGAACTCGCAGAGTGGCCGAGTAAAGAAATAGTCCATGCTCGTCTTCACCGTGCTCTCCCAACGATTCACCGTGATCGCTCAAAAAGATGATCAGTGTGCGGTCATATAGCCCGGTTCGCTTCAGCGCGGTAAACACTCGGCCGATCTGGTCATCACAATAGGCAATCTCTCCATCGTAAAGATGACCGAAATACTGAGAGAAATAGGGCTCGGGAGGCCGGTAGGGACTGTGCGGGTCATAGAGATGAAGCCATGCAAAGAAAGGTTTTTCGGTGGGCCGAGAGGCATACCAGCTCAGGAAACGATCCACCGTCTCTTTGGCAACGCGATCCGCGTTTTGACGCGTTCCGGTTTCAAACGACTCCGCGTTTACTACGCTGTCATAGGTTTGGAATCCACGCCGCAACCCCCAAAAACTATCCAGCACCAACGAACTGACGAAAGCCGCTGTCACATAGCCATGCCGCTCAAATGCTTCGGAAAGGATTCCCACACTTGGCGGCAATCCGACGCCAGTAAAGTCGCGGACGGTGTTGTACATCGGGTACGTGCCAGTAAGGATGACCGCATGCGAGGGAAGCGTCAGTGGAACCTGTGCATAGGCGCGGTTAAACCGGACCCCATCCACAGCCAGCTGGTCGATGTTAGGCGTCTTAATCCGCTGATACCCGTAGCAGCCCAGGTGATCCGCGCGAAGAGTGTCCACGGTTATCAGCAGGACGTGTCCGCCTGAGCCGGAGTCCGCGGCCAGCGCTTGGGCCCGATCGCAGCATTCGGCGCCAAGGAACAAGGCCATCAGGAAAGAACACACTATTCTCGCTGGGGAGGTGATGGCAGCAGGTCTCATGCGCTGTTTGCATTCTGAAGAAGACAGCATGCCGTCACTCGACGATTGTGGGCGGCCGGACGAGGCACTGCTTCACCACGTCGTCGTTCAGGTCGATGCCCAATCCCGGCTTGGTCGGCAGGGTCCATTGTCCGTCGCGCACTTCCACTTCCGGGCTGGCCAGCTTCGCCCGCAGAAAGGACGGGAAGAAATCGTGATGGAAGAACTCGGTGTGGGGACAATTTGGCACCGCGGCAGCGAAGTGGTGGGTCGCGGCCACCGTCAGACCGGTCTTCCAGGCGTGCGGAATACAGGAGGTACCGCGCTCCGCAGCCATGCGGGCGCATCGGACGGCTTCGGTCAGGCCGCCCACTCTGCCGAGGTCGGGCTGAATGACGTCACAGTGGCCGCGGTCCATCAGCTCGCGAAATTCGTGTCGCGTCTGGAGAAACTCGCCCGCGGCTACCGGGGTGGTGGTCCCATCGGCCAGGCGTGCCAGGCCGTCAGTGTCGTCTGTATGTAGCGGTGTTTCGACGAACAAAAGCTTGGCATCCTCGACGTTTCGCAGTACCCAGAGTGCATCGTTCGAGTTCTTCCAGCGATAGCCCACGTCTATCATGAACTCCCGGTCCTCGCCCACGATTTGGCGGCACTCGTGAATGAAGTTCACCATCTCGCGATCGCTGGCCAGCTCATAAAACAGCATCTCCATCTTGATGGCGCGGTAACCCGCGGCAACGGCCTGTTTCATAAGAGCGACGCAGCAGTTCTTCATCATCGTCCAGGATCTCCCCTGCGGCATGCTCGGGAACAGCGTCAAATAGGGAGTGATGTGGTCCTTCGCCGCGCCGCCCAGCAACTGATATGCCGGCAGGCCCAACAGCTTCCCGCGAAGGTCGTGCAGAGCGTTATCTATAGCCGACATCAGCATGATGCCGAGACCGCGGCGGCCGTGATATATGGTGCCTTCGTACAGTTTGTCCCACAGACGTTCGACCTCGTGAGGATTTTCGCCCAGCAACAGATCGCGGATACTCAAGCTCCAGATGTGCGCCGATGGCGTTTCGAGTAACGCTGCAATCGCATTGGGAGGAGCGTCGGTCTCCCCCAGACCATAAACCCCATTGTCAGCGGTGACGCGGATCACCGCCGTGTCCACGGTGCCATCGCAATCAGCACTGTTGGATTGCGGGGCGCGCAATTGGAGGCATTCGATTTTCGCAATCTTCACCATAACGCTCCGGGTTACTCCGGCCGCAAATTACTGAAGGCTCGAAGAGATTCGATTGAAGGATCGAGTCCGTGCCCCGGCCGCGATGGAGCCACCGCGTAGCCGTCCACGAATTCCACTGGATGGGCCGGCAGACGGTTGAAGGCGAGATCGGAGAACTCGATGCGATCCGTTGACGGAAAAGCGACTGCGGCATGCACGGAGAATTCAAAAAGAGAATTGCCGAAGATCAAAGGTAGATGGAACTCGCGCGCAATATCCGCGCAGGCCAGAGCGTGATCGATGTCGGCGGAGACGCGCAAACGGCTGAACGCGCCCCGCTCGGCGAATTTCCGTAGCTCCCGATGGCCCAAAATGTAGTCGTGTCCGATAACATCCACGTCCACGCTTTTGTTAAGCCGCACGAATCCATCCAGGTCGTCGCGCGATAGGGCATCTTCAACGTAGGACATCCGCACTCCCTCTTTGATGAAAAATGTAATTGTCTCGATTGCCTCCTCACAGGTCCAGCCTTCATTGGCATCAATTGCGATCTCAACGTCTTCGCCGACGATTTCCCGCACGAGCTGTAGACGATGTAGATCGTCTTCGGGTTTGGGGCGACCTACCTTGACCTTGACGGCAAAGAAATTCCGTTCTGCGAACCGTCTGAAGATTTCATCCGCCTGACGATCGGTCAGTGGGAAATCGAGACCGCTGCCGTACGCTCGCACGCGATCATTCTTTGAACCCAGCAGCTTGTGCAGAGGCTGCTCTTTGCTCTTCGCCATCAGATCCCACAGGGCTGTGCGGATGGCAACCGACCGGTACGAGAAACTGGGGAACAGCTCATGGCGGCGCTCCCACAGCGGCTGTAGCTCGGATTGTTGCATCAATGGCCAGACGTGCTCCGCAAAATCCTGGCGAAGTTCGTCCGCGCCAGGCATAGGCATAAGCCATGGCGCGGGTTTAGTGAACACGCCCCTTGACACTGTTTCACCAAAGCCCCAACCCACCAGCCCCTGATCGGTTTTCAGCGCGACGATGAATACATCCTCAGTGTCGTAGTGACAAGTGCAATCTCCGATTACTCGCCCTGTCGGCAACTCACATCTCCATATCTCGAAACCAACAATCTGCGTTTTCATAAGAACCGGGTATCCGTCAGGAATGGTTCACAAAAACGATCAGTATGTTCCACGATGGAAAACGAGTCAAATGCCTTGCATACTCGACCACCTTTTTATAACCTTTATACCGGCCATGGCTGGGCCGGTCACATCGACGCGAATCCGGGGAGCCGAAACACAGCCGTTCTGAAAAAGCACCTCTCGATGAAGCCCCCAGCTAAGCCACTCCCTCGCGCCCCGGCCAGTCACTTCCGGTGGGCCATCGTAGGGCTGCTCTGCGCAGTTGCTTTCGTGCTCTACGTTGACCGCATCAACATTCTGGTGGCAGCGCCGTACCTGGCTTCGGAATTTGGACTTTTAACACAAGCGCTCGGAGAGGTGCTCAGCGCTTTTCTCTTCGGTTACGCATTTGGCTTGGTGCCGGTAGAGCTGGCTGGCTGACCGTTTCGGCCCCCGCAATGTTCTGACAGTGGCCGGCGTGAGTTGGGCCCTCATCACGCTATCGACAGGCATGATACAAAGGCACATTGGCGGTCGCGCCGTGAATGCAGTTGTGCTGCTCGAGAGCCTTCGGTTTCTGCTGGGCCTGTGCGAGGCGTGCGCATATCCGACTTTCGCTCGCGCACTGGCAAACTGGATGCGGCGCAGCGAACGAGCGCGGGCGAGCGGACTGATCCATGCGGCATCGGGTTTTGGAGGAGCATTCACTCCCGTTTGGATTGCACTGATTATCAGTCATTTTGGATGGCGCGAATCCTTTATACTTTCGGCCGTCCTGACGTTTTTGGTGGTGGTCTGCTGGCACCGTCTGGCGACCGACGAACCGGCTCAGCACCCGCGGGTGTCGCAACAGGAACTGGCAGAGATCGCGGCGGAAAAAGAAGAAACGCATGTAGAGAAGGCCGACTGGGCCTGGTACCGGCTTCTGGCCCGCTCTAGAAACGCTTACCTACTTTGTGCAAGCGAGTTTTTCTACGGAGTGAGCGGCTTCGTTTTTCTGACGTGGTTTTATACGTATTTTCAGGAAGTGCGCGGGGCGGGAAAGCTCTATGCCGCGATACTCTCCGCTCTGCCTTACGTGGGTATGACTGTCGGCGCTCCGCTCGGAGGCGTGCTCAGCGATCATTTCTTTCGCAAGTGGAGAAGTCCATGGGGGCGCAGTGGTGTCCCTTTCGCGGCCATCACTGTTTCCGGTAGTTTCTGTATGATAGCGCCCGCCATCCGGAACAACACCGTTTCGGCTATCGTTTTTTCTTTCGCCGCCGGCTTGCAGTTCGTGGCGGCTCCTCCGTTCTGGGCGGCCGTCATCGACATCACACGGAGGGGCACCGGCATCCTTGGCGGATTCATGAACGGCTCGGGAAATCTCGGTGCGGCCATTGGAACGGTGGCATTTCCCTGGATGGTCAGCCACATGGGTTGGGATGGCGCCTTAGAAGCTCTCGGGCGCAACAGCTTTAATCT
>Ga0070681_10004466_pt1 | contig 13328 bp, 14 predicted proteins | sample KBSC83BmetaG_FD_65650 | JGI IMG/M metagenome (GOLD analysis project Ga0070681, IMG submission 65650) | Corn rhizosphere microbial communities from Kellogg Biological Station, Michigan, USA - KBS C8-3B metaG | ecosystem: Host-associated > Plants > Roots > Rhizosphere | place: USA: Michigan... | reverse complement strand
GGTATCCGTAGAGGAAATAGACGATCAGCCCGATCACGGTCCAGCTGACGAACAGCAGCTTGGATTCGTTGTTGAGGTTGATGAACAGCAGCAAGCAGCCGGCAATCGACAAAGGCGCGACGATGAACAGCGCGGGCGTCCGGAACGGTCGCGGCCTATTCGGATCCTTCTTGCGCAAGATCATGACGCCCAGGGACACTGCCGCGAAGGCGAATAGCGTTCCCGCGTTCGAATAATCGGCCAGCGTGCCGACGGGCAGGAAGGCCGCCGCGATCGCGACGAAGACGCCCGTGACGATCGTCACAATGTAAGGCGTGCGGAACTTCTCGTGGACCGCCGACAGACGCTCGGGGAGCAGGCCGTCGCGGGCCATGACGAAGAAGATGCGAGTTTGGCCGTACATCATCAGCAGAACGACAGACGGGAGAGCGAGCGCGGCGGCCAGCCCGACGAGGTTGCCGAACAGTGGGTTGGAAACCTGCCGCAGGATGTGGGCCAAGGCTTCCTTCGAGCAAACGGTCGGCGCATTGGCGGCCTGGCAGGCGGCGGAGGCATAGAGCGCCGGCGAACCTTCCTTGAACGGAAGGCCGGTCGCCGGATCCATCAGCGGCTGGGCGCCGTAGGAGCCGACCACGCCTGCTGAAACCAGCAGGTAGAAGACCGTGCAGATCAACAGGCTGCCAATCAACCCGATCGGAACGTTGCGCTGCGGATTCTTGGTTTCCTCGGCAGCGGTCGAGACCGCGTCGAAGCCGACGTAGGCGAAGAAGATCGAAGCGGCGGCGCCGAGGATGCCGGTTCCCGAGGAGCTTAGCGGATTGCCCCAGCCGCGCGGAGCGAACGGCTCGAAGTTGCTCATGTGCCCGCTGATCATCGGCAGAGTGATGATGAGGAACAACGTCAGGGCCGTGACCTTGATCACGACGAGCACCGCGTTGAACGTGGCGCTCTCCTTGGTTCCGATGACGAGCAAAGTCGTCACGAAAGTCACGACCAGCACCGCGGGCAAATTGAACATGCCGCCGACTTCACCGCCCTGGAGAAAGCCCCATTGGATCGGCGGACCGACCTTCAAGGCATGCGGTATGTGCACCCCGACGGAATCGAGGAGCCCGCTGATAAATCCTGACCAGCCGACGGCGACCGCGCTTGCACCGAGCGCATATTCGAGGATCAGCGCCCAGCCGACCAGCCAGGCCATGATCTCGCCCATCACCGCGTAGGAATACGTGTAGGCGGAGCCGGCGACCGGCACCATCGAGGCGAGCTCGGAATAGCAGAGCGCCGCAAGCGCGCAGACCGTGCCGGCGACGATGAAGCTGACCATCATGCCCGGGCCGGCCTTCTGGGCCGCTGTCGCCGTCAGCACGAAAATTCCGGTGCCGATGACCGCGCCGATGCCGAGCAGGGTGAGCTGGAAGGCGCCCAGCGAGCGCTTCAGCGACTTCTTCTGTGCGGTCGCAAGGATCTCGTCGAGCGGCTTGATCCGGCCGCGGCTTGGTGCGCGCGGTGCTATGGTCGCCATGTTCATCCCCTCAGGTGAAAGATATTTGGGCGGAGCCTAGCGGCTCGCACGGTGAGGGCAATCCTCTTTCGATAGGCGACGCACTCAGCGGGCCAGCATCGGGCCGAGCGGCCGCCCGCCGAAGATATGGGCGTGCAGGTGCGGCACCTCCTGCCCGGAGTTCGAACCCACGTTGGCGAGCACTCGGTAGCCCGGTTCGACCAGTCCAGCATCGCGGGCGATCTTGCCGACGGCACGCGTGAACGCCGCGATCTCTGCATCGGAGGCGCGATCCGAAAAATCGTCCCACGAGACATAGCTGCCCTTCGGAATCACCAGGATGTGGGTGGGTGCGAGCGGATTGATGTCGTGGAACGCGAGCACATGCTCGTCCTCATAGACCTTGGTGCACGGCAGCTCCCCGCGCAGGATCCGGGCGAAGATATTGCTGTCGTCATAAGGCTGTGTCGCATCGATCGGCATTGCTGACTCCGCTTGACCGGCGTTCTCCGCCCGCTACCACAAAGCCATGACCGACGAGACCCCCGAGAGCCTGATCCCGTACGACGAGATCGTACAGGACGCGCTTCGGGCGGTGGTCGGACGAGTGCTGGGTGAGATCGAGGCGTCGGGCGGGCTTCCGGGCGAGCACCATTTCTACATCACGTTCAAGACGCGGATGCCGGGCGTTTCGATTCCGAAGCACCTGATGGAGCGCTTCCCCGACGAGATGACGATCGTGATCCAGCATCGCTTCTGGGATTTGAAGGTGGAAGACGACGCTTTCTCCGTCGGCCTGTCGTTCGGCGGGGTTCCCGCGACTCTCCACGTGCCCTTCGCGGCGGTCACGCAGTTCCATGATCCTCTCGTCGAGTTCGCGCTCACCTTCCAGGCCAATGCCGCCGAAGAGCCGCACGAGGAGCATGAGGAAGCCGAGAACGACGCTCCGGCGGACGAAGGTGAACCGCGCGAGGACGGCTCCAACGTCGTCAACGTGGACTTTACGCGGAAGAAGTAGCCAACCGTTCGCCCTGAGCTTGTCGAAGGGCCGTGTTTCTTCTTAGGGCCAGACCGAAACGGCAGGGCTTCGACACGCTCAGCCCGAACGGTTCAGGAGAATTCATGCCCAACGATACCCGCACCGAATCCGACAGCTTTGGGCCGATAGAAGTCCCGGCCGACGCTTATTGGGGCGCGCAGACCGAGCGGTCGATCGAGAACTTCCCATTCGGGCCGCGCGAGCAGTTGCCGATCGAAATCGTCCACGCTCTGGGCTTCATCAAGCAGGCGGCGGCTCGGGTGAACGCCCGCATCGGCGGCCTCGATCCCAAGATCGCGGAGGTGATCCAGCAGGCGGCGGGCGAGGTTGCCCGCGGCGATCTCGACGGCCAGTTCCCGCTGGTCATCTGGCAGACCGGCTCGGGCACGCAGTCGAACATGAACGCGAACGAGGTGATCGCCGGGCGCGCCAACGAGATCATGACCGGCAGGCGCGGCGGCAAGGAGCCCGTCCACCCCAACGATCACGTCAACAAGAGCCAGTCATCAAACGACAGCTTCCCAACGGCCATGCACGTCGCAGCTGCGCGCGCAGTCGATATGAAGCTGCTGCCCGCGCTCAGGCACATGCACGCGCGGCTCGCCGAGCAGGCCCGGCGCTGGGACGAGATCGTCAAGATCGGCCGCACGCACCTGCAGGATGCGACCCCGCTAACTCTCGGCCAGGAATTCTCCGGTTATGCGGCGCAGATCGGCGACTGCATCGAGCGGGTCGAAAGCGTGCTTCCCCGAGTGCTGCGGCTGGCGCAGGGCGGCACCGCCGTGGGCACCGGGCTCAACGCGCCCGAGGGCTTCGCCGAAGAATTCGCGAAGGAGATTTCGGGGCTGACGCGGTTGCCCTTCGTCTCGGCGCCGAACAAGTTCGCGGAACTCGCGGCCCACGACACCATGGTCGAGCTCTCGGGCGTGCTCAACGTCATTGCGGTCGCCGTGACGAAGATCGCCAATGACATCCGGCTGCTCGGCTCGGGCCCTCGCTGCGGCCTTGGCGAATTGAAGCTGCCCGAGAACGAGCCGGGCAGCTCAATCATGCCGGGCAAGGTCAACCCGACCCAGGCCGAGATGCTGACCATGGTCGCCGCCCAGGTCATGGGCAATCACGTGGCCGTGACAATCGGGGGGATGCAGGGCCACCTCGAGCTGAACGTGTTCAAACCGCTGATCGGGGCGAACGTCATTCGCTCGATCAACTTGCTGTCGATCGGCATGGAGAGCTTCACAACAAGAATGCTGGACGGCGCCGAGCCCAACCTCGACCGGATCGCCGAACTAATGAACCGATCGCTGATGCTCGTGACCGCGCTCGCGCCGGAAATCGGCTACGATAATGCCGCGGCCATCGCCAAGCACGCCCACAAGCACGGCAAGACGCTGAGGGAAGCCGGGCTGGAGCTTGGCCTGGTGGACGAGGAAACCTTCGACCGCGTGGTCAAGCCGGAGACGATGGTCGGCCGCTAGAGCTTCAGGTTCAGACGCACGCCGAGATTGTCGATTCCCGGGTTTTGCCGGCCGAACAGCTGGGCGTGGCTCATGTGCACCCAGCTCGCCTCGATGCTCAGCCGATCATTGATCCGGGTGCCAATCCCCAACTCGGGCTCGAACAGAACGCGGCTGCCGAAATCGATCTTGTCGTTCGAGAGGTCCTGGAACTTCTCCGCCGAACCGGTGTGGACGGCGATCCCAAGGCCCGGGCGGATGTAGATGCCATGGCCGAACTTCGCCGAGAGGCCGACCGCGGCGTAACTCGTGCCTCCGGCGGTATTGAGCGCACCGAAGATGTACGGCTGAAGCGGCGTATGGCCGATGTCCCCGCCACGGTAGCCGACCATTGCATCCATGCCGCCCTCGATGCCGCTCATGTCGGTCGGCAGCTTGACGTCGTGAACGTAAACACCGCCGAACAGCTCACCGGCGGAGGCCGGCGCCGAAAGCAGGCCGGCGGCCAAAGCGAAGCATACATACGCAGCGCGTTTCACAGGCGCCTCTCCTCGAACAAGCCCTTTCAATGTTTGATCGCGCTGATTGTGCCGCCCGCCGACGATGCAAGAACGGCCGTTTGCTGCTAGCCTGCCTTCAGCGGGCAGGAGCGATGCGTATGTGGCAGAAAGTTTCCAAGGCGATTACGATTGGCGCGTCAGTGGCCGCGCTCTCCGCTTGCGCCACCCTCGAAGGCAAGCCGCAGCACGTTGTCGGCCTTTGGGGCGGACCGCACGCCGCAGCAAATTTTTCCGGCGGCCTTGCCGATCTGCAGTTCGATTGCGCGTCGGGGACGATCGACGACCCGATCATGATTACCGAGGTCGGACCCTTCTCGGTCAAGGGAACCTATCGGATAGGCGCCCCCGGCCCCATCAAGGTCGGCCAATTCTTCAAAAGCGAGGAAGCCGTTTATTCCGGAGAAGTCGCCAAAGGAGCGGCGAAGAATTCCCCTCGCGTGATGACGCTCAGCGTCGCCCTCGAGGATGGGACCGCGCTCGGCCCCTTCACCCTCACCGAAGGCGCACCGCCGCAGATCACGCGCTGCCTCTGATCAGCGCGACTGCCACGCCTGCAGTGCAGCGCTGGGCGCGATCAGGTTGATGATGTTGAGAGCCAGATTGTCGCGGATCACGAACAGCGCAACGAGTTCGAGCGCGACGAGCAAGAGAACCGACATCCAAACGGGCAACTTGGAGGCGAGCCAAAAGCCCACGCACATCATCAGCATATCCGACACCGAGTTGATGACGCTGTCGCCGCTGTAGCCCAGCGCAGCCGTGGTCTCGCGGTACCGGTCGATCACGAAGGGTGTGTTCTCGATCACTTCCCACGCCGCTTCAATGAGAAGCGCGCATAGGAAACGCCACTGAACTGGCCAGCGGCGCACAACGAGCCACAGCAGCGCATAGAACAGAAGCCCGTGAACGACATGGCTGAGGCTATACCAGTCGCTCAGCATTTGACTGGTTTTCGGGCTGTCCCTTACGCCCACCCACAGATCGATCGTGCCGCAAGTGCAGACAGGGTGCCGGCCCATCGCAAGCTCGATCGCCGCTGCGGCCGCGACAATGGCGAATGCGATCATCGCGGTGCGGCGGCCGGTCATTCTCTTGTCATTGCGAGGAGCGCAGCGACGAAGCAATCCAGTTGTTCGGAGCTGACTGGATTGCCGCGCCCTTCGGGCTCGCAATGACGAGCAGCGCTTGCAAAGCACGGCTGTTCGGCGGACACAGGCGCGCGTGCTGAGGACCTACGGCCCTGACTGCGACGGACGCATCATCGATGCGAAGACCGAGCGCATTCCCGACGCGGCGGCATGGATCGACCTCGAAGAGCCGACTCGCGAAGAGGAAAAGCTCGTCGAGCAGTGCATCGGCGTCAACGTCCCGACGCAGGCGGAAATGGCCGAGATCGAGCCGTCGAGCCGCCTCTACGAGAGGAACGGGGCGCTCTACATGACCGTCAGTGCGTTACGCGGCGTCGACGAGCATTTGCCGACGACCACGCCGATCGGGTTCGTCCTTGCCGGCAACCGGCTGGTGACGATCCGCTATGCGACGCCGAAGCCGATCCGCACCTTTGAAAATCATGCCCGCCGTGAGCCCGAGCTCGTCCGCGACGGCACGACTGCACTGGTGCGCCTGCTCGACGCGATCATCGACCGTCTTGCGGACGAAATCGAGGGCGTCAGCGGGACGATGGAGCATCTCTCGCAGCAAATCTTCCAGGAACAGCAGGACCAGCGCCGCATTCCCGCCGACAAGCTGACCGCTCTCCTGACCAGCATCGGCCGCACCCAGACACTGCTGACGAAGATCCGCTACTCCGCGGTGAGCACGATGAGGATGCTAAGCTTCCTCGGCGGCTCGAACCTGGTTCATGACGAGACCCAGAAGGAGCTAAGGCATCACGTCGTAAGCATGACTACGGACGTCACATCGCTCAGCGAGCACGCGAGCTTCCTGACGGACAGCCTGCAATTCCTGTTGGACGCTTCGCTCGGCCTCATCAGCATCGAGCAAAACGCCGCGATGAAGCTATTTTCATGGGCGGCGGTGATCCTGCTTCCCCCGACGCTCATTGCCGGAATTTTCGGGATGAACTTTCACTACATGCCGGAGCTGAACTGGCATTACGGCTATCCGATTTCGCTCGCGCTGATGCTGGCGACCGCGGTCGGGCCGTATCTGTATTTCAAGAAGCGCGGCTGGCTTTAGGCTTCGGCGAGCGGGATCGCCGGAATTTCCATTTCGGGTTCGGGCTTAGCCTCGGCGGCGCGGCGGCGCGCAAGCGCTGCATAAGCGAGCGCGAGGTCGCCGGCGACCTCGGCCGAGTGCTCCTCTCCCTTGGCATGCGCGGCTGCGCGCGCCTCGGCGGCGCGTCGGCGGAAATATTCTGCGTCGTGCGTCATATTACCCATGTAGGGGGCGCCCGTTACGATGGCGAGACGATTGGACCCCGCCCGGCGCATAACTGGTTCTTTTCGCCGCATCGCCCCGCCCGGTTTGCGGCCCGCCCTAAGCGTTGCTAATCGGCCCGCGGCTCCCATCTAGAACGCAGCCCCAGAAAGACAGCGATGATCCCCACCGGCCAGGACAGCCTCCACACCCGCTCGGCCCTCGAAGTCGAAGGGAAAAGCTACGCCTATTATTCGCTTCGAAAGGCGGCGGAGACGCTGGGGGACATTTCGCGCCTGCCCTTCTCGATGAAGGTGCTGCTCGAGAATTTGCTACGCTTCGAAGACGGCGAGACGGTCACTGGGGACGACCTTAAAGCCATGGCCGAATGGTTGAAGGAGCGGCGGATCAATCGCGAGATCCAGTACCGTCCCGCCCGCGTGCTGATGCAGGACTTCACCGGCGTCCCCGCGGTCGTCGATCTCGCCGCGATGCGCGACGCGATGAAGCAGCTCGGCGGCGACACGCAGAAGATCAATCCGCTGGTCCCGGTTCACCTCATCATCGATCACAGCGTGATGGTCGACGAGTTCGGCAATCCGAAAGCGTTCGAGAAGAACGTCGAGTTCGAATATCAGCGCAACGGCGAACGCTACGAATTCCTCAAATGGGGCGCGAGCGCGTTCGACAATTTCCAGGTCGTCCCGCCCGGAACCGGAATTTGTCACCAGGTCAACCTCGAGCACATCGCGCAGTGCGTCTGGACGGGTGAGGACCAGAACGGCGAAACCGTTGCCTACCCCGACACGCTCGTCGGCACCGACAGCCACACGACCATGGTCAACGGCCTCGGCGTGCTCGGCTGGGGCGTGGGCGGGATCGAGGCCGAAGCCGCGATGCTCGGCCAGCCGGTCTCGATGCTCATTCCGGAAGTGGTCGGCTTCCGCCTCGACGGCGAGCTTCGCGAAGGCATTACCGCGACCGACCTCGTGCTCACCGTCACCCAAATGCTTCGCCAGAAGGGCGTCGTGGGCCGCTTCGTCGAATTCTTCGGGCCCGGCCTCGCCAACCTGCCGCTCGCCGACCGGGCGACGATTGCCAACATGGCGCCCGAATATGGCGCGACCTGCGGCTTCTTCCCGATCGACGAGCGCACGATCGATTATCTGAAGCTGACCGGCCGCGACGACCACCAGATCGCTCTCGTCCGCGCGTATGCGCAGGCGCAGGGCTTGTGGCGCGATTCCACGACGCCGGAGCCGTTGTTCACCGACACGCTGGAGCTCGACATGGGGACGATCGAGCCGTCGCTCGCGGGGCCGAAGCGGCCGCAGGATCGGGTGCTCTTGAGCGAAGTGGACGACAATTTCGCCCGCGACCTCGACGATATCTACCACAAGGGAAGTGACCCGCGCGTGCCGGTCGAGGGCGAGAGCTTCGATTTCGGCAATGGCGATGTGGCGATCGCCGCGATCACCAGCTGCACCAACACGTCAAACCCGTCAGTGCTCGTCGCCGCGGGCCTCGTCGCCAGGAAGGCTCGTGCGAAGGGCCTCAAGCCCAAGCCCTGGGTCAAGACCAGCCTCGCTCCCGGAAGCCAGGTGGTGACCGATTACCTCAACGAGAGCGGCCTCAGCGAAGACCTCGACGCGCTCGGCTTCGACCTCGTCGGCTATGGCTGCACGACCTGCATCGGCAATTCCGGACCGCTGGCCGAACCAATTTCGAAGGCGATCAGCGACAACGACCTCGTCGCGGTCAGCGTGCTTTCGGGCAACCGCAATTTCGAAGGGCGCGTGTCGCCCGACTGCCGCGCGAACTATCTGGCTTCGCCGCCGCTCGTCGTTGCCTATGCGCTCAAGGGCACCGTCCGCTCCGATATGGTCAACGAGCCGCTCGGCACGGCATCGAACGGCGAACCCGTGTTCCTCAAGGACATTTGGCCGTCGAATGCCGAGATCCGGGAGTTGATCGATGCGCACGTCCACTCGGACATGTTCAGGCGCCGCTATGCCGACGTCTACCAGGGCGACGAGCGCTGGCGCGCGATCGAAGTGACGGGAAGCGACACCTACAGCTGGCCGCCGCTGTCCACCTACATCCAGAACCCGCCCTACTTCACCGGGATGACGATGCAGGCCACTGTCCCGGCCGATATCGAACGCGCAAGGCCGCTGGCGATCTTCGGCGATTCGATCACCACGGATCACATCTCTCCGGCGGGAGCGATCAAGCCCGACAGCCCGGCCGGCCGCTACCTCCTCGAGCACGGCGTCTCGCGCGGCGAGTTCAACAGCTACGGCTCGCGCCGCGGCAACCACGAAGTGATGATGCGCGGCACCTTCGCCAACATCCGCATCCGGAACCGCATGCTCGACAATGTCGAGGGCGGGTTCACCTGCTACGCGCCCACCGGCGAAATCATGCCGATCTACGATGCGGCGATGCTCTACCAACAGGACAACCGTCCGCTCGTCGTCATTGCGGGCAAGGAATATGGCACCGGGAGCTCGCGCGACTGGGCCGCGAAGGGCACGGTGCTGCTCGGCGTTCGCGCCGTGATCGCCGAGAGCTTCGAGCGCATCCACCGGTCCAATCTCGTCGGGATGGGCGTGCTCCCGCTCCAGTTCCGCGAAGGCGAGAACGCCGAAAGCCTCGGGCTTACGGGCAGGGAAAAATACACGATCGGCGGCATTGCCGGACTCCAGCCCCGCCAGGACGTCGAGGTCAAAGTTTCGCGCGACGATGACAGTGAGTTCAGCTTCACTGCCCGGTGCCGCATCGATACCTACAACGAGCTCGCCTATTTCAACGCCGGCGGCATCCTGCAGTATGTGCTTCGGAGGCTGGCGGCCGCGTGACGGCGGTCCAGATCGCGGTCGAGATCGCGGGCTGGGTGGGCGCGCTGCTGATCCTGTTCGCTTACCTGCTCCTGTCGATGGGCAAGCTCACCGGCCAGTCGCTCACCTACCAGGTGATGAACATCGTCGGTGCCGCCGGATTCGTCATCAACGGCTGGTGGCACGGGGCCTTGCCGTCCGCGGCGCTCAACGTGCTATGGCTGTTGATCGGAGCGATCGCGTCATGGCGAATTCTGAAGAAAAGAGGCTCGTCGACCTCAGCCATGTGATCGAGCATGGGATGACGACCTATCCAGGTCTGCCGGGGCCGCACATCTGCGACTTCTGGACGCGCGAGGCCTCCGCCGAAAATTACGAAGACGGATCGAGCTTCCAGATCGGCCGCATCGACATGGTCGCCAATACCGGGACCTATCTCGACAGCCCCTTCCACCGCTACGCCGACGGAATGGACCTGGCCGATTTGCCGCTGCCGTCGCTCGCGGACTTGCCGGGAATCGTGGTCAGGCGGCCGTGGGAAAATGAGATTGCGACAAGCGCGTCGCACTTCGAGGGACTCGACGTCCGCGGCAAGGCGGTTCTCCTCCATACCGGTTGGGACCGGCACTGGCGAACCGAACGCTATGGCGAGGACCATCCGTTCTTGACCGCGGACGCGGCCGAATGGCTGGTCGAGAATGGCGCGGCGCTGGTCGGCATCGACAGCAACAATATCGACGACACCCGCGCGCGCTCTCGTCCCGTGCATACGAAGCTGCTCGCGGCGGACATCCCGATCTGCGAGCATATGACGGGCCTCGGCCAGCTGCCCGACGGCGGATTCCGCTTCTCGGCCGTGCCGCCGAAGGTGCGTGGCATGGGAACCTTCCCGGTGCGCGCCTACGCCGTGCTCGGCTGAGCCAGCGCATCCTTTAGCCAATCGGGAACGATCGCATTGGCCGGAATTGCGTCGACGCGCGCGTGGACGACCGACAGACCCACCTCGGGATATTCGACGCGCGAGCGTTCGCCGCCGCCGATGACGACCAAGAGGCGGCGGTTGACCTTCTGCCGCCAATTCATGCGCGCCGTGTTCTCCTGGCCGACGAAGCAGCCCTTGGTAAAGCTGACGCCATTGAGCTCGGCGGCGTTGCACTCCAGCCAGAGGAGCTCACCGAGTTCGGCGCGGCCTTCGCACACGCCGAGGCGCAACCGGTGCTCGAGCCAGCCGGTCGCCGGGCCGTCTGCCGGGGCGAGCCAGCGCGTGCCCAGCTCCGGCAGGCGGGGATCCGCGCTCCCCTGGCCGCTATCCTTTGACCAGTGAACTGCGATCTCCACGTCGCGTTCGATGCGAATTTGGCGGCGCAGACGGTAGATCGACAGCCGCTTGATCAACTCGTCCGCTGCATCCCCCTCGCAGTCGAGCAGCAAATCGTCGCCGTCACTCCACACGAGAAAATCGAACAGGCATTTGCCCTGCGGAGTCAGCAGCCCCGCCCAGACCGGAAGCTTGCCCGTTACGTCGCTCGTGACCAACCCCTGCACGAACCCGCGCACGTCCTCGCCTGAAACGCGGATCAGGACGCGGTCGGTGAGGGTGGTCGCAGCCATGGGTCTCAGTTAGGGAGCGCGACGTGGCTTCGCAAACGCTGACCATCCGACGGCCCGACGACTGGCACGTGCACCTGCGCGACGCCAAGATGCTGCGCACGGTCGCGCCCCATACCGCGCGGCAGTTCGCGCGGGCGATCGTCATGCCGAACCTCGTCCCGCCGATCACGACCGTCGAGGCCGCGGCTGCCTACCGCGAGCGGATCATTGCCGCGAGCGGGCCGGGATTCACGCCGCTGATGACCTGTTACCTGACCGACAATGCCAGTCCCGACGAGATCGCGCGCGGCTTTGCCGATGGCGCCTGGATCGCCGCCAAGCTCTATCCCGCCGGAGCGACCACCAATAGCGCCAGCGGCGTCACCGACATCCGCAACATCTACCCGACGCTCGCGCGAATGGAGCAGATCGGAATGGTGCTGTGCGTCCACGGCGAGGTGACCGATCCGGACGTGGACGTGTTCGACCGGGAAGAAGAGTTCATCGATCTTGTCCTGAAGCGGCTCGTCGAGGACTTTCCGGCTCTGAAGATCGTGCTGGAGCACATTACTACCGAACAGGCCGTCGATTTCGTCGAGCGCAATGCCCGGAATGTCGGCGCGACGATCACTCCCCATCACTTGATCATCAATCGCAACGCCCTCTTCGCTGGCGGACTGAGGCCGCACGCTTACTGTCTGCCGGTGGCGAAGCGCGAGAGGCACCGTCTGGCTGTCCGCAGAGCGCTGAAATCCCGCTCTCCAAATTTCTTCCTCGGCACCGACAGCGCGCCTCATGCTCGCGCGGCGAAGGAATCCGCCTGCGGCTGCGCGGGGATCTTCAACGCGCCCTATGCGCTCGAGAGCTATGCGACGGTGTTCGAGGAGGAAGGCGCGCTCGACAAGTTCGAGGCATTCGCCTCGCTCAACGGTCCGCGCTTCTACGGCCTGCCGGTGAACGAGGAGACCGTCAGGCTCGAGCGTACCGAAGTCCAGGTTCCCGAGGAAATCGACGGCCTCGTTCCATTCCATGCCGGCGAGCGCCTGGCCTGGAAATTGGTCGGCTGATCAGCCGTTGCCGCGGCCGGTCGCTCCGATCACCGCGTCATAATGGTCCTGCAGCCGCTGGTAGCATTCGCACGCCCGGCGCTTGAGACCGGCGCGGTCGATCACTCGGACAGTGCCGCGGCCGGTCACAATCAGTCCTTCGGATGACAGTTCCTTCGTCACGGCGTTGACCGTGGTGCGCTGTACGCCCAGCAGGCCGGCAAGCGCTTCTTGGGTCAACTCGATGCGGTCCCCGGCGCGATCCTGCACATGCAGGAGCCAGCGCGCCGCTCGCTCGGTAATCGAATGATAGGCGTTGCAAACGACCGACTGCATGACCTGCGAAAGGAGATAGTCGGAGTAACGACAGAACAGGTTGCCGATGAAGGGCGATCGGTTTTTCGCATCCTCCAGCGCCTTCATGGGAATCTTGAACGCCGGGCCGGGGACCAGCACCTGCGCCTTCGAGAATGCCGGCGCATGGCCGCAGCTGACGATCCCGCCGACCGCCCCTTCGCGCCCAACCGAAGCGACCTCGACGGTTCGCCCTCCGGACAGCTCGACGACCATCGTGATCATCGTTGGACCGACCGGGAACAGGCTCGCGCTTACCTGCTCGCCGCGCGTCAGGACAATCTCGCCCGGGTGAAGCTCGACGAGCCTTCCGAACGGCTCGATCAGCGCACGCGCCTCGGGGGAAAAAGTGGAAAGAAGCCGATTTCCGGCGAAGGCCTCATCGGCCTGCGTAAGTTCGTCCGTCGTTACCTGTGCCACGTGCAGTTTCCTTGAAGGACCCGCATACGGTATTCATTACGACCGCGGGCCAATTGCTGGAAACAATGCCCGGGCCGGAAAGTTGCTCCATCAGCCATCGACGGCTTCGACGGTCTTGCGGCTTCCCACCAGAAGGCAG
>Ga0070681_10004462_pt1 | contig 13334 bp, 14 predicted proteins | sample KBSC83BmetaG_FD_65650 | JGI IMG/M metagenome (GOLD analysis project Ga0070681, IMG submission 65650) | Corn rhizosphere microbial communities from Kellogg Biological Station, Michigan, USA - KBS C8-3B metaG | ecosystem: Host-associated > Plants > Roots > Rhizosphere | place: USA: Michigan... | reverse complement strand
CGGATGACCGCGATGTCGTCGGTGACGATGGCGCGGTCGACCAGCACGTGGCCGTCGCGCGCGATGCGCTCGACCAGCGTGCCGCCGGATGTGTCGGTTTCCAGGGTCCGCGTATCGGAAACCGTCAGCACGGCGATGTTCACCGGCTTGAAGGGCTTGGTCTCGTCGATCTTGTTCATTTGCCCATCCTAGCGCGGGAAGTCGAAAACTTATCCTTCGGGGCGTCGGAAACGAAGATCGATTTTTCCGCCACGAAGCCGCTTGCGATCAAATTTGCTCATTAACGCGCGGCAACGATCCATTGCTTGTCGTGGCGTGTCATGCGGCCTAGATCAAAGCCATGACCGACAAACCGACCGACTGGAAGCATGACGGCGTGCGGGTCATCCCCGCGGGCTCGCTCGACACCAATACCGCCCAGACTCCGGGCATGAACCGCGCCGCGGCGATCAACTTCGCCCGCGTCGGCGCCCAGAAGCTGTGGGCCGGCACCGTCACCATCCACGCCCATGCCAAGACCGGGGCCCACCATCACGGTCACCTCGAGAGCGTGATCTATGTCGTCAAGGGCCGTGCGCGCATGCGCTGGGGCGACCAGCTCCAGTTCATCGCCGAGGCCGGACCGGGCGACTTCATCTATGTGCCGCCCTACGTGCCGCACCAGGAGATCAACGCCTCGGAGACCGAGCCGCTGGAATGCGTGCTGGTCCGTTCCGACAACGAGGCGATCGCGGTCAACATCGACATCGCACCGGCCGAGAAGGTCGAGGAAGTCTATTGGGTCGATCCCACGCATCCACATCCTCACAAGCACTAGCTTGTGAGGATGTGCGGCGCAGAATAGATATGAATGCGCCACTGGAGTGGCGCGCTCCCAGCTACGCTTGAGCCCTCACCTCGGCCGATCGATCCCAGAAATTCGGCACGATCTTGTTGGTGTAGCCGGAAACGAAAAGGCTCGCCTCGCCCGTCGCCGGATCGAACGTGTGACGCCGCGCCGCGCCGATGTTGCCGCCATAGACGTGGATGCTGAGCGAGCCGCAGTCGCTCAACGCATTCGTCACCTTGTGAATGTCGCCGACCGACGGCCGCAGCACCTCGACATCGCCTGGCTTGAGGGTCGAGCACTCGCCCAGGGCCAACGCGCCGGTCGCGGCATCACGCACATAGGCCTGCGACGTCTCCGAGCCGCGCAGCATGCCGACGAGGCCCCACATCTGATGGTCGTGCACCGGCGTGCAGGCCGACGGCGCCCACACGAAGCTCACCACCGAGAAGCGCTCGAACGGATCGCACCACAGCATGTTCTGCGCGTAGCCGTGCGGCGGACACTGGGCCATCTGCTCCGGCAGCCAGTCGTCGTGGCTCACCAGCTCGCCCAGCAGCCTGGCGCCGACCTCGACGATCGCGCCCTCGTCCTTGTCCTGCCACGCCCCGCCGACCAGAGAGGTCATGTCGCCGATGAAGCGGCGCAGGCGGGCCAGGTTGGTCATTTGCCGAAGATGGCGTCGGTGTCGGCACCGAGCGCCGGCGGCTCGCGGCGCTTGGCCATGTCGACGCCCGAGATCTTGATCGGGAAGCCGAAGGTTTTGGTCTTCACGCCCGACGGCAGCTCCATGTCCTCGATCCAGCCCATGTGCGCGACCTGCGGGTCGGCCAGAATCTGGCTGTAGCTGTTGATGCGGCCGTACGGCACGCCCGCCGTCTCGAAGGCGCCGATCCAGTGATCGACTCCCTGCTTGGCGAACTCGGCTTCCAGCAGGTCCTTGAGCGCGCCCTGGTTCTCGGCGCGCAGCGTGGTCGTGGCAAAACGCGCATCGGTCAGCAGGTCGGGCCGCGCCACCACCTGGGTCACGCTCTGCCACAGCTTGTTGTTGCCGGCGGCGATCACGAAATGGCCGTCGCGCGCGCGGAACGCCTGGTAGGGCGCGTTGCGCGGATGCGCCGAGCCCAGCCGCCGGGGATCCTTGCCGCTGCCGAACAGCTCGCTGGTCTGCAGCGCCGCCATGCCGAGGCTGGCGCCCAGCATCGAGGCGTCGACATGCGCCCCCGGTCCGCCGCCCGCGACCCGGCGCAGGACGGAGACGATCGTCAGCGCGGCATAGAGTCCGGTGCCGACGTCGGACACCGGCACGCCGCACTTCACCGGCGCGCCGTCGGGCTCGCCGGTGACGCTCATCACGCCGCTCATCGCCTGCACGGTGACGTCGAAGCCGCCGTCCTTCGCGCGCGGCCCGGTCTGGCCGAAGGCGCTGATCGAGCAATAGACGAGGCCGGGCTTCTCTTGCCTGAAAGAATCGTAGCCGAGGCCCAGACGCTCCATCACGCCCGGCCGGTTGTTCTCCAGCAGCACGTCGGCCGACAGCACGAGTTTGCGCGCGGCTTCCTTGTGTTTCGGATCCTTGAGGTCGAGCACGACCGAGCGCTTGTTGCGGTTGATCGAGGCGAAGTTCTCGCTGAAGCCGCCGCCCGGGCCCTCGGTGATCGGCGGCCACTGGCGCATCATGTCGCCGTCCGGCGGCTCGACCTTGATGACCTCGGCGCCCAAATCGGCCAGCAGCATGCCGCAATAGGGACCGGCCAGGACCTGGCAGAACTCGACGACCTTCACGCCCGCGAGCGGCAGCACCTCAGCGACTCCGGTCCTGGGCGGCGTAGCGCGGCCACTCGTGCGCGGCGATCTGGTCGAGCGACGGCGTCGCCTGGCCGAGCCGAATCTCATAGAGCCAGTAGTTCGCCAGCACGCGCTGGACGTAGTCGCGGGTCTCGTTGAGCGGGATCGAGGCGACATAGAGCAACGGGTCCTGCGAGGCGTTCAGCGTGTTGTCCCAGCGGATCACGTTGCCGGGCCCGCCGTTGTAGCCCGCCGCGGCGCGCACCAGGTTGTTGTCGACGCTGTCGAGCAGGGTCATGAGATAGGCCTGGCCCAGCGAGATGTTGGCCGACGGATCGTACGGATTGGCGCCCGCGGTCTCCGGGGCGTACTTGGCCGTCACCAGCCGCGCCGTGCCCGGCATCAGCTGCATCAACCCCATGGCGCCGGCGAACGACCGCGCCTTCGGGTTGAACGCAGACTCCTGGCGCATGAACGAATAGACCAGCGCCTTGTCGAGCGAGAAGCCGTTCAGCGGCTGCCATGTCGGCATCGGATACATCGCGCCGTCATAGCCCTTGAGCCGGTGGCGCTGGTCCCATGCCGCGTTGCCGACCTTGATCGACAAGGTCGGCAACGCCGCCTTGTTGGCCAGCGCCAGGATGGCCTCGATGTACTGCGGATCGGCGTCGAGCGAGGCGGAGAACAGCTCGCGCTCGGCCGCGGTGGAGGCACCAAGCTGGAGCAGCGCCAGTGCGCGATGGCCGACCTTGTCGTTGCCCAGCAGGCTCGCCATCGAGCCGTCGAGCGGCGGCACGTTCCAGTCGGGCTCGATGCGCATGCCCAGCACCTTCTGGGCCACCAGGCCGTAGAAGGTCCGATTGAACAGCGCGGCCCGCTTGAGATAGGGCGCGAACTTCTGCGGATTGCCCGCCAGCAGATTGGCGCGCGCGGCCCAGAAGGCGCCGGCCGAGAGCGTCCACGACGAGGCCTGGTCGGGTGCGGCGTCGGCCACGAGCTCGAAGCGGCGCGCCGCCTCCGGCATGTTGCCCCCGGTGAAGGCGGCAAGGCCGGCGCTCCAGTTGGCGTCGGGCGGCGCGCTGATGTCGACCGGCACCTGCACGCCGCGCTGCGAGTCGGCCTCGAGCGCATGGGTGCGGATGCGCCCGCGCCACAGCTCGACTTCCTGCGGGCCCAGCGTGTCGGTCGTGGTCTTGCGGTCGAGCAGCGCGAAGGCCGCGTTGAAGCCGCCGTCGTTGACCATCTGCTCAAGGCGCGCGCGCAGCTCGGAGGCGCGAGCGGCGTCGGCGCCGGTCACGGTGCGGGCGGCGGCGAAGGACGGCGAGGGCGGAGCCTGGCTGACGAAGCTCGCGGGCGTCAGGTCGGGCCCGCCCTTGGTACGGCGCATGACGGCCAGCTTGTAGATCGCCGGCGCATCGGGATGGTCGTTGTAGTCCTGCAGCCACGCCGCCAGCTGGTCGTAGCGCGCGGTGTAGGTGCGCGAGAGCAGGCGCTGGGCGCCGACATAGCCCATCAGCGTCTTGTCGGTGAGGCGGGCGATCTCGGCGTCGGCCTGGGGCCAATGGCCGGCGGCCTGCGACTGGAAGATCTGGCGATAGAGCGCGAGGTTGGCGGCATCGAGCGCTGTCGGCAGGCCGGCGACCGGCGCGATCTCGTCGAGCTCGATGACCGGCGGCGGCGGCACGAACACCGGATGGCGAACCGCCGGACGGGCCGCGACATGGGTGGCGCGCGCGGGATGGGCGGCATGAGCCGGATGAGCGAGCGGATGGGCAACCTGGACCGCGGGCTTGGCGGCACTGGCCGGCTTGGCGGCGCTGGCGGGCTTGGGTGGCGGCTTGGGATGGGTCTCGGCCAGCGCCGGCGACACCACGAGGCTCGCCGCGCCCAGCAGAACGATCAGAAGATTCCCTGTCATGGACCCACCGTAGTTTGAGTTCCCATGTGGCCACAAGCGCCGGCTGGCTATACTGCGACAAACAGGAGGATCCCATGGCCCTGCACCAGGAGCGCGCCGCCGCCGTCCGGCAGCTGATCGAGCAGACCCGCGAGCTCGAGAAGGCCGGCGTCACCTACCAGACTCTCGACCGCATCGGCGGCCTGCTGGCCGGCCTCGCCCGCCGCACCGACCTGTTCCCGCCGGACGAGTTCCCGATCGGCGCCGACGGCGGCATCTATCGCCTGAGCGAGGATCCCGACCACCGGTTCACCCTCTATGCGTCGGCCGGCGGTCCCGGCAAGAAGGTGCCGCCGCACAATCACACGACCTGGGCGATCATCGCCGGCGTCCATGGCGCCGAACGCAACGTCGTCTACGACCGGCTCGACAACCGCGACCGCGCCGACGTCGTGCAGCTGCGCGAGAACGCAGCCAGGGGGAAGACGCTGCGCACCGGCGACGTCATCGCCTACCTGCCCGACGACTTCCATCACATCGAGACGCCCGCCGACGCGGGCAACGCGCTGCATCTTCACTTCTACGGCCTCAGCCTCGAGCATCTGCCCGGGCGCGTGATGGTCGATCCCAGCGGAAAGGCAAAACGCTTCATGTCCAAGGCCAAGATCCTGACGCCCGTCCTGTCCGTCCAGCAGGTCAAGGCGATGCTGAAGTCCGACGAGATCTTCGCGTTCTTCGACGTGCGCGAGGAAGGCGAGTTCTCGATCAAGGGCCACCCGCTGTTCGCCACGCCGCTTCCCCTCTCCCGCCTCGAGCCGCGCGCCTTTGCGTTGCTGCCCGATCCGGCGACGCGGGTCGTGCTGATGGATAGCGGCGAGGAGGGACACGATCCGCAATGGGGTGGCCGCGCCAACCGCGCCGCCGCCAGGCTGAGCCAGATGGGCTACAACAACGTGGCCGTCGTGAACGGCGGCCTGAAGGCGTGGGCCGCCGCGGGCTACGAGGTCTTCACCGGCGTCAACGTGCCCAGCAAGGCGTTCGGCGAAGTGGTCGAGCACGACAACGACACGCCGCGCATCGACGCCGCCGACGTCCAGAAGCTGATCGATTCCAAGGCCGACATGGTGATCCTGGATTCGCGGCCGATGCCGGAGTTCAACAACATGTCGATCCCGACCGGCATCGACTGCCCCGGCGCCGAGCTGGTCTATCGCGTGAAGGACTTCGCGCCGCGCCCCGAGACGCTGGTGGTCGTGAACTGCGCCGGCCGCACGCGCTCGATCATCGGCGCGCAGTCGCTGATCAACGCCGGGCTGCCCAACAAGGTGATGGCACTGAAGAACGGCACGATGGGCTGGCACCTCGCCGGCCTCAAGGTGGCGCGCGGCGAGACCAAAAGCTTCGGCCCGCAGGGCGCCGATGCCGCGAAGTTCGCCCAGGCGGCCGCCGCCGACATCGCCAGGCGCATGAAGATCAGGAAGATCGACATGGCGGGCCTCAAGAAGCTCGAAGGCAACGGCCGGCCGCTCTACCGGCTCGACGTGCGCGATCCGGCCGAATACGCCACGGGTCACATCAAGGGCTTCCGTCATGCCGCGGGCGGCCAGCTCGTGCAGGCGACCGATCAATATGTCGGCGCGCGCAACGCCACGATCGTGCTGCACGACAACGACGGCGTGCGCGCCACCATGACCGCGCACTGGCTCATGCAGATGAACTGGAACGAGACCTACATCCTCGACCATGCGCCGTCGGCGGCCGAACTCACGACCGAGGCCGAGCCACGCTTCCCGGCCGGCTTCGCGATGCCGGCGCCCGCGTCGGTGAGCCCGGCCGAGCTCGACAAGTCGCTGAAGCAGACGCTGGTGGTCGACCTCGATACCAGCCTCAAGTATCGCGACGGCCACGTGCCGGGCGCGTGGTTCGCCGTGCGCGCCAACCTCGCCAGGACGTTGCCCGAGATGCTGAAGCAGCAGGCGGGCGTCACGCGGCTGGTCCTGGTCTCGCCCGACGGCGAGATCGCGGCCCTGGCCGCGGCCGAGGCCGCCGAACTGTCGAATGGCCTGCCGGTCGCCATCCTGGCCGGCGGCATGAAGGCGTGGCGCGATGCCAGGCTCGCGGTCGAGACCGGACATGTGCGGATGGCCGATCCGCCGACCGACGTCTGGTACCGCCCCTACGACTTCAAGGAGGACGTCGAGGCCGCGATGCGCCAGTACCTCGACTGGGAGGTCGACCTGGTCCCGCAGGTCAAGCGTGACGGCGACGCCAGCTTTGCGGTTCTGAAGCCGGAAAAGCATGCTTAACCGATTGGTCCACAAGGGAAATCGGCTCCTTGACAGGGGTAGTACCAACCCCTAGACATCCGCCCGCGTCAGGGCGGCAGATGCGATGAAGCAACGTCGTTCGGAGGCATAGGCAATGGAGACCCCGGAACGCGATCCTGAAGGAGAGCGGCGGCGGTTGGACGACCTGGACGCCCGCCTGAAAAAGGCCCGCGGACCGGAGGTCCGGCCGACGCAGGACATGCGGGTATCTCACCGGGAAACCGGCGTTGCCTATCGAGTGCTGGTGGATATGATCGCGGGCCTTTTGGTCGGGGGATTTCTCGGCTATTGGCTCGACCGTTGGCAAGGCTGGGCGCCGTGGTCCCTCATCGGGGGCCTGATCGTGGGGTTTGCGGCCGGCGCCAACAATGCGTGGCGCGCCATCCGGGTCTACTCGGATCAGGCGGACAAGGGGGGGAACAGGCTCCCCTGATGTCCAAGGGCGTTTTGAGGGAGTGGGGACGACATGCATAGCCCGATGGAGCAGTTCGAGATCAAGCGACTGCTCAATTTCCATATCGGCTCGCTCGATGCGTCGTTCACGAACTCCGCCCTGTGGATGGTGGTCGCGGTCGCGCTGGCCACCGTCGTCTTCGTCTTCGGCATGAGCCGCCGGGCCATGGTGCCGGGCCGCCTGCAGGCAACCGCCGAACTGGGCTACGAGTTCATCGCCGGCATGGTGCGCGACAACGTCGGCAACGCGGGCCGCAAGTACTTCCCCTTCATCTTCACGCTCTTCGTCTTCATCCTGTTCTGCAACCTGCTCGGCCTGGTGCCCTACGCCTTCACGCCGACCAGCCACATCATCGTGACCTTCGCGATGGCGCTGGTGGTGTTCCTGGGCGTCACCGTCATCGGCTTCGTGCGCCACGGCGCGCACTTCCTGTCGTTCTTCGTGCCCAAGGGCGTGCCGCTCGTGCTGCTGCTCCTGCTGGTGCCGATCGAGGTCATCTCCTACTTCGTCCGCCCGTTCAGCCTCTCGATCCGCCTGTTCGCCAACATGCTGGCCGGCCACACGATGCTGAAGGTGTTCGGCGGCTTCGTCGTCATGCTCGGCCTCTACGCCGGCTGGGCGCCGCTGGCCTTCATCATCGCCTTCACCGGCCTCGAGCTGCTGATCGCCTTTCTGCAGGCCTACGTCTTCGCCATCCTGACCTGCCTGTATCTCAACGACGCCATCCACCTGAGTCACTGACGGCGGCGCTTTTCTCCAACACGACTCGACACCTCGAAAGGATATTCTCCATGGACGCTTCTGCAGCCAAGCTCATCGGCGCCGGCCTCGCCACCATCGCTCTCGCCGGCGTGGGCGTCGGCATCGGCAACATCTTCGGCAGCTTCGTCTCGGGCGCGCTGCGCAATCCGGAAGCCGCTCCGCGCGTGTTCGGCAACGTGCTCCTGGGCTTCGCGCTCACGGAAGCCGTGGCGCTGTTCGCGCTCGTCATCGCCTTCATGATCCTGTTCGTGTTCTAAGCCACAAGGCTTGGGACCCAGACGATCATGAAGAAATCGGTCTACAGCGTGCTGACGGCGGGTCTCGCCGTCGGCGCAAGTGGCGCAGCCCAGGCAGCCGAAGGCGGCATGCCGCAGCTCAACTTCCACGACTTCGCCCCGCAGCTCGTGTGGCTGCTGATCGCCTTCGTGGTGCTGTACCTGATCATGTCGAAGCTCGCGGTTCCCGCGATCGCCGACACGCTCGAGAAGCGGCAGGCCAGGATCCAGGGCGACCTGGACGCGGCCGAGAAGGCGAGCGAGGACACCCGCGCCGCCGTCGACGCCTACCAGAAGCGCCTGTCCGACGCCCGCGAGGCGGCCCGCGGCCTCACCCGCGAGCGCAGCGAGGCCGATACGTCGGCAGCGACCGCCCGGCTCGGCGAACTCGGCGCCAAGCTCGCCGCGCAGGTCGATGCCGCCGAGCAGCGCATCGCCGGCCAGCGCAAGCAGGTGATGGAAGGGCTCGAGGACATGGCCCACGACATTGCCGCCGACGTCTATGCCAAGCTGGCCGGCAGCGCCGCCGACAAGGGCGCCCTCGGCGCCAAGGTCGCCGCCGCCGCGAAAGGAAGCGTCTGATGGGTAGCGCATTCGCCGCCGACCATGCCGCCGCCGCCGAGCACGGCGGCTTCCTGGCCAGTCCGGAGACCTGGGTCGCCGCCGCCTTCCTGCTGTTCATCGCGCTGTTCGGCAAGATCCTGTGGACCAAGATCGCAGCCCTGCTCGACAAGCGCGCCACCGACATCCGCAAGGCGCTCGACGAGGCGTCGCGGCTGCGCGCCGAGGCGATGAAGGCCAAGGCCGACGCCGAGAAGACGCTGGCCCAGGCGACCGCCGAGGCCGAGAGCATCCTGGCGATGGCCCGCGCCGAAGTGCAGAGCATGCAGGCCCGCGCCGCCCAGAGCCTGCAGAACGCCATCGCGCTGCGCGAGCAGCAGGCGCTCGACCGCATCGCCCAGTCCGAAGCCGCCGCCGCCAAGCAGGTGCGCAACACCGCCATCGACGTGGCGCTGGGCGCCACCCGCGCGTTGCTGCGCGAGCAGGTCGGCTCGGGCCGCACCGCCGCGCTGATCGACGACGCGATCGCCGAGCTGCCGCGCAGCAAGCACTAGACTTCAGACATCCGGATCGCCCGCACAAAATCAATCGCGGGCTACCTATGGCCCCCGTCGCAAGACGGGGGTTTTCTTTTGTCAGGGCCCAAAGCGCGTTGGAATTCGCGCCAGGTCCTGCAGCAGGTCGGGCGGCATGTCGGAAGGCTTGGACGAGTTGGCGCTGGCGCTGATCGAATCGACCAGCCCGCCGAAGCGCGCCTCGATCGCCTTGGCGATCTGGTCGTGGCGGCCGACGGCGGCGAAGCGGTGGACGACGTCGTCGGAAATCTCGGCGGCGATCTCGCTCCACTTGCCGGCCTTGGTCATGGCGTTGAGCCTCGGCCCGAGGTCGGCCAGTCCCTCCTCCTCGAACACCGGCCAGTAGGCGGGCGTCGAGCCGTAGAAGGCCACGCGGTAGCGCACGTACTCCAGCAGCTCGGCCACCGCGGCATCGTCCTTGCCAGTGACGACGAAGCCGCCGCCCGAGACCTCGAAGCCTTCCCGCGCGCGACCCGACGCCGCCAGCCCGGCCGACAGGATCGGCATGATCCGGTTCTCGAGGTACTTGCGCGTGCAGAAGATGTGGAGCTTGGCCCCGTCGCTCTCCTCGGCCGCCACCTTCAGCATCGCCGGACCGACGGCCGCCAGACCGATGCGCGGCGCGGGGGCGGCGTAGTTCTCCGGCACGAAGTTGGGCGTCATCAGGGTGAAGCGGTAGTGCTTGCCCTCGTAGGCCAGCTTGCCGTCGCCCTTCCACGCCTTCCAGATCGCGCGCACCGCCTGGATGTATTCGCGCATGCGCGGCGCGGGCGGCGTCCACGGCACGGAGAAGCGCTTCTCGTTGTGGGCGCGGATCTGCGAGCCCAGCCCCAGCGTGAAGCGCCCGCCGGTGCTGGCCTGGATGTCCCAGCCGACGTTGGCCGCCACCATGGGCGAGCGCGGGAAGGAGATCGCCACGCCGGTGTGCAGCTCGATCTTGCTCGTGGCGACGCCGGCCACGGCCAGCGCCAGGAACGGATCGTGACGGTTCTCCTGCGTGCTGACGCCGGTGTAGCCCGCGGCCTCGATCGCCTGGGCGGCCGGGCCCACTTTACGCAGGTCTTCCTGCGGGAGGGTTGTGAAGACTCGCATCGTTGGGTCCTGTTCTCTATTCGACGACGTCGTCCGCGCGGGCGAGAATCGTGGGCGGCAGGGCGAGGCCAAGCGTCCTGGCGGTCTTGAGATTGACGGACAACTCGAAGGTGGTCGGTTGCTGGACCGGTATCGCGGCAGGCCTCTCGCCCTTGAGGACTTTTCCAGCGTACGTCCCGACCAGTCGATAGACCGCTTCGAGATTGGTGCCGTAGCTGATCAGGCCGCCGGCGGCAGTGAAGGCGCGCTCGAAGAACATCGTGGGCATCGCGTGGCGTGCCGCCAGCGCCGCGAACTGCTCGCGCCGGCTGTCGAAGAATGGATCGGCGCCAACGGACAGCGCGCTGGCCTTCAGGCCGGCCAGGCTCGCGAAGACCGCGTCGATCTCGCTTTCAGTCGCGGCCTTGACGATGGGGACCTGCACCCCCTGCGCACGCTCCGCTTCCGCTGCATCGTGGATCGTCGGCGCCGCCGTCGAACTTCTCGGGTTCACGAGCTGGGCGAATACCTTGCCCGCGGGAAGCATCTCGTGCAGCAGCTCGATCCGCTTGCCGGTCAACTGGGTAAACAGGATGCTCACGCCCGTGGCGTTGCCGCCTGGCCGGGCAAGGCTGGCAACCAGGCCGTTTCCGACCGGATCGTCGCCCACTTCGAAGACGATGGGGATCGTGGATGTCGCCTTTTTTGCCGCTATCGCCGGTGGGGGCGCCATCGCGACAATGAGATCGACCTTGCGCGCGACGAGCTCGGCGGCCAAGGCCGGCAGCCGATCGTAGTGGCCTTCGGCGAAGCGGTACTCCATTGCCACGTTCTTGCCGACGACAAAGCCCGCATCACGCAGTCCCTCGAGGAACACGGAAGCGGTCGGCGCATAGTCCGGCGCCGCGGAGTGGAGATAGCCGATCACCGGCATCGCCTTCGACTGTGCGCCGGCCACGAACGGCTGCATCCCGACCGCGCTGCCGGACAGAATAATGAACGCACGACGGCGCATGCCCCCTCCCTATCGGTCCTGAACTCCAGGGCAACGAGCCTAGCACGCCGCCGCACCGGCTACCCGCCTGCCTCTAGGGTGAAACCGGCGTGCGCGCGTCGGCGATGATGCGGCCGCCGATCAGAATGAAGGATGCGCCGGCCACCCGCTCGATCCAGTGCCGCGCGTTCTGGAAGCGCCGCATCACCGGCGCCGACGACATGAAGAGCGAAACGATCGAGTACCAGACCAGCCCGCTGGCCACCACCAGGGCGATCATCAGCGCCATCAGCCATGCCGGCGTGGCCGCTGTCACGGCGGTGGCAAAGACGCTGGCGAACAGCACGATCGCCTTGGGATTGGTGAGCGTCACCAGGAAGCCGAAGACCAGCGGGTTGCCGCGCACCAGCCCCTGCGATGCGCCCGCGCCGATCGCCGCGGGCTTCGAGAACAGCAGCCGCAGGCCGAGGTAGGCGAGATAACCGCCGCCCAGCACCCTCACCGCCCAGGTGAGCCACTGGAACTTCACCAGTACCGCCGACAGGCCGAGCAGGCTGAGCGTCGCGTAGAAGCCCAGCCCGATCGAGACGCCCATCGTGGTCAGGAGCCCCGCCCGCGTGCCGCGCGTCATCGACGAGCGCACGACACCCACGAAGTCGGGACCGGGCAGGATGAGGGCCGGAATGAACACGCCGAAGACCGGCAGGAGGATGTGAAGCGTTTCCATCCCCAACTCTCGCCCCGAGCCCCCTCCCGTGCAAGGCCGCCGAGACGCAAGGTCGCAAATCGTTGCCAACCACCCCATTTGGTGCATGTTTGCGCAATGATCGAGTTTCTCGCGGATCTCAAGCGCCGGATCGTGCTGGTGCGGTACTCGTCGGAACTCTCCGCCGGGAATCTCGCCAGGCTCGACAAGATGGCTGCCGACTTCGTGGCGCGTGAGGGAGCCATGGACGGCATCATCGACTTCAGCGACATACCGACATTCGATATCCCGACAGCGGTGGTCGCCGACCACGGCCGGGCGCGCAGACGCATGTCCGGCTATCGCCGCGTCTTCATCGTGAAGGATGAGCTGGCCTTCGGCATGCTGCGCATGTACGGCGCCTATCAGGAGAACCACGACGAAGATGCGCCCAGCATCGTCTACTCGCTCGCCGAGGCCTTGGCCCTGTTGGACGCGGAGGGCGCGGTCTTCGCCCCCGTGGCCGTCGAACCGCGAGGTTGAGGCCGGCTTGGTCTGTCGGCTCGAACGACCCACTGACCGAGAGTCGGCGGGTCATCTCACGATCGACAATCCCTACTCCGCCGCCTGCTTCACCGGATCGACGCCCGGCGGGTTGTTCGACGGCCGCCAGCGCAGGACCGGCTTGCGGGCCGCCAGGGTCTCGTCGAGACGGCGGCGCGGCGCATACAGGGGCGCCGCCTTGAAGGCCTCGGCCGCGGTGCCGCTCTTCGCGCGCCCGGCCAGCGACTTCAGCGCGGCGATGAACTGGTCGAGATCCTCCTTGGCCTGGCTCTCGGTCGGCTCGATCAGCATCGCGCCGTGCACGACCAGCGGGAAGTACATGGTCATGGGGTGATAGCCCTCGTCGATCATCGCCTTGGCGAAGTCGAGCGTGCTCACCCCGGTGTCCTTCAGGAAGCTGTCGTCGAACAACGCCTCGTGCATGCACGGACCGTCGAAGGCCGGCGTCATCGTGCCCTCGAGTGCAGCCATCACGTAGTTGGCCGACAGGACCGCGTCCTCCGCGACCTGCTTCAGCCCGTCGGCGCCGTGGCTCATGATGTAGGCCAGCGCGCG
>Ga0070681_10004461_pt1 | contig 13334 bp, 11 predicted proteins | sample KBSC83BmetaG_FD_65650 | JGI IMG/M metagenome (GOLD analysis project Ga0070681, IMG submission 65650) | Corn rhizosphere microbial communities from Kellogg Biological Station, Michigan, USA - KBS C8-3B metaG | ecosystem: Host-associated > Plants > Roots > Rhizosphere | place: USA: Michigan... | reverse complement strand
GTCAGCTCGCGGATGAGGTGATCGGTGTTCGACATCGGTTGCCTCCGACAGGATGTTTTGGCAACCCTCTGTTACCGCATCAGGCCGCCATCCACCCCCATAGGATCTCGTCCCGAGGGTCCACGCCTTTCTGTGAAGCGATCACCACCGCTACAAGGCGTGGATGCCTTACGGGGAAGCGAAGCTTCCCCTAGCGGCAGGCGAAGCTTCGCTTCGCCGAGAGCTCGCGACAGGCGCGAGCATGACGACCGAGAACCGGTCAAGGCTGATGCGTTTCAACCGCCGGGTCGGCCGCGCCGGCGGCGGCGCGGCGCAGCCGCAGCATGAGGCGTATCGAGAAGGGGATCGACAGCAGATAGACGGCTGCGATCACGATGAAGGTGATCCAGGTTTCGGTCGCGAGTCCGGCGGCGATGATGCCGCCGAGCAGCAGGGTCGGCAGCACCATATGATTGGGTACGCGGACCCGCTTCATCGCGAAGGTCGGAATGCGGCTGATCATCAGCGCGCCGACGAACACGATCCAGGCCGCGACCGCGAGCGGGTAGGATTCGATCCTTCCTTCGGGTAGCACGAAGCTCGCGATCAGCGGCAGCAGCACGAGCCCGGCGCCGGCCGGCGCCGGCACGCCGGTGAAGAAATAATGCGCCCAGGGCGGCTGCTGCACGTCGAGCGCGGTGTTGAAACGCGCGAGGCGCAGCGCGGTGCAGATGGCGTAGATGAGGACGATGGTCCAGCCGGCGCGATCGAGCCGCTGCATCTCCCACAGATAGAGGAGCAGCGCCGGCACCGTGCCGAAGCAGACGAAGTCGCACAAGGAATCGAGCTCGGCCCCGAAGCGGCTGGTGGCGCCCATCAGCCGCGCGATGCGGCCGTCGAGCCCGTCCAGCACCGCGGCGATGCCGATGGCGATCACCGCCGACTGGAAGCGGTGCTCGAGGCCGAAGCGCACCGCCGTCAGCCCGGCGCACAGCGCCAGCAGGGTGACGATGTTGGGGACCAGCCGGTTGAGCGACTGGCCGCGCAGCCGCCGCGGCAGCTGCCTCCGCCGTCGGATACGGGGCGCGCGCATCATAGGGGGATAACGCGCCGCGCCGGCTCGTCCGATGCCAGATCGGCAAGGACCGTCTCGCCGGCGATGGCGCGCTGGCCCTCGCCGACCAGGGGCTGCACCCCGTCGGGCAGGTAGATGTCGACACGGCTGCCGAAGCGGATCATGCCGAGCCGCTGGCCGGTGGCGAGAGCGTCGCCCTCCGCCACCCAGTTCACGATGCGGCGGGCCACCAGCCCGGCGATCTGCACCATCACGATGTCGCGCCCGTCGGCCAGAGCGAGCCGGATCGACTGGCGCTCGTTCTGCTCGCTCGCCTTGTCGAGCGAGGCGTTGAAGAAGCTGCCGGGCCGGTAGCTCATGCGCGCGACGGTGCCGGCGATGGGGGCGCGGTTCACATGCACGTCGAACACGTTCATGAACACCGAGATGCGCGGCCGCGGCGTCGGTTCGAGGCCGAGCTCGCGCGGCGGCACGGCCGGCTCGATCAGGGTCACGATGCCGTCGGCCGGGCTCACCACCAGGCCGGCCCGGTCGGGGACGGCGCGCCCCGGATCGCGAAAGAAGAAGACGCACCAGGCCGTGAGCAGCAGGCCGATCCAGCCGAGGAAGGAGCTGATCGCCGCCAGCCCCACCGTGACGAGCGCGAAAAGGGCGATGAAGGGCCAGCCCTGGCGATGGATGGGGGCGAGAATGGGTGGGCGCAAAGTGCGGGTCCTTCGGGTGCCTCGTCCCCGCGTTACTACCTGCTTTTACCGTCGCGGGTAAGGGTCAGCCCCGTTAAGCTTGATTAAACCCGCCTCGTGCGAGCATGAGCCTGACCATGGCGCGTCTTTCGCCCTTCATGATTCCGACCTCCTTCGCCGATCTCGAGCTGACGGCGGACGGTCCGACCGTGCAGGCGGTGGCGCCCATCGCCTTCGGTTTCACCTATGCCGGCATCGCCTTCGAGGCGCGCGCCGACCGCTCCGAGGAAGCGCCCAAGCTCTCCATACGCGGCCAGGTCGGCAAGCTCCCCTTCTCGGCCGAGGGGGTGCAGCGGCGCACCGATCTCAAATCGATCATCATGGCGAGCCGGGAAATGACGGTCTGCCGCCTGACGCTCGATCAGCACCAGGAGATCTGGCTCGATGCCGATATCGATGTCGAGACGCCGATGACGCCGACCTCGCTCATCGCCGCGACGGCGGCGGTGATCGCGCGCTGCAAGCCCTGGCTCGACATGCTGCGCTTCTACCTGGTTCCAGCGGCTAGTGCGGCGTCCGCGAATTGGCAGAAGAGGGCACGGTAATCACCTGCCCCGGATAGATCATGTCGGGATCGCGGATCTGCTCGCGATTGGCCTGGTAGATCACCGAATAGCGCACCCCGTCCCCATAGGCCTGGCGCGCGATGCGCCACAGCGAGCTGCCGGGCTGCACGACCAGCCGTTCCGTGCCGAGCATATCGGGCGACAGGCTGGCCTGGCTGAAGGGCAGCTCGATGCGCCGCAGCACCTGGCCCGTCGGCGACAGCTCGTCGACGCGTAAATGATAGAGGCCGGGCTTCACCGCCTGCTCGGGCGCGAGCCGCCAGGCGCCCTGGCGATCGGCCTGCGGGCTGCCGAGCAGCGCATTGTCGAGATAGACGCGCAGGCCGGCGCCCGGCGCGGCGCGGCCGGCGAGTGCGAGACGCCCGCTCTCGCCATAATCGATGACATCGACCGTGACCCCGCTGGCGCCGGCGGCCGGGCGCGGCAGACCGATCGACGCTTCCGACAAAGGCGGGCGCGCCGGCAGGCCATCGGTCGGCGGTTGCAACAGGGTCGAAGCGCCGGCGCCCGAGCGCGGCACCAGGAGCGCCAGCGCGCTGCCGCCGTCGCCCGCCGCGGCCGCCTTGCTGCCGGGCACCACCAGCACGACCGACTTGTCCGAGAGCACGGGCGCGCCGGCGCCCTGGTGCGCGCTCAAGGAGAGCTCGCGGCTGCCGGCAGCCAACGGCTCGGAGGGCACCAGCACCCATTCGCCGTTGGCATCGGCGGTCGCCGTGCCGACGATCCGCTCGCCCTCGAGCACCGTCACCGTCGCGTCGGGCGCGGCGCGCCCGGCCAGGACGGTATCGCCGCTCGGATTGACGCGCACGATGTCGAAGCTCGGCCGCGAGGGTGCGGGCTTTGCGTCCTGGCTGGGACGGATGGCCGGCGTCAGCGTGGCCGTATCGGCCGGCAGGCCGGCCACGGTGGGCTCGGCCTCGTCGGCACCGGGCAGTCGATTGATCCAGATATTGAGCGCCACGGCGAGAAGCACGATCGCGAGTCCCGCCAGGCCCCAGATCCAAGGCCGCTTCACTGAGCCCGTCCCCGCTGATCGAAGCGCTGAGGCTTGCGACTATACAGGCCGCGAGGACGGGCCCACAAGCAAAGGCGGTTCAGGGCGTCGCATGCTCGATGGGTTTCACGGTCTTGAGGTAATGGGCGATCGCCTTGCGGTCCTCGTCGGTCATTTGGCTGCTGCTGTTGCGCACGGTGTTGACCATCTCGCCGCCGACCCGGTCGCCATCGGGAGTCGAGCCGTCGGTCAGGAGATCGAGGATGTTGTCCTCGGTCCAATCGCCGATGCCGGTCTTCGGGTCCGGCGTGATGTTGGGCACCGAATCGGTGCCGGTGGCGGCTTTCTCGGCTCCGGAAAGCCAGCGGTCGTAATCGAGCGCGCCCATGAAATTGCGCGGCGTATGGCACTCGCCGCAATGGGTGACCGAGCCGACGAGATAGGCGCCGCGCTGCACATCGGCGGGCTGGTCCTGACGCACGAGGCTGCGTCCCGGCTTGAAGAAAGCCAGCCTCCAGCCGCGCATCAGGAAGCGCCAACCATAGGGAAAATCGAGCTCGTGCGGCTTGGAGGCGAGATCGGACGGCGCCTGCGTCTTCAGATAGGCGAAAAGATCGCCGACATCCTGATCCGCCATGCCGGTATAGGAGGTGTAGGGAAAGGCCGGGTAATAAAGGCTTCCGTCGGGTGCCACGCCTTCCTTCAGCGCGCGGCGGAAATCGGCCTCGCTCCATTTGCCGATGCCATGCACGGGATCGGGGGTGATGTTCGGCGTGTAGAAGGTGCCGTAGGGCGTCTTCAGCGCGAGGCCGCCGGCGAGCGGCGGCCCCTTGCCTTCCTCCTGGCTGTGGCAGGAGGCGCAGCCGGCGGCATGGAATATATATTCGCCGCGCCGCACATCGCCGCTCGGCTGGGCGAGCGCCGCCGCCGTGCCGGCGAGAAGCGCCAGCAGGCCCGCCGCCAGCCGGCCGCTCAGTCCGCTTACGCCAGAACCCGCGCTAGCGCTGGGCCGGAGTGCGGAAAGCCTTGTGGCAGTCGTCGCATGCATTGTTGACCTCCGCGAAAGCGGCGGCGACGGAAGCCTTGTCGCCGGCCTGCGCCACCTGCTGGAATTTCTCGGTCGCCTTGGCAATGAGAGCCGACCGGGCTGGCCGCCCGGATGCTTGCGGCTGATATCGGGGGCGAGACTATACAGGCCTCGACTGCGGCCGCATCCCTCGCGGCGCGGACGCTTCGCCGCAGCGCAGCCGAACAGAGGAATTGTGAGGGGGTGGGCGACCCCGGCATCTGGCCCTGCCGGGGGTCGCGTTTTGACGAAGGACGAGACCGTTCAGCGGGCCCGGTAGGTCTCGTGGCAGCCTTGGCAGGCCTTGCCGACTTCCTCGGTCGCCGTCTTGACCGGGCCGGCATCGCCCTTGCTGGCGGCCGCCTGGAAATCGGAGGTCGCCTTGGCATAGGCGTCGAGCTTGGTCTTGAAGCCGGCGGCATCGCTCCAAATCTCCGGCTTGGCCTTGCTCTTGGGATTCTTGTCCATGCCCGACCCGGCCGGGAACAAGGCGGGGGCAAGCTTGCCGTAGCGCAGCCAGGCCTCGCCGATGGCCTTCAGCTGGTCCGGCGGGATGGTGATCTGGCCCTTGGCCTGAGCACCGACCAGGCCGTTGAAGGCGCTGTTGGTCCGCATCACGGCCTGGCGGACCGCCAGGACCTGGTCGTTATTGAGCGTCAGGTCGGCCGAGGCCGGCGCGGCGATGGCGACGAGGCCAAGCACCGAAGCGACGAGCGCGGCACCGCGGGTCAGGCGAGTTCGTATCCTTGTCTCAGGCATTATTCCCCCCTTGTTGAACAAATCGGCCTGATGATGACGGCATGCGCTACCTGCCTATTCCACCGTGCCGGATCGATTATTTCCCAACAGGGGGGCGGCTTGTGCCATGTGACTGCATCCTGCCGCCGGCCGAGGTCGTTTAAGCAAGCATGAGCGAGATTAAAGCCGTTTGCGTTTATTGCGGCTCGTCGGGGCAGGTCGATCCCCGCTACCGAGAGGCCGCCGCAAGCCTCGGTCGTGGCCTGGCCGGGCGCGGCATCACCATGGTCTATGGCGGCGGCCGGATCGGGCTGATGGGACTCGCTGCGGATGCCTGCCTCACCTCCGGCGGCGCGGTGATCGGCATCATTCCCGAATTCCTGCAGCAGCGCGAGGTCGACCATCCGGGCGTGAAGCAGCTCATCGTCGTCGGCTCGATGCATGAGCGCAAGCAGCGCATGACCGATCTCGCCGACGCGTTCGTGGTCTTGCCGGGTGGACTGGGGACCTTGGATGAATTCTTCGAGATCCTGACCTGGAAACAGCTCGGGCTGCATTCCAAGCCCATCATCCTGCTCGACGCCGCCGGCTATTGGCAGAAGCTGCTCGAGCTTCTCGACCATCTCGTCGACGAGCGCTTCGTGCGCGCGGAGATGCGCGCGCTGTGGGAAGTGGCGCCGGATGTCGACAGGCTGTTCGAGCTTCTCGCCCTCGAGCCGCCGCTGACCGGCGAGGCCAAGACCCGGCTCGCCTAGGGCGAGACCGGCCGGCCAGCGCATCGCTTGCACCTGCGGCATGCTCTGATAATCTCTCGGCCCACGAGACAATCCCGCAGCGCGACGCCGCGGCCCGCCCGGAGCGACTTTACATGGCTAAAATCAAGGTTAAGAACCCGATCGTCGAGCTCGACGGCGACGAGATGACGCGGATCATCTGGAAGATGATTCGCGAGCAGCTCATCGTGCCCTATCTCGACGTCGACCTGAAATATTACGACCTCGGCGTCGAGGCGCGCGACAAGACCGGCGACCAGATCACCATCGATTCCGCCGAGGCGATCAAGAAGTACGGCGTCGGCGTCAAATGCGCGACCATCACGCCCGACGAGGCGCGGGTGAAGGAATTCAACCTCAAGAGCATGTGGCGCTCGCCCAACGGCACGATCCGCAACATCATCGGCGGCACCATCTTCCGCGAGCCGATCATCTGCAAGAACGTGCCGCGCCTTGTGCCGGGCTGGACGCAGCCCATCGTGATCGGCCGTCACGCCTTCGGCGATCAATATCGCGCCACCGATATGATCATCCCCGGCAAGGGCACGCTCACCCTCACCTTCCAGCCCGACGGCGGCGGCAAGGCGGTGACCAGGGAGGTCTATCGTTTCGAGGAGCCCGGCGTCGCCATGGGCATGTACAATCTCGACGAATCGATCCGCGGCTTTGCGCAATCCTGCTTCAATTTCGGGCTGACGCGCGGCTGGCCGGTCTATCTCTCGACCAAGAACACCATCCTCAAAGTCTATGACGGCCGCTTCAAGGACATCTTCCAGGAAGAGTTCGACCGCGATTTCGCGGCTAAATTCAAGGAAAAGGGCATCGTCTACGAGCACCGGCTGATCGACGACATGGTCGCCTCGGCGCTCAAATGGAGCGGCGGCTATGTGTGGGCCTGCAAGAACTACGACGGCGATGTGCAGTCCGATACGGTGGCGCAGGGCTTCGGCTCGCTCGGCCTCATGACCTCCGTGCTGCTGACACCGGACGGCAAGACGGTCGAGGCGGAAGCGGCGCATGGCACCGTCACGCGGCATTTCCGCGAGCATCAGAAGGGTCGCCAGACCTCGACCAACCCCATCGCCTCGATCTTCGCCTGGACGCGCGGCATCTGGTATCGCGGCGAGTTCGACGGCACGCCCGAGGTGAAGAAATTCGCGCTGGCGCTCGAGAAGGTGTGCGTCGACACGGTCGAAGGCGGCGCCATGACCAAGGACCTCGCGCTGCTCATCGGTCCCGACCAGCCCTGGCTCTCGACCCAGGCCTTCTTCGACACGATCGTGAAGAATCTCGAGACCCGCATGGCGAAGGCGCTCGCCTAGCTGCTCTTCTGCCGAGAAGCGCCGGGCGGGCAAGAAGCCTGCCCGGCGCTTTTCATTTCAGCGGCGATTCCGCAAGGACAAGGCGAATTTCAAATCCCGCACGCTACAGCTTCACCGGGATGAACTGGTCGGTGTAGAGCTCCTTCGCATCCGGCATGCGGTCCATGATGCCGAGCTCCTTCAGCGAGCGTCGGATCACCTCGAGCGCCGCCGGATCGAAAAGCCCATTGTCGGACATGACCGGCGTCTCATGGTCGTAGCTCTCGCCCGCGATCTTCGCATCGAGCTTCAGCTGGTGACCGATGATCGCGACGGTTTCCGCCTTGTGGCTTTTGATGTAGGCGACGGTCTTGAACCAGCCCTGCAGGAAGCGGCGCACCAGATCGGGATTCTTCGCGATCAGGCTCTCGCTTGCGAAGATCACATGGGCGTGGAAATCCTTCACCATGTCGCCGAACAGCAGCAGCACCTTGCCCGGGCCGTCGGCCTCGATCTGATAGGCGGCGGAGGCCTCGCAGACGATGCCGGAGATCTCGCCATTGTTCATCGCCGCGAGGCGCGATCGGAGGTCGCCGAGCGCCACCGGCATCATGCCTTCGCTGCCCCAGCCCTCGCGCCGGGCGAGCTCGCGGGTGAGCCAGTCGGTGAGCGACCCCGCCGTGGTGACGCCGACCTGCTTGCCTTTGAGGTCGCCGACCGATTTGACCGCGCCGGTCTTGGCAACCAGCAAGGCCATGTCCTGCGGGCCGGCCGACAGCGAGGCGATGGCGACCGAATGCGCGCCCTTGGCGTGAAAGCCCATCGAAGGACCCGAGCCGAGGCCGATATCGACGCCGCCGGTCTCCAGCCCCTGCTGCAGCTGGGCATCGCCGCGAAACTCGGTGACGCCGAGATCGAGCCCGACCGATTCCCAGATCCTGGCCGATTGCCCGACCTCGATTGTCGCAAAGACGAAGGCCGTCGCGACCGACATTCAGCTTGTCGAGCGCCAACGCCTCGCGGTCGGCGCCGATCAGCGCCGCGGCCATCGAGAGCGCGGCGACGAAATCTCTGGCTCGCACGGATTCCTCCCCTGGTCGAGGGTGGATTGTCGGCGGATGGCGTCGGCACCTGTCAAGAGACAGCTGTCAGCCGGTAACCTCGCGCCCGATCAAGGGCAGCATCTTGTCGAGACGTCCGAGCTGGGCCTCGACGGCCGATTTCAGATCGGCGAAGCCGTAGGGCTTGTCGATCATCGCCTGCCCGCCGCCGAGCTTGCTGTCATAAACCACGGAATGGCCGGTGAAGCCGGAGGTGAGAAGGATCTTGATCTCGGGATGCAGCTTGCGCGCCTGCTCCGCGAGCTCGACGCCGTTCATTCCCGGCGGCATGACCATGTCGGTGAACAAAAGGTCGATCTTGGCGCCGCGCTGCAGATGGACGAGCGCCTCGTTGGCATTGGCCGCGATCAGCGGCGACAGGCCCATCCTTTTCAGCATGGTGACGGCGGTGCGCAGCACCGGGGCATCGTCATCGACGACGAGCACGGTGGGCGCCTGTCGGTTGTCGCCGCCATGCTGCTCCGGCAGCGCGACGACCCGCTGGGCGGGCAGCCGGAAGACGACGATGGTGCCGATGCCGACCGTGCTCCTCAGCTCCAGGCTGCCCTGGTGCAACTCGACCAGCCGCTTGGTCAGCGGCAATCCGAGGCCGGTGCCTTCGCTCGACGTCTCCTTGGCCGGTGCTGCCTGCATGAAGGGCTCGAAGATCCGGGACTGCTCTTCCTCGGCGATGCCGACGCCGGTGTCCTTGACGGTGAGAGTGAGCTCGCCCGAAGCGGCGAGGCCGGCGCTGACCGCAACCTCGCCGCCGCTCGGCGTGAATTTTATGGCGTTGGTGATGAGGTTCAGGAGGATCTGCTTTAAGCGACGCTCGTCGCCGCGCACCGCGTGGACTCCGGCCGATATGTTGGTACGGAGCGCGACGCCGGCATGGTCGGCGCGCGGCGCCAGCATGCGAACGGCGAACTCGATCAGCCCGGCGATGCGCACCTCCTCCTCGTCGATTTGGAGATGCCCGCTCTCGGCTTTGGCGTGATCGAGCACCTCGTTGATGAGCCCGAGAAGATGCTCGCCGCTGGCACGGATGTCGGTGGCATAGACGCGATATTTGTCGCTGCCGAGCGGCCCGAAGACCTCGCGTGCCATGAGATCGGAGAACCCGATCACCGCATTCAAGGGTGTCCGCAGCTCATGGCTCATATTGGCGAGAAAGCGCGATTTCGCCTCGTTGGCGCCCTCGGCGCGCAGGCGCGCGGCCTCGAGCTCGGCTTCGATCTCCTTGCGCTCCTGGAAGTCGCGCACGACGATGACGAATTCCGACTGCTGCGACTCCGGATCGGTGAACAGCTTGCGGCTCGCCTCGACCCAGACATAGCTCCCGTCCTTGCGCCGCGCGCGATAGGAGCTGACCACCTTGTCCTCGCCGGCGAGCAGCCGCGCCGTGGCAATAGGCATGTGGCCGAGATCCTCGGGATGGATGAAGTCGGCGGCGCGCGTGCCGATCAGCTCCTCGGGCTCGTAGCCATAGAGCGAGCGGCAGGCCGGCGAGACATAGCGCCGGACCCCCTCGAGGCTCGCGCGCACGATCATGTCGGTCGAGTTCTCCGCCAGCAGCCGGTAGCGATGCTCATTGTCGCGCGCCGTCGCCTCGGCCAGACCGCGGCGGCGCAGCTCGATCAGGCAGAGAATGCCGAATCCCGCGGCGAGCGAGGTGAGCAGGGCGACGCCGAGCGCCAGGGTAGCGGTCTTCTGCCACCATTCGGCGAAGATGGCGCGCTTCGATGTGCCCATGGTGACGATCAGCGGAAACTCGCCGACCTGACGATAGGCATACACTTTCGGAACGCCGTCCTGGCGTGCGACCTCGAAGACGCCGCTGCGCCGCGCCTGAAAGCGCTCCAGCAGCGCGGTGAATCTCGGGGCTTGCGCTTCCGACACCACGTCCCCGACCAGTCGCGCCAGGACCTGCCCCTCGGTATTGAGCAGCGTGATATTGTCGTCGAGACCGATGCCGATGCTCTTGAACAGCTGGTAGAAGAATTCGAGCTGCAACGTGCCGACCACGACGCCGGCGAAGCGCCCGTCGGGATGCTCGAGCCGGCGGCTGAATGCGATCTCTGGCACATTCTCGAGGCGGCTGAGGAAGGGCTGGCTGATATAGAGGCCGAGATTGCGCCGGTCGCGATGGGCTGTGAAATAGTCGCGTTCCCGGAAATTGCCGGGCCGCGGCTCCACCGAGGTCGAATCGATGACGATCGCCCCGCTCTCGTCGATGACGCTGATCGAGCCGAGATATTGCGCGGTGGCGGCGCGATCGAACAGGATCAAGTCGCGGATGTCGGGCGGCATGGTGCGGACGCCTTCGACCTTCAGCCCGTCGACGACCGCTTGCAGCGACAGATCGTAGCTCTCGATATTGCGCCTGATGTCGTGCTCGATGAGGGCAGCGATGTTCGCCGCGGCCCGCACGGCATGGTTATAGGCGGTGCGCCGCGAATCCCAGCTGATCCAGGCGGCCAGCGCGATGATGCCGGTGACGACGAGGACGGCGGCTGCGGCCAGGCGCAGTCCGCCGCGGCCGCTGAAGGCCTGGACTGCTGCACTGGCTCCGGAACCGCGGCGCGGGGAAACGCTCAAAGACTATGCTCGTAAGCAAATGACCCAGCGCGAGTGTCCCATAAATTAGTAATAAAATGTTACAAACCGCCCGGCGGATCGTACTTGCCTACCGCCCGTCCATTGCGCGGAGCCGGTCCGCTCCGCTTAATAGCGTACCCTGTCTGTGAGCACCTCCAGATCTTGATGCCGTCTCCCACGTCTCTCCGTCGTTCACTGCCGCTCCTGGAAACCCTGTCGATCGGTGCGATCGGTGGGACCCTGTTCACGGTCATGGGCTTTCCGGCCGGGCTCATCTCCGGCTCGGTGCTCGCCGTGGCGATCGCCTCCCTCGCCGGGCGGCCGATGACCGTGCCGCTCGGCCTCACGCGAATCGTCATGGTCATCGTCGGCATCGCGCTCGGCTCGGTGGTGACGCCAGCCACCTTGAAGGGGCTGACCGACTACCCTTTGAGCGTCGGGCTGCTGTCGCTCTCGACCGCCTGCATCATTCTCGGGGCGACCACCTACTTGCGGCTGGTGCATGGCTGGGACCGCGTCTCGGCCCTGTTCGGGGCGAGCCCCGGCGCGCTCGCCCAGATCGTCGCGCTGTCGGCCGAATGCGGCGCCGATCTGCGCGGCGTGGTGGTGGTGCAGACCATGCGCATCCTCTTCCTCACGCTCGGCATCCCCTCGGGCATGGCGCTGTTCGGGCTGGCCTCGACCGCCACCAAGGGCCTGCCGGCGGGCATACTGGCCTCGCCGCTCACCATGCTGATCATGGTCGCGACCGCCTCCCTCACTGCCATCCTGCTCGCGCGAGTCAAATTTCCCGGCGCCTGGATCTTCGGCTCGATGATCGGCTCGGGCTTCCTGCATGGCACCGGCCTCGTCGAAGGCGGCCTGCCCTGGTGGTTCACCTCGGCGGCCTTGATCGCGATGGGCAGCGTCACCGGCTCGCGCTTCGCCGGCACGCCCATGCGGTTGCTGCTCAGCTTCCTCCTCGCGGCACTCGGCTCCTTCGCCGTCGCGATGACGATCGCCACCTTCTTCATCCTGCTCACCGCGCGCCTGGTCGAGGTTCCGGTCGGCGACATCGTCATGGCCTACTCGCCGGGCGCGCAGGACACGATGATGGTGCTGGCGCTCGCGCTCCATCTCGATCCGGTGTTCGTCGGCGCGCATCAGCTCGCGCGCTATCTCATCGTCTCGCTGGGCAATCCCTTCCTCGCCCGCATCCTGATGAAAAGGGACGCCAAGAGCGCGGCGGCCGATTAGCGCCGCGAGTCGATGCGGCCGCTGTTCGGCAAGGGGGCCAGCGCGCCCCGGGCAAAGGAGCCGTGCGATCCGCCGCCCTGCGGGCCAGGTTCACGGGTCCGGATCGTCGCCCCCGGCCCGGGCGACTGGCCCCGTCGGCGGCCCGATCGGTCGAATCGCGCATCTAGCCCCTTCCAGCCGCGGGCGTTTCCTATAAAAACTTCGGGGTAGCCCGAAGTTTCTGCGGCCCTTCATCGGGTCCCGCAGGTGCCGGCGGCCGGTTTAGTCATCCTTAAGCGAAGGGCGCGATTCTGCGGCTATCCCAACCCACAGGTGCAGGCTTGCCGCGCCTCCGAGCCTCTTTCCGCTGGTGGAACGGCGCGGCCCTGGGTCTGGCCGCCGGCCTCCTGTCGCTCGCCGCCTGGATCACCTGGTCGGAGCGCAGCGTGGCCCTCGCGCATGCGCAGACCAATGCGCGGCATCTCGTGGCGACTCTGGAGCAACATGCCTCGCGCGCCATCGAAGCCGTCGATTTCGCGCTGCGCCTCAGCATCGAGCGCTGGAACAATCGGCCGCCGGGGCCTCTCGATCCCGAGCATGGACGCAAGCTGCTGCAGCTGACGCTGGCGGGATTGCCGCAGCTGCGCGCCATCTCGGTGTTCGGCCCGGACGGCAAGCGATTGTTCTCGACCGAGGCCAGCCATGACGTGCCGCTCGACATTTCGGGCCAGGAGCATTTCATCGAGCTGCGCGACCATCCCAAGGTCCCTCTTGTCATCGGCGTGCCCATCGAGAGCCACGCCACGGGCGAATGGGAGATCCCGGTGGCACGCGGCCTGCGCACCACCGACGGGCGCTTCGCCGGCGCGATGGTCGCCGCCGTCGATCCCGACTATTTCGTGCAGACCTACAGCCAGAGCGAGATCGGGCGCACCGGTACGATCTCGCTGGTCCGGCGCGACGGCATCCTGCTTGCGCGCATACCGCCGGCGATCGGCGGCGAGCCGCGGATCCTCGGCCAGCCGCCGGTGGACAATCCGCTGGTTCTGCAACGGCTGGGCGAAGGCGAAGGGGCCGATTGGCTGGCCCCGGCGCACGGCGCCGATCCCGACCGGCTGATCAGCTTTCGCGTCAGCCCGAGCCTGCCCATCGTCGCCGTCGTCGGGCTCGGTCGCGACGAGATGCT
>Ga0070681_10004460_pt1 | contig 13334 bp, 11 predicted proteins | sample KBSC83BmetaG_FD_65650 | JGI IMG/M metagenome (GOLD analysis project Ga0070681, IMG submission 65650) | Corn rhizosphere microbial communities from Kellogg Biological Station, Michigan, USA - KBS C8-3B metaG | ecosystem: Host-associated > Plants > Roots > Rhizosphere | place: USA: Michigan... | reverse complement strand
GCTCGATGCCCTCGATATCCAGATGGTTCGTCGGTTCGTCCAGCAGCAGCAGGTCCGGCTGCAGTGTCAGCGCGAGCGCCAGAGCGGCCCGCTTGCGCTCGCCTCCGGAGGTCGTCTGCGGCGCCCGCTCGCCATCCAGATCGAAGCGGTGGAGGTATTCGTTGAGGCGCGATGCCATGCGCCAGGTCTCAGGATCATCGCCGGCGTGCGCGCCAGCGCCGGCCGCGAAGGTCTTACCGCCAACCCCGGCCGCGAAGGCCTTGCCCCCAGCCTCGGCCGCTCGGGCCGCCAGGCTTTCGAGCAGCGTTTCACCGGCCGGGAGCTCAGGCTCCTGTTCCACGAACACCACCCGCAGCCCGTCGCGTCGCTGGATTTCGCCGTCATCGAGCTGGACGAGGTTGGCGATAGCGCGCAGCAGCGTGGACTTGCCGGTCCCGTTGCGCCCAATCAACCCGAGCCGCTCGCCCGCGCGCACCGTGAGCTGGGCGCCGTCGAGCAAAGGACGGTCGCTGTAGGCGAGATGGGCGTCTAAAACTGTGATCAAGACCATGAAGCGGATTGTCCGGATTGGACGCGGGGGAGGAAAGTCTATACAGTGCGCCCCGCCGAGACGCCAATGGATGCGCGGTCAGCGCCTGTCCCGGTACGCAGTGAAGTCGTCCTGTCGATGAACCGACCAGAAGGCGACTCCTTCGATTCAATCATCAATACCTCGCTTCTGACCGCAGCGGCCTTACCGCCGCCGTGCGAGATCAAGAGGTTTTTTCCTACATGTCATTTGCAGATCTCGGGCTCGATCCCGAGCTGTCGCGCGCCGTTTCGGAAAAGGGCTACGCGACTCCCACCCCTATTCAATCCCAGGCGATCCCCGCCGTGCTGGAAGGCCGCGACGTGCTCGCCGGCGCCCAGACCGGCACCGGCAAGACCGCCGCGTTCATTCTTCCCATCCTTCAGAAGCTCGGCAGGGCAGAGGGCCACACTCCTCGCGCTCTCGTGCTGACTCCCACGCGCGAACTGGCCGCCCAGGTGGCTGAAAGCGCCGCAACGTACGGCAAGTACAAAGGCCTGCGTACGTTCGTCGTGTTCGGCGGTGTCAGTATCAATCCGCAGATCGAAGCGCTGCGCAAGGGCTGCGACCTGCTGGTCGCCACGCCGGGGCGGCTGCTGGATCTCGCCGATCAGCGTGCGGTGGACCTTCGCAATGTCCGCTGCTTCGTGCTCGACGAGGCCGATCGGATGCTGGACATGGGTTTCATCCAACCCATCCGCCAGGTGTTGAAACTGCTCCCGCCCCAACGGCAGAACCTGATGTTCTCGGCCACGTACTCCGAGGAGATCCGCGAGCTGGCCAATCGCCTGCTGCGCAATCCCGTCGCCATCGAAGTGGCCCCGCGCAATGCGACAGCCGATCGCGTGGACCAACAGGTCTATCGCGTTGCGAAGGAGCAGAAGCGCCATCTGCTGGCGCACCTGATCGAGGAGGGCGGTTGGCACCAGGTGCTGGTCTTCACGCGCACCAAGCATGGCGCCAACAGACTGGCACAGCAGCTCGAAGGTCGCGGCATCCGCTCAGCCGCCATCCACGGTAACAAGAGCCAGGGCGCGCGAGTTCGCGCCCTGGCGGATTTCAAGGACAACAAGGTCACGGCGTTGGTGGCCACCGAAGTGGCCGCGCGCGGACTTGATATCAAGGAGCTTCCGCACGTCGTGAACTACGAGTTGCCGAACGTGCCCGAGGATTACGTGCATCGCATCGGCCGCACCGCCCGCGCGGGCGGGTCGGGCAGCGCGGTGTCGCTGGTGGCGCCCGATGAGGGCCCGTTCCTGCGGGATATCGAGCGGCTGTTGGGCCGCGCGTTGCCCGTGACCGCGTTGCCGTCGTTCGATGTGCCCGCCCAGCAGAATGAGGGATCGAGACAGGACGATGGATCGCGGCGGCATGACGGGGCGAGGCCGCATGACGGGGCGAGGCGGCATGATGGCACGAGGCGCCATGATGGCCCGCGAGGGCACGGTGGCCCTCGACGCAGTGACGGGGCTGGACAGCGTGGGCGCGACTACCAAGGGCGCGGCACGCGTGACGACGGCCGCAACACGCAGCACGACGGCCGCAACGCGCAGCACGACGGCGCCCGCGCGCGACACGATGCCGGCGGGCAACCGCGCCGCGAGGGTGGCGGCGGCCGCAGGCCGAACGACTCCGGCAGCCAGCCGCGCCACGAGGGTGCTGGCCGTCCGCGACAGGACAGCCATGGTCATTCTCGGCAAGACACGCACGGCCATCCTCGGCAAGATTCCGGGCGTCGCCGCGACCACTCGGGCCGGCAAGACGCCGGTCATACTCAGCAGCGCAAAAATCGTTTCTCGCGCATGGGCGGCTGAGTGAGTGACGGCCCGCGCACTCGGCGGGCGTCATCATCAAGATCGGGCCGCCGTGCCCGGCGCGTGCCGGGGGCCTATTGCGGCCACGGCCGTATTTGGTGCCGCAAATGCGGTGTATCCTAGGCGTCGTGATTCGTAAGCCGCCACGCCTGTTTGTACTCGCGCTGCTGTTCTGGCAGTTCGCGGTGAGCATGGGCGTGACGGTTGTGAATGCGGCCGCGCCGCTTGAGCCGCGTGCCCTGGCCACGCTGACCGGTCCTCACGCATCCGCGACCACGCTAGGGTCGCGTGCCGCGAGCGACTGCCCGGATCACGCGGCGGCGCGTTTCGGTGCGAGCGGGCAGCAGCCGGTCTTATCGAATCACTCTTCGAACCACGGTTGCTGCGGAACCGTGTCGGCGTGTCAGTGCGTCACGGCGGCCATTCCGTTCGTGGCGCCAGTTCTGATGGCGACCCGGTTCGCCACTCCGGTTCCTCTGCTTGCCTACACCAGTGCCGCCGCGGCGCCTGTCGCGCCGTTCTTCCGACCTCCCATCGCCTAGTCCAGTTGCAGTTTGCAGTGCTGCTTTCCGGCGGGTGATCCGCCGTGGACGAGGGGATTTCGGCTGTGGACAAGTCACGTAGGCGTTTCGTAACGGGAATCGCCGTGGGCGGTGCGCTCACGGTCTGTGCATCCCGTGGAATTTTGGGTGCAACCCTCCTCGACAAGGGCGACGGGTATCCGGCGGCTGACGGGGCAAACGCGGGCGCGTCCCCCGCAACCGCGTCCGTAACACCTCCGTCCGCAGGAACCGTCCTGCAGGGCGTCGAGTTCGATCTGACGGTCGCAGAGCTCGCCGTCAATTTCACCGGCGCGCGCCGCGTGGCGACGGCCATTAACGGCCTGGTGCCGGGACCGACGCTACGGTGGCGAGAAGGTGACCTCGTGACCGTGCGGGTTGCCAATCGCTTGGCCGTTCCAACCTCCATTCATTGGCACGGCGTGATCGTGCCGGCTGACATGGACGGCGTGCCGGGAGTGAGTTTTCCGGGCATCGCGCCAGGTGAGACCTTTACGTACCGCTTTCGCGTGAACCAGTCGGGCACCTACTGGTATCACAGCCATTCGAGATTCCAGGAACAGACCGGGCTGTACGGGGCGATCGTGATCGATCCGCGTGTCGCGGATCGTCACCGGGCCGATCGCGAGCACACGATTTTTCTCTCCGACTGGACCGATATCGATCCCGAGCACGTGTATCGAACGCTCAAGCTGCAAAGCGGCTACTTCAATTTCGGGAAGCGTACGGCGAGCGACTTCCTCGCTGACGCGCGCCGGCAGGGACTAGGCGAGACGCTGGCCGACCGCCGCATGTGGGGAACCATGCGCATGGACCCGACGGACCTGGCTGACGTCTCAGCGTACGCCTACACGTATCTGATGAATGGAATCTCCCCCGCGGGGAATTGGACCGGACTCTTTCAGCGCAATGAGCGAGTCAGGCTGCGATTCATCAACGGCTCATCGATGTCGTTTTTCGATGTCCGTATTCCCGGTTTGAAACTGACGGTCGTGGCGGCTGACGGTCAGGATATCGATCCGGTGACCGTCGACGAGCTTCGCGTTGGCGGTGGCGAAGTCTTCGATGTCATCGTGGAGCCGGACGCCGACCGCGCGTACTCGATATTCGCGCAGTCCGTCGATCGATCCGGTTATGCAGCGGGAACCCTCGCGCCGCGGTTGGGGATGCAGGCTGACGTTCCAGCCATGGACCCGCGCCCGCTGCTGACCATGGCGGATATGGGGATGGCCCGTGACGGCATGGCCGCGATGGACCACGGCGCTATGGCTGGCATGGACCACGGAGGCATGGCCGGCATGGCGCCCTTGCCCGCGCCGCCGGCTCTTCAGGGGCCACTCGTCGACAACATCGCGATGCAACCCCAGTCCCGCCTGGATGACCCCGGCGTGGGATTGCGTGGCAACGGCCGTCGGGTGCTGACCTATGCGGATCTGCACACGTTGGGTGGGCCATACGACCAGCGGCCGCCTGATCGAGAGATCGTTTTGCACCTGACGGGGCACATGCAGCGTTTCATCTGGTCGTTTGATGGGCAGAAGTTCTCGGAGGCCGAGCCGCTGCGTTTTCGCTACGGCGAACGAATCGCGCTAACGCTCATAAACGACAGCATGATGCTCCATCCGATACATCTGCACGGTATGTGGGGCGAAGTCTACTCGGCGGATGGAACGTTCCTTGTCCGCAAGCACACGATCACTGTGCAGCCAGGACAAAAGCTGACTTATCGCGTCACAGCGGATGCGCTAGGCACGTGGGCGTATCACTGCCACCTTCTGTATCACATGGAGGCAGGCATGTTTCGGGAAGTGGTGGTGGAGCGTGACGCCTCGGAGCCGACGTCGCCTCACTCGCAGCACGGCGGGCACCACTCGTGAAGAGCGCCGCGACCTCGGCACGCAATGCCATTGCTCTCGCAGTGGCGACTCTCGCGGCGGTTTTCGCGTACGCACCGGGCGCGATTGCCGCGGAGCCAGCGCCAGCGACGGGACCGAACACGACGCTGCCACCCGCACCCGCACCCGCACCCGAGCATGTTCCCCCCGATCCCCCCAAGAGCCCCCTCGGCCCCATGTCGGCGCGCGAAATGTCCCGGATGATGGAAATGGACGACACGCGTCTATTCGGGACTGTGATCTTCGATCAGCTGGAGTGGCGCGACGGGGGCGTGGGTTCTGACGCCGCGTGGGACGCGGAGGGCTGGTACGGTGGCGACTACAACAAGCTCTGGATCAAAACAGAGGGCGAGTACTCTGACGGCGCCCGACGGCAAACCGGGCACACCGGGCAATCCGGGCAAATCGGCCAAACCGATCATGCGTCCAGCAGTCTCGCGGCCAGCGTCGACCTCCTGTGGGATCGCATCATCTCGCGATGGTGGAACGTACAAGCGGGGCTGCGCCAGGACTTCGGAGACGGCCCCGCACGCACTTGGGGAGCATTGGGGCTCGAAGGTCTCGCTCCCTACGGCTTCGATACGCAGGCGACACTGTATCTGGGCGAGAAGGGGCGATCCGCGCTGCGCATCAAGGCAGAATACGATCTGTACCTGACGCAGCGGCTGATCGTGCAGCCCAAGATCGAAGCCAACGCATACGGTCGGGCAGACTCACAGCGAAACGTAGGCGCTGGGTTATCGAACGCCGGCCTTGGTGTGCGCCTTCGCTACGAGTTTCGCCGTGAGTTCGCGCCGTACGTCGGACTCGACTGGTCCCGGGCCTTTGGGTCCACCGCTACGCTGATCCGCGATCAGGGGCGCGATGCAGACGATCTGCAGGTCGTGGCGGGCCTGAGAGCGTGGCTTTGAGCTGTCGCGTTGAAGTGTCATGTTGAAGTGTCATGTCGTAGTGTCATGTGGCAATGTCATGTGGAAGTGTCAGGTGGCAATGTCGTTTCAAATCTGGTTCGAACTGTAGTTTTGAATGAGGAGTGATCCATGAGTTCTGCGAAATCCCGCTGGGCAATCAGTCTCGCGTTCATACTCTGCACGTCAGTGGCGTTTGCGCACGTGCACCTGAAGAAATCGACGCCGGCGGAGGGTGCCGTCCTGCAATCCGCGCCCTCCCAGATCGTGCTGACATTCTCGGAGCCCGCGCTGGTCACGGCGCTGTCGATCCAGCAGGCTGGCAAGGCCAAGCAGTCGCTGGGGCCGTTACCGACTGAGGCATCGCAAACGCTGACCGTCGCGAGCCCCGGCCTGACGGCCGGCAGTTACGTGGTGACCTGGAGGGCAGTAAGCCCTGACAAACATGTCATGAGCGGAACGCTGCACTTTCGTGTCGGGAGCGCGGGATAGTCCCGAGCTGTCATGATCGAGTTGCCGGACGTCGTTTCTGGACTGCTGCGGGCGGTCGCCTTTGTGCTGTTGTTTCAGGCGGCGGGCACCGCGGCCTTCTGCGCCGGTTTCGGTCCGGCTCTGACCCTCTCGCGTCCTGGCATCACGCGGCTGGGGCGGGTCGCGGCCGTCCTGGCGATGCCGGCTGTGCTCGGCCATAACTTGCTGGACGCAGCCCGCATGACCGGCAACTTCAGCGGCGCGCTCGATCCGTCGATGCAGAAGCTCGCCATGATCTCTTCGAGCGGCGCCGCGCTCGCTTGCCGCATGGCTGGACTGATCACCATCGCGCTTGCTTTTCCGCGCGCACGGCGACTCGCGCTCGCGCTGGGTGCTCTGGCTGCGGCAATCTCATTTACGCTGACGGGCCATACTTCCATAAGCGCATTCCGTCCCGCTCTCGCACCGGCGCTGTTTGCGCACGTGGCGATTGGGATGTTCTGGTTCGGCTCTCTGTTGCCGTTGTATCTGGTCAGCGAGCGCGAGCCCCGCGCAGGGGCGGTTCGGATCATAGAGGCATTCTCGAAAGCGGCCGTCTGGAGTGTGCCGCTGATCCTCATCGCAGGAGCGGCGATGACCGCGCTGCTCGTGCCGGGGTGGGCCGTCTTCAAGCAGCCCTATGGGGAGCTGTTGCTGGTCAAACTCGCGTTGTTCGCGATCCTGATGCTGCTCGCAGCGGCGAACCGCTGGCGTTACGGGCGCGAGGCCGGGCGTGCGTTTCGGAGAACGGTGGCAATGGAGGTCGGGTTGATCAGTTGCGTGCTGGTCGTGACGGCCGGCCTGACGGAGTTCTTTTCGCCGGAATGATTACGATCCCTTCATGATCGCCTTGCGCTCGCCGGCGAGAGGTGCATCGTCGTGAAAGCGCATGCCCTCGGCCTGTGACTCGATCCCCAGCTCCCGCCACAGGGCATCCAGGTCGGGCGAGAGCGGAGCGTCCTTGGCTTTGGCGTACAGATCCTCCAGCACCGCAACGCCCACAGCCGCATCGCCGACCTTGAATACGCGCTCGATCGGCCAGTCAACGACAATTCCGCCGCTCTCGCGATTCACTGCACGCAACGCGTCCTCGAGTCCGTACCGGCCGTGCGTGCGACGTCGAATCTCGATATCCGCCTGCAAACAAAACAACGCGCCACCCCAATACGTGCGTCCCCACGTATGCGTGTTGTCCAGGCCCCGGTCTCCCGCCTGCGGAAGTCCCTTGGGCATCGATCTCATCTGTTCGGACCACACGTCCTCGATCGTCCGGTTCCCCATCTGCGCGCGGGCAATACCCTCGACGTACGTTGAAATTCCCTCGGATAGCCAGGAGTGATTCTCTCCAACATCGGGCAGCGCAAGATGAATCATCTCGTGAACGAGCACCCAGTCCTCCACAAGCTGCGCGTCGGCGGTCTCCCGGCCCACGCGAACGCGAATGTACCCACCATATCGACCGAAAGTCGTCCCGCCATGAACGCCGCTGCCGCCGGTGGGAATTACGGTGACGCGTAACTCGCGTGTCGGAAACCGGCCGTAGTAGTGGGCAACGATGTCGGCGGACCGCTTGATCCATGCCAGCAGCGGCTGCGGCCCGCCGGTGAATTCGGAGTCCGGAAGGTCGACGTTGATCGCGATGCCAGCGGCTTGGAGCACGCGTGCGGCAGCCGGCTCCGCCCCAACAGCGGGGGATTGAGCCCACGCTGCGATAAGCACGGGCAGCAGCCACCTGCTCCAACGTCGTGTGAGGCTCAAATTCATGCTCGCTTTCCGAAGGGCAGGTCGGCTCCTACCGTGGCGTGGATTATGCCGGCTCCTCTCTCCAGCAGGAATGCGCGGAACGCGCTGGCGATCGGGGAGAGGCGCTTCTCACGCAGATGGATGACGTACCAGTCGCGAATGATGGGCAAGCCCACCACATCCAGAAGCACGATTTTTCCGGCCGTGAGCTCGAGTCCCACCGTGTGAGCGGACAGGAAGCTCAGGCCCATGCCGGCCATCACGGCCTGCTTGATCGTCTCGTTGCTGCTGACTTCCATCGAGGTGTTGAACGGGATGCCTCGTTCGTGAAACACGCGCTCCATGGAGGCGCGCGTTCCCGATCCCTCTTCCCGGATAATGAAAGGTTCCTTGGCCAGCTGCTTGAGCTGGATGCGCCGCCGCTGCGCGAGCGGATGAGAGGGCGGAGCGATGATCACGTGCGGATGCTTGGCGAATGCTTCCGCGATGGTGTCGAGCTCGCGTGGCGGGCGTCCCATGATCACCAGGTCGATCTCATTCGCGGCGAGGAGTTTGATGACTTCCTCGCGATTGCCGACTGAGAACTTGATCGTGACCTCAGGGTAGGCCGGAGTGAAGGCCGAGAGCAGCGAGGGAACGAAGTACTTGGTGGTGCTCACCGCGCCCAGCTTGAGCACACCGCGTTTCAGTCCACGCATGGCTGCCAGCGCCTCGCCCGCTTCCCGAAGCAGGTCGATGGCCTGGTTCGCATAGCGCAGCAGCTCGGCGCCCGCCGGCGCGAGCTGCACTTTTCGACCGATCTGCTCGAACAGCGGCAGGCCGACCTCTGCCTCGAGCAGCTTGATCTGCTGCGACACAGCGGGCTGCGTCAGGTGCAGCTCCCGTGCGGCACGCGTGAAGGACAGATGTCTCGCGACGGTGGCGAACACCCGCATCTGCCGCAAAGTCACGTTACGCACATGCAGCTCCAGATCCATAAGGTAAACCTTATGGAGAGGCCAACTATATCTAACTGGACCTAATGTAATCCATTCGCGAGGATCAGGCTCAGTCCACAACCGGAAGCGGCAAACCCGAGCGAGGCCGAGCATGAACGAGGTGGCATTCCCGAAACCGGCGCCGGCCGCCAGCGGCCCCCGGGCGACAACCAAGACAGGCGCGGCGCGTTACAAGGCCGGCGTCCTCAAGTACGCCCAGATGGGCTACTGGGAACCGGACTACACACCAAGCGACACGGACATCCTGGCGCTGTTCCGAATTACCCCTCAGCAGGGCGTGGAGCCGGAGGAAGCGGCCGCCGCCGTGGCTGGGGAATCCTCCACCGCGACCTGGACGGTCGTCTGGACCGACCGGCTGACCGCCTGCGAGCGCTATCGCGCGAAGGCATTCCGGGTCGAGGCGGTGCCGGGCTCGCCGGGACAGTACTTTGCCTACATTGCGTACGACCTGGCTCTATTCGAGCCGGGCTCGATTGCGAACCTCACCGCCTCGATCATCGGCAACGTATTCGGCTTCAAGCCCCTCAGGGCGCTGCGGCTGGAGGACATGCGGTTCCCGACGGCCTACGTGAAGACGTACGCGGGACCTGCGACCGGCATCGTCGTCGAGCGCGAGCGGCTCGATAAGTTCGGCCGACCGCTGCTCGGGGCGACCGTAAAGCCCAAGCTCGGACTCTCGGGCAAGAATTACGGCCGGGTCGTCTACGAAGCGCTCAAGGGCGGGCTCGACTTCACCAAGGATGATGAAAACATCAACTCGCAGCCGTTCATGCACTGGCGGGACCGTTTTCTCTATTGCATGGAAGCGATCAACCGCGCGCAGGCGGCCACGGGAGAAGTGAAGGGTCATTACCTCAACGTGACGGCCGGAACGATGGAGGCGATGTACGAGCGCGCGGAGCTCGCCAAGGAACTCGGCTCGGTGATCGTGATGATCGACCTGGTGATCGGCTACACGGCCATCCAATCCATGTCCAACTGGGCGCGCCGGAACGACATGATTCTGCACCTGCATCGGGCGGGACATGGCACCTACACACGGCAGAAGAATCACGGCATCTCCTTTCGGGTGATCTCGAAGTGGATGCGGCTGGCCGGCGTCGACCATCTCCATGCCGGCACCGTGGTCGGCAAGCTCGAAGGCGATCCCAACACCGTGCAGGGCTTCTACAACGTGCTGCGTGAGCCGCACAACGCGGTGGACCTGCAGCGCGGCGTGTTCTTCGAACAGGACTGGGCGGGCTTGCACGGCGTGATGCCCGTTGCCTCCGGCGGCATCCACGCCGGACAGATGCACCAGCTTCTGCACTACCTTGGCGAGGACTCGATTCTGCAGTTCGGCGGCGGAACGATCGGTCACCCCATGGGCATCGCCGCGGGAGCGACCGCCAATCGCGTCGCGCTGGAAGCGATGGTTCTGGCCCGCAACGAAGGCCGGGATATCTGGCACGAAGGGCCGACGATTCTGGCGGAGGCGGCACGGCACTGCGCGCCGCTGAAAGCTGCACTCGATGTGTGGGGAGAGGTGACCTTCAACTACGAGAGCACTGACACGCCCGACTTCGTGCCCACCCCGACGGCGGCTGCCTGATGGCGGGCAGGTGCGGACGGGTGTGCAGCGGCGGCTAGTGCTGACGCTGACTGGCTGAACATCACCGACTGAGGATCCAACATGCGACTGACCCAGGGTACTTTTTCCTTCCTGCCGGATCTCACCGACGAGCAGATCGGCGCCCAGATCGAGTACTGCCTGGCCAAGAACTGGGCGGTCTCGATCGAATATACCGACGACCCCCACCCGCGAAACACCTACTGGGAAATGTTCGGGCTCCCGATGTTCGACATCCGGGACGCGGCCGCGATCCTGGGTGAAGTGCGGACCTGCCGTAAGACCTTTCCCCGGCACTACATCAAGGTCAACGCTTTCGACTCGACGCGCGGCCGGGAGTCGCTGCGACTGTCGTTCATCGTGAACCGACCGGAACGCGAGCCGGGCTTTGCCCTGACGCGTCAGGAAGGACCCGGGCGAACAGTGCAGTACACGACGCGCTCGTACGCGGTTGAGCGGCCCGAGGGCGAAAGGTATTGAAGGTGGAAACGGCCCCATCCATCGAGGCTCTCGGCGGCGGCCCGCGGTCGGGCGATAGCGCTGCTGACTCCGCGGCTCTAGCGCCGAACTGCGACCTGGAGGCGGTGTTTCGCGACTCGCACGTTGGCGACGTGCTGGACGAGTTGGATCGCGAACTCGTAGGACTGGCCCCCGTCAAGAGCCGTATCCGCGACATCGCGGCGCTGCTGCTCATTGAAAGACTGCGCAGCAATCTGGGGCTGACCACCGGCGCTCCGTCATTGCACATGTCCTTCACCGGCAATCCCGGCACCGGCAAGACGACGGTCGCGCTGCGGATGGCGCAGATCCTTCATCGTCTCGGCTATGTCCGGAAAGGGCATCTGGTGGCCGTGACTCGCGATGACCTCGTCGGGCAGTACATCGGTCACACCGCTCCGAAGACGCGCGAAGTGCTCAAACGGGCGATGGGCGGAGTGCTGTTCATCGACGAGGCCTACTACCTGTACCGGCCGGAGAACGAGCGCGACTACGGACAGGAAGCCATCGAGATTCTGTTGCAGGTAATGGAGAACCAGCGCGAGGACCTGGTCGTGATACTCGCGGGCTACAAGGACCGGATGGACACGTTTTTCCGGAGCAATCCGGGGATGTCCTCGCGCGTCGCGCACCACCTGGATTTTCCCGACTACACCTCACCCGAGCTGCTGGCGATCGCGCGGCTCATGCTGGGTGGCATGCAGTACCGCTTCAGCCCCGAAGCCGATCGCGCGTTCCGCGATTACATCGAGCGGCGCAAAGCTCAGCCCCACTTTGCCAACGCCCGCTCGGTGCGTAACGCGCTCGACCGCTCGAGGCTGCGGCAGGCGAGCCGGCTGTTCGCCCGGCGAGGCGGGCCGATCTCGCGGGAGGATCTGGTCACCCTGGAGGCGGCGGACATCCTCGCCAGCCGGGTGTTCGGGGGAAGCGCCACATGAGCCCCACAACGACCGCCGCTGCCCCCCTCGGTTCCATGACTCTGACGCGCTTCCTCATCGAGGAGCAACGGCGCGTCAGCCAGGGCGGCGGAGGCTTCACCGCTCTGGTGAACGACGTCCGCCTCGCCTGCAAGCGAATCTCCACCCTCATCGGCAAGGGAGCGCTGACCGACGCGCTGGGCGATGCGCCCACGGAAAACGTCCAGGGCGAAAGGCAGAAGCGACTGGACATCATGGCGAACGAGATCTTCGTCCGCACCAACGAGTGGGGCGGTCAGCTCGCCGGTCTGGTGTCGGAAGAGATGCCGGAGCCGTACCCCATTCCGTCTGGATTTCCACGCGGCCGCTTTCTGCTGTTATTTGACCCGCTGGACGGATCGTCGAACATCGATGTGAACGTCGCGGTGGGCAGCATTTTCTCGGTACTCAAGTGTCCGGACGGTGTCATCGAGCCGCAGGAACGGGACTTCCTCCAACCCGGGTGCACGCAGGTGTGCGCCGGGTACGCGATCTACGGACCTTCCACCATGTTGGTGTTGACCACGGGCAATGGAGTGAACGGCTTCACCCTCGACCGGGAGATTGGCGAGTTCATGCTGACGCATCCGGGCCTGCGCATCGATGAGCACACCTCCGAATTCGCGATCAACGCTTCGAACTCGCGCTACTGGGAGCCCGCGGTGCGGCGCTACGTCAACGAATGTCTGGCCGGAAAGAGCGGCCCTCGCGAAAGGGATTTCAACATGCGCTGGGTCGCATCGCTCGTGGCGGAGACGCATCGCATTCTCGTGCGCGGCGGCGTGTTCATGTATCCACGCGACCGGAAGGATCTCACCCGGGAGGGCAGGTTGCGACTGCTCTACGAAGCCAATCCCATCGGCTTCATCGTCGAGCAGGCCGGTGGCCGGGCCAGCACCGGCGCCACGCCCGTGCTGGAGGTCATCCCGGAGAGCCTGCATCAGCGGATCGGTTTTGTCTTCGGAGCCCGCGCTGAGGTGGAGCGGATCGAGCGCTATCACCGGGATCACAACGATTTCGAGTACGACGCCCCTTTGTTCGGCACGCGCGGCCTGTTCACGAGGTGACTCCCATGTCTGCAAGCCACCCCATCATTGCGGTGACGGGCTCCTCGGGAGCCGGTACCACATCGGTCATGCGGACGTTCGAGCAGATTTTCCGCAGGGAGAAGGTCACAGCCGCTTTCGTGGAAGGCGACAGCCTCCACCGCTATGACCGTGCGGAGATGAAGCAGCAGATGAGCCAGGCGCTGGAGCGCGGCGACCACCACTTCAG
>Ga0070681_10004459_pt1 | contig 13335 bp, 10 predicted proteins | sample KBSC83BmetaG_FD_65650 | JGI IMG/M metagenome (GOLD analysis project Ga0070681, IMG submission 65650) | Corn rhizosphere microbial communities from Kellogg Biological Station, Michigan, USA - KBS C8-3B metaG | ecosystem: Host-associated > Plants > Roots > Rhizosphere | place: USA: Michigan... | reverse complement strand
GCGTTCCAGAGCAACGCCGAGCACGAGCTCATCGAGCGCGTGCAGCGCGCACGCGCCGACGGGGTGGCGTTCATGATCGTGAACCCCGGTGCCCTCACCCACACGAGCATCGCGCTGCGCGATGCGGTGCTGGCGGTCGGGGTGCCGTTCATCGAGGTACACCTTTCCAACACCCAGGCGCGCGAGGCGTTCCGCCGTCATTCCTACTTCTCCGACATCGCGGTCGGCGTGATCGCCGGTCTCGGCGCCTACGGCTACGAGGCGGCGATGCGCGCCGCCGCGCAGCGCCTCGCCTGAGGGCGGCGCGCGGCCGGATCCGATCTTTTGGGGGCATTTCCCGCATGGACATTCGCAAAATCAAGAAACTGATCGAGCTGCTGGACGAGTCCGGCATCGCGGAGATCGAGATCAAGGAAGGCGAGGAAGCAGTGCGCATCAGCCGCATGCCGACCGGCAACGCGGCGGCGCACCTGCTGCCGCCGATGGCGCACCTGCCGGCCCTGCCCGCCGCGCCCGCCGCGGCGAGCGCCGCGCCGTCCGCGCCCGCCGCCGAAGGCGCGGCCGCGAAACCCAAGCCCAACGAGCACGTGATCACCGCGCCGATGGTGGGCACCTTCTATGCCTCGCCCTCCCCCGGCGCCAAGCCGTTCGTGGAGATCGGCGACGAGATCAAGGTCGGCCAGGTCCTGTGCATCATCGAGGCCATGAAGATGATGAACCAGATCGAGGCGGACAAGGCGGGGCGCATCGCCTCGGTCATGGCGCGCAACGGCGACCCGGTAGAGTTCGGCCAGCCGCTGTTCGTCGTCGAATAGGGCGGCCATGATCGAGAAGATCGTCATCGCCAACCGCGGCGAGATCGCGCTGCGGATCCTGCGGGCCTGCCGCGAGCTCGGCATCAAGACCGTCGCGGTGCACTCGACCGCCGACTACAGCCTGAAGCACGTGCTGCTCGCCGACGAGTCGGTGTGCATCGGCCCGCCGCCCTCCTCGCAGAGCTACCTGAACATGCCGGCGATCATCTCGGCGGCCGAGGTGACCGACTCGGTCGCGATCCATCCCGGCTACGGCTTCCTGTCCGAGAACGCGGACTTCGCCGAGCGCGTCGAGAAGAGCGGCTTCGTATTCGTCGGCCCCAAGGCCGAGACCATCCGCACCATGGGCGACAAGGTCTCGGCCATCAAGGTGATGAAGAGCCACGGCGTGCCGTGCGTGCCGGGCTCGGACGGCCCGCTGGGCGATGATGCCGACGAGAACCTGCGCATCGCCCGCGGCATCGGCTACCCGGTCATCATCAAGGCCTCCGGTGGCGGCGGTGGCCGCGGCATGCGCGTGGTGCACGCCGAGGCCTCGCTCCTGAACGCGGTCGGCATCACGCGCGCCGAGGCGCGCGCCGCCTTCGGCAACGACCAGGTCTACATGGAGAAATTCCTGGAGAAGCCGCGCCACATCGAGTTCCAGGTGCTGGCGGACGGGCACGGCAACGTCATCCACCTGGGCGAGCGCGACTGCTCCATGCAGCGCCGCCACCAGAAGGTGATCGAGGAGGCCCCGGCGCCCGGCATCACCATCCGCCAGCGCCGCTTCATGGGCGAGCGCTGCGTCGAGGCCTGCAGGGCGGTCGGCTACCGCAGCGCCGGCACCATGGAGTTCCTCTACCAGGACGGGGAGTTCTACTTCATCGAGATGAACACCCGCATCCAGGTCGAGCACCCGGTCACCGAGCTCATCACCGGGATCGACCTGGTCAAGGCGCAGCTCCTGATCGCCAGCGGCGAGCGGCTCGCCTACAGCCAGAGCGACGTGCAGATCCGCGGCCACGCCATGGAGTGCCGCATCAACGCCGAGGATCCCAAGACCTTCATGCCCTCGCCCGGACCCATCCGCCTGTGGCACGCCCCGGGGGGCCCCGGGGTGCGGGTCGACAGCCACGTGTACTCCGGCTACAACGTGCCGCCGTACTACGACTCGCTGATCGGCAAGATCATCGCCCACGGCGACACGCGCGAGACCGCCATCTCGCGCATGAAGAACGCGCTCGCCGAAATGGTGATCGAGGGCATCAAGACCAACGTCGCGTTGCACCAGGAGATCTGCAACCACGCCGCCTTCCAGAAGGGCGGCACCGACATCCACTACCTCGAGCGGCGCCTGGGCCTGCGCTAGGGGCGGGCAGCCTCTTGCCCGACGCCTTTCTCACCCTGTCCTTCGCGCTCGGCGCGCTCGACCCGGAGCAGGCCGAGGGCGCCTGCCTCGCCTGCGGCGCGAGCGCCGTCACCTTCCGCGACGCCGGCGACGATCCGGTGCTCGAACCCGCCCCGGGCGAGTTCCGGCTCTGGCCGGCGACCACCGTGCAGTGCCTGTTTGCCCCGGGCGCGCAGCCCGCGCCGCTGGTCGCATCCCTCGCCCGCTCGCTGGCGCTCGAGCCGCAGCACATCGGCGTCGAGCTGCTGCCCGAGCGCGCCTGGGAGCGCGAATGGCTCAGGGACTTCCACGCCCGGCGCTTCGGGCGGCGGCTGTGGGTGTGCCCGCGGCACGAGCGCATCAGCGCCCCGGACGCCGCGGTGGTGATGCTCGACCCGGGACTGGCATTCGGCACCGGCACGCACCCGAGCACGGCGCTGTGCCTGGAGTGGCTCGACGCACACTTCGCCCCGGGGGGGCACGTCATCGACTATGGCTGCGGCTCGGGCGTGCTGGCGCTCGCCGCCGCGCGGCTCGGGGCGCAGGCGGTGCACTGCTTCGATATCGATGCGCAAGCCCTGCTCGCGACCGCCGAGAACGCCGCGGCCAACGGCCTCGCCGCCCGGGTGCAGGTGCACGCGGCGGCGGCGACGCTGCCTGCCGGCGCCGACGTGCTGCTCGCCAACATCCTCGCCGGGCCGCTGCAGGCCCTGGCGCCGCGCTTCGCCGCGTTGCTGCGCCCGGGGGGCGTGGCGGTGCTGGCCGGCCTCATGCGCCACGAGGCTGCGGACGTGACAGCCGCTTACGGCGCATGCTTTGATGTGACGCCGTACGGCGAGCGCGACGAGTGGACCTGCCTCGCCGCACGACGCCACTGATCATGTTCACAGTCTGTCCGAAATGCGCCCTGACCCTGGTGGTGACCGCCGCGGACCTGCGCGTCGCCCAGGGGTACGTGCGCTGCGGGCGCTGCTCGAGCGTCTTCAACGCGCTGGCGCGGCTCGCCGACGATCGCGCGGCGGGCGCCGCCGAGGCCGCCGCGGCGACCGATGCACCCGCGGCGTCCGTGGCCGAGGACGGCCTCGAGGACCTGGCCGGGGACGGGCTCGAGGCTCCGGCCCAAGCGGACCTGGGCGATGCGGACCTCGAGGCCGAGCCGGCGCCCGCAGCGGCTGCACCAGAACCCACCGAACTCACCGCACCCGAACCGCCCACCGAGGAGGAGCCGATCGCGGAGGACTCGCTCGAGTTCGATCCGACGCGCACCGACGCCGCGTCGGTGTTCTTCGAGCCGCCCCCGGATCCGCAGTGGGCCGCCGCCACCGGCTCGTTCAAGGCAATGGTCGCGGCCAGCCCGGAGCGCGACGAGGACGTGGAGGTGGAAATCGACTCCGCTTTCCTCGCCTCGATGCTCAAGCCGGACACCGTGCCGCAGCGCGCCGTACCGCCGGCCGCCCCGCCGCCTGCCCGGCGTCGGGGGGCCGCACCCCCCGTTCCGCGTCCGGCGGCTGCGCCACCGCCCCCACCGGCACCGCCGCCGCTCGCGCCATCGCCCGAGCCAGCCGCGGCTGCCGTTCCCCCCGCGCCCCCGGCACCTGCCACAGCCCCCGCAGCGACCCCGCCCGCATCGGCCGCGCCACCGGCGCGGTTGCGAGCCACCCCGCGACATGCCACGCCGCACGGCCGGCCCGCGTTCGAGGCGGCCGCGCCGCCGGCTGCGCGGCCGGCGGCCCCGAGTACCGGCCCCGCCCCGGCGCCCGCCGCGGCAGCCACCGAGCGCGCCACCGACCTGCGCGCGGGTCTGACGCGCGCCTCCACCGAGGCGGACGACCGGGAGAGCACCGCCGAGCTGCCGGTGCGACCGCGCCTGGCGAAGCTGGCGTGGCCGGCCGCAGTCGCCGTGGCCGCGTTGGTGTTGGTGGTGCAGGTCGTCGATCACTACCGCGACCAGCTGGCCGCCAGCGCGCGCTTCAACCGGCCGCTCACCGCCCTGTACGCCGCCCTCGGCGTGCACCTGGTGCCGCACTGGGACCTGCGTGCCTACGACGTGCGCCAGCTCGGCGCGGACGTCGACCCGTCCGGCACCATCACCGTGCGCGCCAGCATCAAGAACGCAGCGCAGCAGGCCCAGCCGCTGCCGCTGCTGCGCGTCACTCTGCAGGACCGCTTCGGCAACCGCATCGCTTCCCGCGACGTCGAGCCGCGTGCCTACCTGCCGCGCTCCATTCCCGCCGCCTCGTTCCTGTCGGCCGGGCAGCGCATCGATGCGCAGATGGGATTCGTCGATCCGGGCGCGAGCGCGGTGGGCTTCGAGCTCGATGCCTGCCTGCCGGCGGGCCGCGGCGCGATCGCCTGCGCCAACGACACGGCCACGCGCTGAAGCCGGGCGCCACGCATGCGCATCGGACCGTACGAGCTGCCCTCGACCGTCGTGCTCGCGCCCATGGCCGGCGTCACCGACCGGCCGTTCCGCATCCTGTGCCGCAGTTTCGGCGCAGGCCTTGCCGCATCCGAGATGATCAGCGCCGATGCGCGCCTGTGGAGCACCGCCAAGTCGCGCCGGCGCAGAGATCACGCGGGCGAGCCAGAGCCGCGCGTGGTGCAGCTGGCCGGCGCCGACCCGCAGGGGCTGGCGGAAGCGGCGCGTGCCAACGTGGCGCTCGGCGCGCAGATCATCGACCTGAACATGGGCTGCCCGGCGAAGAAGGTGTGCGGCAAGCTGTGCGGCTCGGCGCTGCTCACCGACGAGGCGCTGGTGGCGCGCATCCTCGCAGCGGTCGTGAACGCGGTCGACGTGCCGGTAACTCTCAAGATCCGCACCGGCTGGGATCGCGCGCAGCGGAACGGGGTGAACATTGCAAGCATCGCCGCAGCCAGCGGCATCGCCGCGCTCGCCGTACATGGCCGCACGCGCGCGGATTTTTATGCCGGTGCCGCGGAGTACGAGACCATTCGCGACATTAAGGCGCACGTGCGCATTCCGGTCTTCGCCAACGGCGACATCGATACGCCGCAAAAAGCGCGCGAGGTACTTGATTTCACCGGCGCAGACGGAGTAATGATCGGTCGCGCGAGCCACGGCGCGCCATGGATCTTCCGTGATGTCAACGCCCAGCTGAGCGAGAGAATTGCGACGCCGACACTTTTGCGCAGCGACGTGCGTGATATCATCCTCGCGCATCTCGATTCCCTGTACGTCTTCTACGGCGAGGAGACCGGAGTCCGGATCGCGCGCAAACATCTCGGCTGGTACTGCGGGCAATTGCTGGAGAGTCCGGCACGGGCACGCGGGGATCTGATGGGGGCCCAGAGCACAGCCGCACAGTTCGCGCACGCGGTTAAATACTTGGAAGCATGGGTGAGCGGGGCCGCCGTGGCGGCCTGCTGAATGGTTTTTTTCCCTGGGGGGTCACAATGACGGCCAAGAAAAAGACTCGAGCTCGTGAAGCCACCGCCGCCCGAGCCCACGGGCGGGAGCTGCCGTTGCGCAACCACGCCGAGCGCGCGCTCAGCGACTACTTCACCAGCCTGAATGGCCACCGGCCCGCCCACCTCTACGACCTCGTGCTGCGCGAGGTCGAGGAGCCGCTGTTCCGCGTCGTGCTCGACTACGCCCAGGGCAATCAGAGCCGCGCCGCGGGCATCCTCGGCATCAACCGCGGCACGCTGCGCAAGAAGCTGAAGCAATTCGGGCTTGCGGGGAGCTGAGTCCGAGGCCGCCGCTGCCGGCGTCCCCGAGGCCGCATCCATGCCGCAGCCGGTACGCCGCGCGCTCCTGTCCGTTTCCGACAAGACCGGCCTCATCGAGCTGGCGCGCGGGCTGGCCGCGCACGGCGTGGAGCTGCTGTCCACCGGCGGCACCGCCCGGGCGCTGTCCGCCGCCGGCATCGCGGTGCGCGAGGTATCGAGCCACACGGGCTTCCCCGAGATCATGGACGGGCGCGTCAAGACACTGCACCCGAAGATCCACGGCGGACTGCTCGGGCGCCGCGGCATCGACGAAGCGGTGATGGCTAAGCACGGCATCGCGCCCATCGACCTGCTGGTGGTGAACCTGTACCCGTTCGCGACGACGGTGGCGCGGGCGGGGTGCAGCTACGGAGAGGCGGTCGAGAACATCGACATCGGCGGACCGGCCATGCTGCGCGCGGCGGCCAAGAATCACGAGTCGGTGCTGGTCGTGGTCGACCCGGGCGACTATGCGCTGGTGCTCGCAGCGCTGGCGGCGGGCGGCAGCGAGTTCGAGCTGCGCGCGCGCCTCGCCACCAAGGCCTTCGCTCACACCGCCGCCTACGACACCATGGTGGCCGCCTACCTCAGGTCGCAGCACACCCTCGCCGCCGAACCCTTTCCGGCCACCCTGCCGCTGCTGTTCGAGAAGCTGCAGCAGCTGCGCTACGGCGAGAACCCGCACCAGCAGGCGGCGTTCTACCGCGACCGCACCGCGCTCGGCGGCGGCGTCGCCAGTGCCCGCGTGCTGCAGGGCAAGGACCTGTCGCTCAACAACGTCGCCGACGCCGACACCGCCATCGAGTGCGTGCGGCAGTTCGAGGGCTGCGCCTGCGTCATCGTCAAGCATGCCAACCCGTGCGGCGCGGCCCTCGGCGCCAGCCCGCTCCCCGCCTACGAGGCGGCCTACCGCACCGACCCGACCTCCGCCTTCGGCGGCATCATTGCCTTCAACCGCGAACTCGATGCCGCCGCCGCCGCGGCCATCACCGAGCGTCAGTTCGTCGAGGTGCTGGCCGCGCCGGCCGTGGCTGCCGCCGCCTTGCCCATCCTCGCGGCCAAGCCCAACGTGCGGGTGCTGGAGCTCGGAAACCTGGCGGCCGAGTCGGGCACGGCGCTCGAGCTGCGCAGCGTCACCGGCGGCCTGCTGGCGCAGTCACGCGATCTCGAGGACCTGCCGCAGGGCGCGCTGCAGGTTGCCACGCGCCGCCAGCCGACCGAGGCGGAATGGGCCGACCTGCGCTTCGCGTGGCGCATCGCCAAGTTCGTCAAGTCGAACGCCATCGTGTACGCACGCGACGGCGCCACCATCGGCGTGGGCGCCGGGCAGATGAGTCGCGTCTATTCGACGCGCATCGCCGCCATGAAGGCCGCCGACGCCGGGCTCACCGTGACGGGCGCGGTCATGGCCTCGGACGCGTTCTTGCCGTTCCGCGACAACCTCGATCTCGCCGCCGAATATGGCATCCGCGCCGTGATCCAGCCGGGCGGCAGCATCCGCGACGCCGAGGTGATCGCGGCGGCCGACCAGCACGACATGGCCATGGTGCTCACGACCATGCGCCACTTCCGCCACTAGCCATGAAGGTGCTGATCGTCGGCGCCGGCGGCCGCGAGCACGCGCTGGCGTGGAAGTGCGCCGCGGCCGCGCACGTCAGCGAAGTGCTGGTGGCTCCCGGCAACGCCGGCACCGCCACCGAGCCCAAGGTGCGCAACGTCGACGTCGCGGCCGCGGACAGCGCCGCACTGGTGCGCCTGGCGGCCGCCGAGCACGTCGACCTCACCATCATCGGACCGGAGGCGCCGCTGGTGGCGGGCGTGGTGGACGGGTTCGCGGCGGCGGGGCTGCGCTGCTTCGGGCCGACGCGCGCCTGCGCGCAGCTCGAGGGCTCGAAAGCCTTTGCCAAGGAGTTCCTGCGCCGCCACGGCATCCCGACCGCGCGCTCGGCCACCTTCACCGCGACGGACTTCGATCCGGCCTGGGTGCGCGCGCAGCGTGCGCCGCTGGTGGTCAAGGCGAGCGGGCTCGCCGCCGGCAAGGGCGTGGTCATCGCCGCCTCGGCCGAGGAGGCGCTGGCGAGCGCGCAGGCGATGTTCGCCGGCCAGTTCGGCGCGGCCGGCCGCGAGGTGGTGGTCGAGGAATTCCTCGAGGGCGAAGAGGCGAGCTTCATCGTCATGGCCGATGGCGCTCACGTGCTGCCGCTCGCCACCTCGCAGGATCACAAGCGCCTGGGCGACGGCGACCAGGGCCCCAACACCGGCGGCATGGGCGCGTACTCGCCGGCGCCGGTGGTCACGCCGGCACTGCACGCACGCATCATGCGCGAGGTGATCGAGCCGACCATACGCGGGCTCGCGGCCGACGGGCTGCCCTACACCGGCTTCCTGTACGCCGGCTTGATGATCGCCGCCGACGGCACGCCGAACGTGCTCGAGTACAACTGCCGGTTCGGCGACCCGGAGACGCAGCCGCTGCTGATGCGCCTGAAGTCTGATCTCACGCAGCTGTGCGATGCGGCGCTCGCCGGCCGCCTCGATACGGTGCACGCCGAGTGGGACCAGCGCGCGGCGCTCGGCGTGGTCATGGCCGCCGCCGGCTACCCGGACAAGGTGCGCAAGGGCGACGTGATCGAGGGACTTGCGCAGGCCGCGCGCCTGCCCGGCAAGGTGTTCCACGCCGGTACCGTGCTCGAGGGCGGGCGCGTGCTCACCAACGGCGGCCGCGTGCTGTGCGCGGTGGGCCTGGGGGCCGACGTGGCCGCGGCGCGGCGCGAGGCCTACGCACTCGCGCACACCCTACGCTGGCCGGGAGCGCAATACCGGCATGACATCGGCCACCGGGCGCTGGCGCGGGAGCCGCGCGGCGGTGAGTGAGCTCGACTTCGCCGCCGCCCACGTCATCGAGCTGAGCGTCGGGCCGGCCGACATCGACGCCTACGCGCACGTCAACAACGCCGTCTACCTCAGCTGGCTGGATCGCGCCGCCTGGTCGCACTCCGCCGCGCTCGGCGTGCCGCTGGCGCGGTGCCTGACGCTGCGGCGCGGCATGGCCGCGCAGCGCATCGAGATCGACTACCTGCGCGCGGCGCGCGCCGGGGATGTGGTGCGCGCCGCCACCTGGATCGTGAGCGCCGACGGGCGGCTGCGCGCCGAGCGGCGCTTCCAGGTGCTGCGCGCCGCCGACGGCGTCACGCTGGCGCGCGCCCGCATCGATTACGTCTGCATCAATCTCGACACTGGCCGCGCGGCGCGCATGCCGGAGAGCTTCGCGCGCGCCTATGTCCCGACCGCCGCTGCCTGAGCGCTTGAGCCTTCGGTATCCCTCACAGCAGCGCAGCGGCGGATTGAATCCACCGCGCACCCCTGCTGTCGATCACGCTCGGCACCTAAGCTGCGGCGGACGCAAGCCCGCCGCAGCTGTTGCGCTCGAGGTCAGAACTGCGCCGTGACGGTGGCGAACACATACCGTCCCATCGCGTCGTACACCCCGGGGAAGGTGTTGCCGTTGCAGTTCGCGCCGCCCGGGCTGCTCGTGGAGCAGTCAACCCCGACCACCAGTGGCGGGGCCTTGTCGGCGATGTTGTTGACACCCAGCTCCAGCCTGACGTTCTTGTAGACATTGAACGTTCCCGTCAGGTCGAGGTAGTTATAGGCCGGGATATGCGCGAGCGGCGCGTACGGGGTTGCGGCCAGGAACAGATTGCTGGTCGCCGACTCCGAACTGTTCGCACCGAAATAACGCCAGCGGAGGTTCAGATCGAGGCCGTCCCAGGGGGTCGACCAGGTGGTGTTGAACACGTGTCGCCACTTCGGGTTGCCGCCACCGCAGGTCGCGCCGAAGAGTGCGGTGCAGTCATAGGAGGGACCACTGGTCAGGGGTGTGGTAATCAGGTCCTTCAGATGTGTGCCCTCGAGGGAGAACAGCAGCGACCCGAATGCGGCCATGGCCAGGCGGTAGCTGGCCTTGAGGTCGATGCCTTGGGTCTTCAGTGAGCCCTGGTTCACGTTCGGATCGATGACGTAGCCGTTCTGGGTCCTCCACAGTGAGCCATTGCCGTCGCGATGGATGCTGGTGCAGAGCTGTCCGGAGGTGATGCAGTCGTTCAGGATGGCATCACCCCCGATGGGGCCGATTCTGTTGTCGATCGTGATGTTGAAGTAGTCGAGCGACACCGTCAGGTTCGGTACCACCCGCGGCTGCAGCACCAGGCCCACGGTGTAGGTATCGGCCACTTCGGGCTTGAGGGTCGCGGTTCCACTGATCAGGCCGTTGTACTGGAAAGCCGGGTTCGGCTGGATGTGGCCGAACTCGGTTGGCGTCACCCCGGTAGCCTTGCACTGGTCGAAGGTAACGCCGTTGGTCAACACCGTCGTGGAGCCCGCCGCCAGCGGCGCCGCGCACGGGTCGTGCGCGCCGTCCAGGCCCACCGTCTGCGGGGTGAACAGCTCACCGATGTTCGGCGCACGCACGGCGCGCTGATAGCTGCCGCGCAGCCGCACGTCGCGCACCGGCGCCCAGTCGAGACCGAGCTTGTAAGTATTGGTGTCGAAGCCCAAGGAGTACTTGGAGTAGCGATAGCCGCCCTCCACCGCCAGATCGTCCGCGCCCGCGATATGGCTGGCGAGCGGCAGGCGCATTTCCGTGAACGCCTCTCTGACGGTGAAGCTGCCGGATACCGGTGGCGTCGGGCCCCCGCTACCGGCCGCCGAGCCCTGCTGCGACAGAAAGTCCGGGAGGAAATTCGTCGACTCCTCACGCCACTCCGCGCCTACGTTGACCTGCAGGCCCTGGTCGGCCGTAGGAAGCTTGACACCGTACTTGCCGAGATCGCCCGTGACCGAGCCGTCCGCGACGTATTCGGTGACGGAACCGGAGAGCAGCAGCGGTACGGTAAGGAACGCGAGGGCCTGGGGCGTCACTGCGTTCGCCTTCCAGACGTTCCAGGGCACACAGTTTGGATCGGCACCGAACCCGCTCCCCTGGCCTACCAGAGGTCCGAGGCCGGCGGCGTTGGTGGGGCCGCCGCACACCGGTCCAGCGGCGCCCGGCAGCACGTTGAGCGACTCCTCGATGGCGCTGTTGTTGAGGAAGTTTTCGTTGCCGTTCTGGTTGTCGACGCTGCCGTGCTGCGCGTACACGTTGTAGGTCCAGGCGTCCCCGAAGTCGCCCTTGACCCCGAGCACCTCGCGTGCCGAGTCGGTGAGGAAAGTGGCGATGCGATTGCCACCCTCGACGTTGCGGCGCCCGAGGTACATGTTGATGCCCGAATAGTTCACGCCATTGAAGGTCTCAAACGGGTTGCCCTGCGCGGCCTGGTTAGCCCCGTTGCAGATCGTCGCCTTCTCCTGCGCGCTCAGCAGCGGATTGGCGCACGGGATGAACGATGCCGCAAAGAAGTCGCCGCTCGGTGCGATCTGGGCCTGCTGCGAGTTGCGCATGTACATCACGCTCGCGTACACGTTGACGTGCGAATTGACGTCGTAGTTCACGAACGTGCCCGCGGTCCAGCGCTCGTTCGGCGTCTGGTAGAAGTTCAGCGGACCGAAGTTGTAAAGGTCGCCGGGCGACTGGAAGGGACGGAACTGGCCGGTCTTGCCGTCCACGGTATTGGTGAAGAGCGCTGCTCCCCCGGCGGCGGGATAAGCCTGGAAATACCCGCCGGCGCCATTCTTCGCCGATGTGCCGGAGCCCGAGCACGCCAGCTGCGTGTTGTGGTTGGTGGGCGAGAGCGAACAGGCGCTGTAGTCGAACTTGCTCTGTAGCGCCGCGCCCTGATTGTCATAGGTGATGTAGGCGGTGGCATTGCCTTTGTTGTCTGCAAAGTTCGAGCCCATGACCACCGACACGTTCTTGCCGAAGGCGGTATTGACGTTGCTCGACGGCAGGGCATCGCCCACGCTGCTGACCAAGGAGGCCACCCCGTCCTGGTCGTCGTTGTTGTGCTGGTTGAAGTGGTAGCCCGCGGTGACCTTGACGCCCTCGAAGTGCGTGTTGAGGATGAAGTTCACCACGCCCGCGACGGCATCCGCCCCGTACACCGCGGAGGCGCCGCCGGTGAGCACGTCGACGCGCTCAATCAGGGCGGCCGGAATCTGGTTGATGTCCGAAAAGTTGCGGCCGCCGAGTGCTGAGCCAGGACCCAGGCGCAGACCGTCCACCAGCACCAGGGTGCGCTGCGGGCCCAGGCCACGCAGATTCACCACCGCAGTGCCGTCCGCGCCGTTGGACGTGGTGGAATTCATGCCCGCGAACACCATGGGCAGGTTGTTGAGCACGTCTTCAACGCGCGTCAGACCGGTCTGCTGCAGATCCACCGCCGAGACGCTGGTGATCGGGCTGATCGAAGTCTCGTTGGGGGTCGACAAGCGCGACCCGGTCACCACGACCTCTTCGACCGGTGCCGGGGCAGCCGCCGGGGATGGTGACTCCTGCGCATGCAGCGCCGACATCCCCGCTGCGGTTGTGGCCGTCGCCAGTGCGAAGCGCACCGCCTGTTGCAAGCTGCGACTTTTCGCCATGTTCTACTTCCTCTGAATTGTAAGTGTTGCGGAGTCGCTACATGACTCAGGGCTAGGCTGCGAGCTCCGCGGATCTGCGCGTTGTTCGCGCGCGTCGGAAGATGCGCACGATAGAGGCAACACACCCGCGCCTAAACGAATATGTGAAGGGCTGGACTCAGGCTGTGATGAGAGCGCCCGGCGCTGGGACGAACGCGCAATGGGTGGCTGGCCGCACGGGCCGATGTCGGCCTCGCGCCACCGTGGCGGGGTGCGGCCTCAGGCGCGGCAGCGCGCCCTTATGAGGTGGGAACGCCCAGGCGGCTAAACATTTCGCGACGCCCGAGTTCCGTAACGCGCAGGGCGCGGCTGTCGAGGTGGGGCACGACCCATTTCTTCTTGCGGGCGAGAGTGAGGAGCGCAGCCCCGAGCGAGCCGCCGAGATGGTAGCGGCGTTCGGTCCAGTCGAGGCAGCCGAAGGCGAAGCGGCGGCGCAGGGCGCGCGCTGCCGTAAGGTCGATGCCGAGCGCGGTGAATGCCTTCACCCCGTTCAGGCTGACCTCGTAGATCTCACCGGAGCCGCTCGACTGCGTCGCCAGCCAGCCGAGTGCGGTGAAGCGCTCGCGCAGCGCCACCCCGACGCTGCCGGCGAGGTGGTCGTAACAGGTGCGCGCCAGCCGCAGATGCTCGGGTGCCTTGCTGACGAACACACCGCGCCGCGTGCCAGCCAGAGCACTCATCCGCTCCAGGAGGCCGGCGACGTCTGTGCCGCTCAGGCTGTAGTAACGATGCTTGCCCTGGCAGCGCACGACGATCAGGCCGGCCGCCTCCAGGCGCCGCAAGTGCGCACTCGCGGTCGAGGCACCGACGCCGGCGATGACGGCGAGCTCGGTGCCGGTCCGGGCGTGTCCGTCCAGCAGGCTC
>Ga0070681_10004457_pt1 | contig 13337 bp, 11 predicted proteins | sample KBSC83BmetaG_FD_65650 | JGI IMG/M metagenome (GOLD analysis project Ga0070681, IMG submission 65650) | Corn rhizosphere microbial communities from Kellogg Biological Station, Michigan, USA - KBS C8-3B metaG | ecosystem: Host-associated > Plants > Roots > Rhizosphere | place: USA: Michigan... | reverse complement strand
ACCTCGGTCAGGCCGTAGACGTGCGTGAGGTCGAAGCCCATCTTCTCCATGCCTTCGATCATCGCCGCCGGCGGCGCCGCCGCGGCGACCAGCGCGCTCACCTTGTGGTTGATGCCCCGCTTCATTTCATCGGGCGCGTTGATGAGCGTCTGGTGCACGATCGGCGCGCCGCAATAGTGGGTGACCTTGTGCTCCTTGATCAGCCGGAAGATCGTCGCCGCCTCGACCTTGCGCAGGCAGATGCTGGTGCCGGCGTTCGCCGCCATCGTCCACGGGAAGCACCAGCCGTTGCAGTGGAACATCGGCAGCGTCCAGAGGTAGACGGCGTGGTGCGGCATGCCCCAGACGAGGATGTTGCCGACGCCGTTCAGGTAGGCACCGCGGTGGTGGTAGACCACGCCCTTCGGGTTGCCGGTGGTGCCGGAGGTGTAGTTGAGCGAGATCGCTTCCCACTCGTCCTTCGGCCAGCGCCACTCGAACCCGGGATCGCCCTCCGCGAGCAGCTGCTCATAGGTCTGCTCGCCAAGGCGCTTGCCGCCGCTGAATTCCCGGTCCTCGGCGTCGATGACGGTGATCTTGCGCTTGAGGAGCTTGAGCGCGGCCTCGACGGTCGGCGCGAACTCCTTGTCGGTGATCAGCAGGCGTGCCTCGCCATGGTCCAGCATGAAGGCGATCGCTTCGGCGTCGAGGCGCGTGTTCAGCGCGTTCAGGACGGCCCCCGCCATCGGCACGCCGAAATGGCACTCGTACATGGGCGGCGTGTTGGGCAGCATCGCCGCCACCGTGTGGCCGACGCCGATCCCGCGCTTCGCCAGGGCGGACGCCAGGCGGCGGCAGCGGGCATAGGTTTCGGCCCACGTGTAACGCTGCGCGCCGTGGATCACCGAGGGCCGCTTCGGATAGACGTACGCCGCGCGCTCGAGGAACGACAGCGGCGTGAGCGGCGCGTAGTTCGCCGCGTTCTTGTCCAAATGTTGCTCGAAAATGTTGCTCGCCATGGTCCGAGTATATCTCTGAGCCGATTGATGATTCACACGGCGCAGGCTCGAATGGAGCCATGGACTTCCGACTCGGCAGATCGGCCCTCGGCCGCACCGCGCGCGACGTTGCCGGCATCGTCGTGCTCTCCCTCCTCATCGCCATGGTGGCGCTCGACTTCGGTCCGCTACCGCCGTGGATCGCGCCCGGCATGGGGCTCGCGGGGCTGGGGATCGCCGTCATGTGCGCGCTCCGGCTGCGCGCGATGGAGTTCGCGCCGGAGGTGATCGCCGGCGACGTGATCGTGCCGCGGTCCCGCAACGTCGGCCGCGACATCAAGCTGCTGCTGCCGCTGCAGTTCGTGAACTCGGGCACCGCGGACGGCGTGATCGAGTGGGTGGCGCTGCGCCTCACCGTGGACGGCGACATCGGCCGCTCGGTGCTCCTCAGCCCGGTGGCCGAAGTGGACATGCAGCGCTTCATCCAGGCGAAGCGCAAGCTCGACGATACCGCCATCGAGCCCTTTACCGCCTTTCCGCTGGAAGGCCGGCGCTCGATAGCCAAGTTCGTGCTCTTCGACCTCGCCGAGAAGGGGCGCAGCGCGCCGCTCTCGCTGCGGCCGGGACGCTATTCCTTCGAGCTGTTCGTCAAATCGACGGCGAACCGCTCGCCGAAGCTCGAGCGGGTGTTCGAGCACGCGCTCGAGCCGAAGCACGCCGAGGAATTCGCCGCCGACGCCCCGGTCTACCTCATCAACTACCAGATGACCCTGCCGGGCGCGCGCCGCGAGATGACCGGCGCCGAGTGGATGCCCCGGGCGACGAGGTACTCGAACTAGTTCTGCAGCAGCCGGCGCCACAGCGCCGGGCCCTTGGCTTCCTTCTCCATCGCATCCAGGTACTGCTCGTGGAGGGCGACCTCCTCGGGCAGCGCCGGAAGCACGATCAGGTTGGCGACGTCGATCGCCCGCACCGCCGCCTCGGCCTGGGCCTGCGTCTCGAGCTCGATCACCAGGCTTTCCTGGCCGCGCGTCATGGCGAGGTAGCACTCCGCCAGCAGCCGCGCGTCGAGCAGCGCGCCGTGCAGCGTGCGGTTGGCGTTGTTCACGAAGTAGCGCTCGCACAGGGCATCCAGCGAGTTCTTCCTGCCGGGATGGAGCTCGCGCGCGAAGCCGAGCGTGTCGGTGATCTTCGCCACGTGGTCCGTGAACTTGCCGAGCTTCGCCCGCTTCAGCTCCCAGTCGAGGAACTCGACGTCGAAGTCGGCGTTGTGGATCAGGACCTCGGCGCCGGTGACGAAGTCGAGGAACGCCTTCGCCACCTCGGCGAACTTGGGCCTCTGGCGCAGGTCATCGAGCGTCAGGCCGTGCACCCGGGTCGCGCCGAGGTCGACGTCGCGCTCGGGGTTGAGGTAGGCGTGGAAGTGTCGCTCGCCTACGTTGCGGGAGAGGATCTCCACGCAGCCGATTTCGATGATGCGGTCGCCGAGCTTGGCGTTGAGGCCGGTCGTTTCCGTGTCAAGGACTACCTGGCGCGTCATTCTTCTTGTCGATTCCCTTGTTCGCCAATGCGTCCGCGCGCTCGTTTTCCGGGTGCCCCGCGTGTCCCTTCACCCAGTGCCACTCTACCTGATGTCGGGCGGCGAGTGCGTCGAGTTCGCGCCAGAGGTCCTCGTTCTTCACCGGTTTCTTGTCGGCGGTCTTCCACCCTTTGCGTTTCCAGGAATGGATCCACTGCGAGATGCCCTTCTGCACGTACAGCGAATCGGTGTAGAGCCGCACGCGGCTCGGCCGCTTCAGCGCTTCCAGGGCGCGGATCACGGCCTTGAGCTCCATGCGGTTGTTCGTCGTGGCCGCTTCGCCGCCGTAGAGCTCCTTCTCCTTGCCCTTGTAGCGCAGCACCGCGCCCCAGCCGCCCGGTCCCGGGTTCCCGCTGCACGCGCCATCGGTGTAGATCTCGACGACATCGTCAGTCATGGCGGTTCTGGTGCGCGCGCTGGGAGACGGGCGCGAGCGCGCGGCGCCGCGCCCGCTCCATGCGCCATGCCGGGGTGACGATCCGCACGCTGTGGACCCGCTTCACCGCGCGGATCACGTAGATGCCGCCGAGGAGCGGCCACCAGCGCGCCCCGGCCCTCTCCATGAAGTTGAATCGGTCGAGCCAGCGCTGCTGCCGGAACGGCGGCGCGTAGCAGCCGAACTTGCCGCCGTTCAGCTCGAAGCCGAGCACTCGCAGCCAGTCCCGCAGCCGGAGAAGCCCGATGTAGCGCGCATCCCAAGGCGCGTGCTGGCGCGAGGCGAAGAGCTGCCGCGCCCGCCAGAGCGAGAGGGTGTTGAAGCCCGAGATCACCACCTGGCCCTCCGGCATCAGCACGCGCTCGGCTTCGCGTAATACTTCATGCGGGTTGTGGTGGAATTCCAGCACGTGCGGCAGCGCGAGGAGGTCTACGCTCTGCGCGGCGAGCGGCAGCTGCAGCGGGTCGGCGGCCACGGCCGCGCCCGGCTCCAACGCCAGCGAAAAACGGAACGCAATGCGGTTCTGTCGTAGAAAATCGACTTCCGGTAGGCCGAGTTGAACGGCCCGGAAACCGAACACATCATCTACAGCGCTGTCAAACTGGGCGAGCTCCCAGCCGAGCACGTACGCACCCTGTGGCGTCGTAAACCACCCGGATAGCGACGAGAGCTCGCCGTTATACTTTGGCGCCCCGTTGTGCAAGAAGGATTGGCGCATCAATGGAAATAGTGGCCGTCAAGGCGTTCAAGGACAACTATGTCTGGACGCTGCGCGATCGGACCTACGCCGCCGTGGTGGATCCCGGCGAGGCGGCGCCGGTGCTCGACTATCTCTCGCGCGAGAAGCTGCGGCTCGTCGCCATCCTCGCCACCCATCACCATCCCGATCATGTCGGCGGCATCGCCGAGCTGGTCAGCAGGTTCCGCGTGCCGGTCTTCGGGCCCAAGAACGAGCCGATCGCGACGCTCACGCAGCCGGTCTCGGAAGGCGACCGCGTGGCGATTCCCGAGCTCGGGCGCACCTTCGACGTCCTCGACATTCCCGGCCACACGCGAGCCCACATTGCCTATTATGGGGCGGGCGCGCTTTTCTGCGGCGATACCCTCTTCGCCTGCGGCTGCGGGCGCCTGTTCGAAGGCACCCCGGAGCAGATGTTCAAGTCGCTCTCCAAGCTCGCCTCGCTGCCCGACGACACGAAGGTCTACTGCGGGCACGAATACACGCTCGCCAACATCGGCTTCGCGAAGGCGGTCGAGCCGGGCAACCGGGCGCTCGGCGAGCGCGAGACGCGCGACCAGAAGCTGCGCGATACCGGCAAGCCGACGCTGCCTTCGACGCTCGGCGACGAGAAGGCCACCAACCCGTTCCTGCGCTGCCGCGAGCCCGCGGTGATCGAGTCGGCCAACAAATATCTCGGCGCGCGCGTGGCCGACCCGGTGCGCGTCTTTGCCGCGATCCGCGACTGGAAGAACAACTTTTGAAGCTGCGCCTCCTCCTCGCCGGCATCGCGGTCGCGCTCATCCAGGGGTGCGCGACGCCGCCCGCCAGCGAGCCGCCGGACACGGCGGCGGCGCCGGCGCAGCCGGCCGCCAGCGAGGCTGCCCCGACACCGACGCCGGCGCCGGCGTCGAAGCCAGCTCCGCCGAGCACGGCTCAGGGCACCGCCCCGCCGCCGTTTAACGCGCCGCGCACCGAGGTCGAGCGGCCGAACGTGGCGCTCATCGACCGCACCACCCCGCCGCAGGACCTCTGGCAGCGCATACGCCAGGGCTTCTCGATCCCCGACCTCGACAACGCCCTGGTGCGCGAGAAGATGGCCTACTACGCGGCGCGGCCGGAATACCTGCAGCGCATCTTCGACCGCAGCCGCATGTACCTGTACCACATCGTCGACGAGCTCGAGAAGCGCGGCATGCCGACCGAGCTCGCGTTGCTGCCGATGGTGGAGAGCGCCTTCAACCCGACCGCCTATTCCCGCGCCCATGCCTCCGGCATCTGGCAGTTCATCCCGGGCACGGCCAAGCGCTTCGAGGTGCAGCAGAACTGGTGGTACGACGGCCGCCGCGACATCGTCGACTCGACCAACGCCGCGCTCGACTACCTGCAGTACCTCTACGAGATGCACGGTGACTGGCACCTCGCGCTCGCGTCGTACAACTGGGGGGAAAACGCGGTGGCGCGAGCCATCGCGAAGAACAAGGCGCAGGGCAAGCCCACCGACTACGCGCACCTCTCGATGCCGCTCGAGACCCGGCACTACATCCCCAAGCTGCAGGCGCTGAAGAACATCATCAACAATCCGGAGCCGCTCGGCATCGTCCTCGACCCGATCCCGAACCAGCCCTACTTCGCCACCTATACCAAGCTGCGCGACATCGACGTGCAGCTCGCCGCCAAGCTCGCCGACATGACGGTCGACCAGTTCATGGCGCTCAACCCCGGCTTCAGCCGGCCGCTCATCCGCGCCTCGGTCACGCCCCGCATCGTGCTGCCGGCGGACAAGGTCGACACGTTCCACGAGAACCTGCAGAAGCTCGTCGGCGACGAGAAATCCCTCGTCTCGTGGGCCACGTACACGCCGAAGCGCGGCGACACGCTCGAATCGATCGCCAAGAAGCACGGCATGACCGTCAGCCATCTCAAGGAAGTGAACGGCATCCCGCCCCGCTCGCGCGCGATGCCGAACCTGATGGTGGTGCCGGCGAGCCGCAACTCGGCGGTGGCGATGACGCGGCTGCCGATCATGTACGCGCCGCCGATCCCGATCACCTACCGGCGCATCTACCACACCGTAAAGCCGGGCGAGACGCTCGCCTCGATCTCGCGGCGCTACGGCGTGTCGGTGGAAGACATGAAGCGCCTCAACCCGAAAGGCGCCGTCGTCGGCCAGCGCGTGACGATGGAAGTACGCGCCAGCGGCAAGGGGAAGTCCAAGGGCAAGGCGCGTTCGCAGCCCAAGGGCAAGCCTAAGAAAAGCGCCGGCTAGCAGGGCATCAGGCCATGCCGGCCTGGATGAGCGTCCGGGTGTAGTCCGACTTCGGCTGGCCGATCACCTCGTCGAGCGTGCCGCTCTCCACGACGCGGCTGTCCTTCATCACCATCACGCGGTGCGCCACGGCGCGCACCACGTCGATGTCGTGCGTGACGAGGATGTAGGAAAGCCCGTATTTCTTCTGCAGGTCGGTGAGGAGCTCGAGCACCTGCTTCTGGATCGTGACGTCGAGCGCGCTGGTCGGCTCGTCGAGCACCACGACCTTCGGCTGCACGATGAGCGCCCGCGCGATGGCGATGCGCTGGCGCTGCCCGCCGGAGAACTCGTGCGGGTAGCGGTCGAGCAGCGGCTCGGCGCTGCCGCCCTCGGTGAGGTTGACGTCCACCAGCGCCTTCAGCACGCGCTCGCGGCGCGCCGCCGCGTCGAGCTCCGGCTCGTGGATCTCGAGGCCCTCGCCCACGATCTGCTCGATGGTGAGGCGCGGCGAAAGAGAGGACAGCGGGTCCTGGAACACCACCTGGATCTCGCGTCGCAGCTTGCGGCGGTGGCCGCGGTCGCCGTCGGACCAGCGCTTGCCGTCGATCAGGATGTCCCCTTGCGCGGCGACCAGGCCGAGGACCGCGAGGGCGAGCGTGGTCTTGCCGGAGCCCGATTCGCCGATGACACCGAGCGTCTCGCCGGGAGCGAGGTCGAAGTCGACGTCGTTCACCGCCGTGAAGCGCCCGCTCTTGAACCAGCCACGGATGCCCGGCAGCGGCGTCGGGTAGTGCACGTACACGTCGCGCGCCTGCACGCGGACCCCGCTCGCGGGCGGCTGCACCGTGCGGTCGGGACGGCTGTTCACGAGCTTCCTCGTATAGGCGTGTTGCGGCCGCTCGATCACGTCCGCGGTGCGGCCCTGCTCCACCATCACGCCCTTCTCCATCACCGCTACCCGGTCGGCGAAGCGGCGCACGAGGTTGAGGTCGTGCGTGATGAGGAGCAGCGCCATGCCGCCCTGCGCGCGCAGGTTCTCGAGCAGCTCCAGTATTTGCAGCCGGATGGCGACGTCCAGCGCCGTGGTGGGCTCGTCGGCGATCAGCAGCTTCGGATGGCAGGCGAGCGCCATGGCGATCATGGCGCGTTGCCGCTGGCCGCCGGACAACTGGTGCGGATAGCTGCGCGCCCGGCGCCCGGCGTCCTCGATGCCGACTCGCTTCAAGGCGGCAACCGCTTCAGCCCATGCCTGGTCGCCGCGCAGCGGCGTGTGCAGCTCGAGGGACTCGACGATCTGGTCGCCGACCGTGAAGATCGGATTCAGCGCCGTCATCGGCTCCTGGAAGATCACCGCGATGTCGCGCCCGCGCATCTCGTGCAGCTCGGAATCGGGCATCGTCAGCACCTCGCGGCCGTCGAACCGGATGCTGCCGGCGAGGCGCGCGTTCTCGATCAGCCGGAGAGTCGAGAGCGCGGTCACCGTCTTGCCCGACGCCGACTCGCCGACCAGCGCGAGCTTTTCGCCGGCGTCGAGGGAAAACGAAACGTCGTGGACGACCTCGCGACGCCCGAAATGGATGCCGAGGTTCTTGACTTCGAGGAGGCTCATTTCTCCTCGCCCGCCAGCACTTTGCGCGGGTCCAGCGCATCGCGCAATGCGTCGCCGACGAGGATCAGCAGAAGCAGCGTCACGACCAGCACCGTGAACGTGGAGAGCGAGATCCACCAGGCGTCGAGGTTCTCCTTGCCCTGCCCCAGCAGCTCGCCCAGGCTCGGCGTGCCGGGCGGGACGCCGAGGCCGAGGAAGTCGAGGCTGGTGAGGGCGCCGATCGATGCGGCGATCTCGAACGGCACCAGCGTCACGACCGGCGTCAGGCTGTTCGGCAGGATGTGGCGCCACATGATGATGCGGTTGGTCTGGCCGAGGGCGCGCGCAGCGCGGACGTAGTCGAGGGTGCGGTTCTTCAGGAATTCCGCGCGCACGTAGGCGGCGATGCCGAGCCAGCCGAAGATGGCGATCAGCACCACGAGCAGCCAGAAGCTCGGCGAGAAGAGTGACGAGAAGATGATCAGCATGTAGAGCATCGGCATCGAGCCCCAGATCTCCTTCAAGCGCTCCATCGCGATGTCGGTCCAGCTGGCGAAGTAGCCCTGCACGGCGCCGAAGAGGATGCCGAAGGCGGTCGACGCCGCCGCCACGATCAGCCCGAAGAAGACCGAGAGCCGGAAGCCGTACAGCAGCCGCGCGAGCAAATCCCGGCCCTGCGCGTCCGTGCCGAGCCAGTTCTCCCGGCTCGGCCGCGACGGATCCGGGCTCTTCGCGAAGTAGTTGATGGTCCGCGCGTGATAGCGGTTCGGCGGATAGAGGACGAAATTGCCCGGCTTCTCGAGGTTCTTCTGAATGTCGGGATCGAGGTAATCGGTCGGCGTGGGGAAATCGCCGCCGAAGGTGGTTTCCGGCAGCGTCTGGAACACCGGGAAGTACCAATGTCCGTCGTAGCGCACGGCGAGCGGCTTGTCGTTCGACAGCACCTCGGCGAAGAGGCTGATCGCGAAGAGGAAGCAGAACACGACGAGGCTCGCATAGCCGAGCCGGTTGGCGCGGAACCGCCGCCAGGCGCGCAGCCGCGGGCTGGCGTGGACCGGAACGCTCGGCGCGTTCGGCGAGGCGTCGGCGCCGCTGACGATGGAGGCCATGGCGCCTAGTCGAAGAACTTCACGCGCGGGTCGACCCAGACATACGTGAGGTCGCGGATCAGGTTCGTGAGCAGGCCGATGATCGTATAGACGTAGAGGCTGCCGAAGACGACCGGGTAGTCGCGTCGGATCACCGACTCGTAGGACAGCAGGCCGAGCCCGTCCAACGAGAAAAGCGTCTCGATGAGCAGCGAGCCGGTAAAGAACGCGGCGACGAACGCTGCCGGGAAGCCGGTCATGATCGGGATCATCGCGTTGCGGAACACGTGCCGCCACAACACCTTGCGGTCGTCGACGCCCTTCGCACGCGCCGTCATCACGTACTGCTTGCGGATCTCCTCCAGCACCGAGTTCTTGGTGAGGATGGTGATGACCGCGAAGCCGCCGATCACCATCGCGCTCACCGGCAGCGCGATGTGCCAGAAATAATCGGTGATCTTGTGCCCGAGGCTGAGCTCGTGCCAGTTGGACGAGACCAGGCCGCGCAGCGGAAACCACTGCACGAAGCTGCCGCCGGCGAAGTACACGAGCAGCACCACGCCGAGCACGAAGCTCGGGATGGCGTAGCCGAGCAGCACGACGAACGTGGTCGCCGTATCGAACGCCGTACCGGCCCGCACGGCCTTGGCGATGCCGAGCGGGACGGAGATCAGGTAGGTGAGGAGAAAGGTCCACAGGCCCAGGCTGATCGACACCGGCAGCTTCTCCTTGATGAGCTGCCACACGTCCTTGTTGTGGAAGAAGCTGCGGCCGAGGTCGAAGCGCGCGAACTGGCCGAGCATCTGCACGAAGCGCTCGTGCGCCGGCTTGTCGAAGCCGTAGAGCCGCTTGATCTCTTCGATCTTGGCGGCATCCACGCCCTGCCGGCCGCGGTAGCCGCCGAGCCCCGGTGCCGCCGCCGCGCGGGCGCCGACCTCGCCGCCGGCGGCATCGCGTCCCTGCAGCTGCGCCACCATCTGCTCGACCGGCCCGCCGGGTACGAACTGGATGACGACGAAGGTGATGAGCAGGATGCCGAACAGCGTCGGGATCATGAGGAGCAGCCGCTTGAGGATGTATGACCACATTCAGTGCTTCCTCCACCAAGTGGACACGACCCAATCCTCCGGCTGGTAATAGAGCGGCAGGGTCTTCGGCTGCTCGAACTTGCCGGCGCGATAGGCGATGCGGTAGGTGCTCGAGTACCACTGCGGCACGGCGTAATGGGCATGGCGCAGGACGCGGTCGAGCGAGCGCAGCGCCGCTATGAGCTGGGGCCGCGTATGGGCGGAGACGACCTTGTCCAGCAACGCATCCACGGCGGGGTCCTTGACCCCGATCAGATTGCTCGAGCCTTCCGTGTCGGCCGAACCGGAGCCGAAGCGGTCGACGAGCTCCGTGCCGGGCGCCTCGTTGCCGGGCCAGCGCACGGTGAAGAGGTCGAAGTCGAACACGTCGAGGCGCTTCTGGATGAGCGCGAAATCCGCCCGCCGGTACACGCCTTCGATGCCGAGCCTGGCGAGCGCCTGGAACCACGGCGTGACGACGCGCTCGCCGCCCGAGCCGCCGTCGAGATATTCCACGACGAAGGGCTCGCCTTTCGCGTTGCGCAGCGCGCCGTCGCGGTAAGTCCACCCGGCCGCCGACAGCAGCTCGCGCGCCTTGCGCAGGTTCGCGCGCAAGCTCGAGGGCGGATTGGTCGTCGGCGGCAGCGGCACCGGCTCGCTGAAGACCTTGGGGTCCACCTTCTTTCGCAGCGGCTCGAGCAGCGCCAGTTCGTCCGCGCCGGGAAGTCCTTTCGCTTCGAAGTCGCTGCCGTTGAACCATCCCCGGCAACGCTCATAGGCGTTGTACATCAACCGGCGGTTCAGCCACTCATAGTCAAAGGCGAGCCCCAGCGCCTCGCGCACGCGCGGGTCCTTGAACTTGTCGCGGCGCGTGTTGATGAGAAATCCCTGGAAGTCGCCCGCGTTCTTCGCCGGCAGCTCGGCCTTGATGAGCTCCCCCGAATCGAACTTCTTGCCCACGTAGACGCGCGCCCATTCCCGCGCGGAGAAGGTGCGCAGGTAATCGAACTCGCCCGCCTTGAAGGCTTCGGTCTGTGCCGTGGTGTCGCTGTAGATCTTGTACGTAATGCGGTCGAAGTTGTACATGCCGCGGCGCACGCCGATGTCCTTCGCCCAGTAGTTCGGGTCGCGCTCGTAGGTGATGTCGCGGCCGAAGTTCATCGGGCCGATCCTGTAGGGGCCGCTCGCGACCGGAGGGTCCATGATCACCTGGTCGAACTTCTTGCCCGCGCCCCAATCGCGGCTGAAGACCGGCAGGTTACCCACCAAAAGCGGCAGCTCCGCACTCGGCCGCGCGAAGTCGAAGCGGATCGTGCGGGGGCCGGTCACCACCGCGCGCTTCACCTCGCCGTAGACGACGCGGTACTGGGGCGCGGCCTCCTTGCTCATCAGCCGGTCGAACGTGTACTTCACGTCTTCGGCCATCACCGGCTTGCCGTTCTGGAAGCGCGCCGCCGCGTTCAGCCGGAACGTGACCGACAGGTGGTCGGCCGGCACGTCGATGTCCTCCGCCAGCAGGCCATAGGCGGTGGTCGGCTCGTCCAGGGTGCCGGTGAGCAGCGTCTCGAACACGAGCGCGCCGAGGCCGGGAGCGGCGCTTCCCTTCAGCGTGAAGGGATTGAACTTGTCGAAGTTCGTGAGGCGCGTCGGCGGCACGAGCTGCAGGTCGCCGCCCTTCGGCGCGTCGGGGTTGACCCATGCGAAGTGCGCGAAGCCCTTCGGATACTTGATGTCGCCGAACTGCGCGTAGGCATGGGCCGCCCACGCGCTCGGCGCGGCGAGCGCCAGAAAGAGGAATGCCCAGAGCTTCACTGCGCGCGCCCGGGGATCGAGGCGAGCAGCGTCTGCGTGTACGGATGCCGCGGGTGGGCGAAGAGCGCGTCGGCCGCGCCGGCCTCGACGATCTCGCCGTCCTTCATGACGATCACTTCGTCGGACATGTATCGCACCACCGCGAGGTCGTGCGAGATGAAGAGGTAGCTCATCCCGTATTCGTCCTGCAGGTCCTGCAGGAGGTTCAATAGCTGCGCCTGCACAGAAACGTCGAGGGCCGAGACCGATTCGTCGAGGATCAGGAGCTCCGGCCGCAGCGTCAGGGCGCGCGCGATGGCGATGCGCTGGCGCTGGCCGCCGGAGAATTCATGAGGATACTTGTCGAGCGCCTGCGCCGGAAGCCCGACGCGTGCCAGCAGCTCGAGCGACCGGGAGCGTCGCTCCGCCGCGTCGGCGCCGATATGGTGGATGAGCATCGGCTCGGCGAGGATTTGCCCGACGGTGAACCGGGGATTGAGCGACGCGTAGGGGTTCTGGAACACGATCTGGATGCGGCGCTTCCAGGCCTTTCCCTCCGCCTCGAGGAGATCCATGCCGTCGAAGCGGACCTGGCCTGCGTTGGCCGCATGCAGCCGCGTGAGCAGGAGCGCCAGGGTCGTCTTGCCGGAGCCCGATTCGCCCACCACGCCCAGCGTCTTGCCTTTGGCCATGCGGAAGGAAGCACCCTTCACCGCCCGGAACGCACCGAAGCTCTTGGCCAGTCCCCGCGCTTCCAGCACCACCGGCTCCCCGCCGTCCAGCCCGCGGTGCCGCTCCCCTCCAGGCGCTGGAGGGGTACCGCCCATGAAATCCGCGATGACCGGCAACCGCCTCGGCCGGCGATCGAGCGGCGGCCGGCAGGCGAGCAACGCGCGCGTGTAGGCGTCCCGCGGCGCCCCGAAGATCTGCGGCGTAGCGCCCTGCTCGCGGATCTCGCCGTCCCGCATGACGACCACGCGGTCCGCGATCTGCGCGACGAGCCCGAGGTCATGCGTAATGAAGAGCATCGCCATCTTGTGCCGCTCGCGCACGCGCGCGATGAGGTCGAGTATCTGCCGCTGCACCGTCACATCGAGCGCGGTCGTCGGCTCGTCGGCGATCAGCAGCTTCGGCTCGCACGCCACCGCCATCGCGATCATCACGCGCTGCTGCTGGCCGCCGGAGAGCTGGAACGGATACGCATCCGCCCGCGCGGGCGGCAAGCCCACCTCTTCCAGCAGCTGAGCCACTCGGCCGCGCAGCGCGCGTCCGCGCAGGCCGAGGTGCTTGTGCAGCACCTCGCCGATCTGGAAGCCGACGCTGAACACCGGATTGAGCGAGGTCATCGGCTCCTGGAAGATCATCGCGATCTCCGAGCCGCGCACCCGCCGCGCATCCAGCTCCCCGCCACGGTAAAGGAGGCGGCCGGTCACCGCCGCGCTTTCCGGCGGCAGGAGGCCCATCACGGCGAGGGCGGTCACGGACTTGCCGCTGCCCGACTCGCCGACCAGCGCGACGCTCGCGCCTTCCTCGACCTCGAACGAGACGCCCTTCACCGCCCGCACGGCGCCGAATGAAACGCTCAGGTCCTGGATGGCGAGCAGCGTCATTTCAGCCTCGGATCCAGCGCATCGCGCATCGCATCGGTGAAAAGGCTGAACGCCGTCACGAGCAGCGCCATGGCGGCCGTTGCCGCCGTGATCTGCCACCACTTGCCGAGCAGCAGCTCGCTGCCCGCCTCGGCCAGCATGCTGCCCCACGAGACGGTGTCGACGCCAACGCCGAAGCCGAGGAAGGTGAGGATCACCTCCGACTTGATGAAGAGCACGACGTGCAGCGAAA
>Ga0070681_10004455_pt1 | contig 13340 bp, 12 predicted proteins | sample KBSC83BmetaG_FD_65650 | JGI IMG/M metagenome (GOLD analysis project Ga0070681, IMG submission 65650) | Corn rhizosphere microbial communities from Kellogg Biological Station, Michigan, USA - KBS C8-3B metaG | ecosystem: Host-associated > Plants > Roots > Rhizosphere | place: USA: Michigan... | reverse complement strand
GAGATGCGCGACGCGAGCCGCAGACGAATAGCCGGACTATTCGCAAGGCTCGCAACAAAGCAGATGATCGCGCGAGCCGTAGACGGAGCGAAGCAAGGCCGGGGAGCGCGATCGATGGCCCGCCTGCGCTGCGCCGTTTCCTTGGCGCGGCCGCTGCGGCGGGGATCGCGCGAGCCGTAGACGGAGCGAAGCAAGGCCGGGGAGCGCGATCGTGTGGCCCGCCTGCGCTGCGCCGTTGCCTTGGCGCGGCCGCTGCGGCGGGCCCCGCCAAGCACCGCCCCGAAGGGCTCCCAGCGGGTTCTGCATCAGCCTGCGGGCTGATGCAGCCTGCTGGACCCTCGCTAACGGCCTTCAGACAGGTGGTCAAGCGCACTTTCGAGCACCGTTTCCTGCAACTGCTCGCTCGTGCGTCCGAATCGGCGTTCGCGCTGCTGAAACGAGAGAACGGCGCGCTCGAGCGCCGCCGTGTCGAAATCCGGCCACAGCGTGTCGGTAAAATACATTTCGGTATAGGCAAGCTGCCACAGCAGGAAATTACTGATGCGCTGTTCGCCGCCGGTGCGGATAAAAAGATCGGGTTCCGGCGCGTAAGACAACGACAAATAGGGCAATAGATCAGCCTCACTGAATCCGCTCGCGAGCTGCGGCCGATCGTGCAGCATACGTGTCACCGCGTGGATCATGTCCCAGCGCCCGCCGTAATTGGCGGCCACGGTCAGCGTCAGGCGCGTGTTGTCGCGCGTCAGATGCTCCGCATCGCCGATCAACTGTGTCAACCGCGGTTCAAAGCGCGACAGATCACCGATGACCTTGAAGCGGATATTATTTTCGTGCAGCTTTGCGATTTCCTGCTCGAGCGCGATCACGAACAGCTGCATCAGCAACGAGACCTCGTCCGGCGGGCGGCGCCAGTTCTCGCTGCTGAATGCGAACAGCGTGAGAAATTCGACGCCCTTCTCCGCGCATGCCCGCACTGTGCTGCGAACATTCTCGACGCCCCGGCGATGACCTGCGACACGCGGCAAAAACCGCTGCCGCGCCCAGCGTCCATTGCCATCCATGATGATTGCGACATGACGCGGTATCGTCCGCGTCTCGGGAATCGCATTGGTGGAACTGTTGTTCGGCACGCGAGGACTATACCGCGATCAGGTCGGCTTCTTTGGCGGCAAGCGCTTTGTCGATCTCGGCCACAAAGCGGTCCGTCAGTTTCTGCACCTCATCCTGAGCGCGGCGTTCCGCGTCTTCGGCGAGCTTTTTTTGTTTGAGCAGATCTTTGAGCTGATTATTGGCCTCGCGCCGGATATTGCGGACTGCGACGCGCGCGCTCTCGGCTTCCTTATGCACGACCTTAATCAGGTCGCGCCTGCGCTCTTCGGTGAGCGCCGGCATTGGCACGCGCACGGTCTCACCCATTGTGGCCGGATTGAGCCCGAGGTCGGATTCCCGTATCGCTTTGTCCACTACCGCCACCATTTTCTTGTCCCACGGAGTCACACCGATGGTGCGAGCGTCGAGCAGCGTGACATTGGCAACCCCGTTTATGGGCGTCGGCGTGCCGTAATAATCGACCATCACGTGGTCGAGCAGGCCGGTATGGGCACGGCCGGTGCGGACTTTCCCCAGATCGGCCTTCAGCGTCTCGAGTGTCTTAATCATCTTTTGTTCGGCGGATTTCTTGATATCGACGATCATCTGACTCTCCCGCTAACAATGCACGAGCGTGCCTTCATCCTCGCCTGTAACAACGCGCTTGAAGGCGCCCGGCTTAAAAATGCTGAATACGTTGATCGACAGCTTCTGGTCGCGGCAAAGCGTGAGCGCAGTGGCGTCCATCACTTTTAGATTCTTGATGATCGCTTCGTCAAAAGTAATGCTCTTGTAGCGCATCGCGTCAGCATGGATCTTCGGATCGTCGCTGTAAACGCCATCGACCTTGGTCGCTTTGAGTACCAGATTAACGTTCATTTCCATGCCGCGCAGCCCCGCCGCGGTGTCGGTGGTGAAAAATGGATTGCCCGTGCCCCCGGCAAATATCACGATTTTGCCTTCTTCGAGATAGCGCATCGCCTTGCCGCGGATATACGGTTCGACCACCTGCTCGATATTGAGCGCCGACTGCACGCGCGCGATCAAGCTGACGCGGCGCATTGCGTCCTGCAGCGCCAGCGCGTTCATCACGGTCGCGAGCATTCCCATGTAGTCGGCCGTCGCCCGATCCATCCCGGCCGCCGCCGGTGCAACGCCACGAAAAATATTACCGCCGCCGATCACGATCGCGATCTCGACGCCAAGCGCGGCCACCTCGGCGATTTCCGATACGATGCGCTCAATCGTGGGGCGATTAATGCCATAGCTGTCCTCACCCATCAGCGCTTCGCCGCTCAACTTGAGCAGAATGCGCTTGTAAGCCGGCGTTCCCGCCATTTTAGGCTTGCCCCGCCTGCGCCATCACCGCGGCGACAAAATCATCCTTTTTTTTCTCGAGGCCCTCGCCCACGATGTACATGTGAAATGCGTGGACTTTGGCGCCCTTCGCTTGCAGCAGTTTCACAACCGTTTCATCGGGGTTCTTGACGAACGGCTGGCCGAGCAGCGTGACCTCGGCGAGATATTTTGCGACCCGTCCATCGATCATTTTCGCGACGATCTGGGCAGCTTTACCGCTGTCTTTCGCCTGCGCGGCGTAGATTTCGCGCTCCCTGGCGATCACTTCGGCCGGTACCTGCTCCGCGGAAACGCAAATCGGCTTGCTGGCGGCGATGTGCATTGCGAGGTCCTTGCCAAGATTTTCGTCTCCGCCCTCGTAATCGAGGAGCACACCGATCTTGCGGCCGTGCAGATAACATGCAAGCCGGCCCCTCGCGGACATGCGAACGAAGCGGCGCACGCTGATATTTTCGCCGATCTTCATGATAAGCCCCTGCCGCGCGGCTTCGATCGTCTGCCCGTCGCCGCCCACAGTTGCCGCCAGCGCGTCAAGATCGACCGGGTCAGCTTTCGCCGCGGTCTCGGCGACCGCCTTCACAAAACCTGCGAAGTTCTCATCCTTGGCGACAAAATCGGTCTCGCAATTGACTTCGACCAATGCTCCGGTCTTGCCATCGGCGCTGATGTTCACGCTGACCGCGCCCTCTGCCGCAAGACGGCCCGCCATTTTGCTCGCGCGCGCGCCGCCTTTGATGCGTAAAAGCTCCTCGGCCTTTTTCAGATCGCCCTCGGCCTCGGCCAGCGCTTTTTTGCATTCCATCATGCCAAGGCCGGTTGCTTCGCGCAGTTCTTTGACCATTACCGCGGTTATTTCCGCCATTTCGACTCCAAATTCTGATTTCGTTTAAGCAGTATTTAAAAAAAAGGGGCTCGCGCCCCTTTTCTGGTTGGGTAAACCGTCAGGATTTTGGCGCGGCTTCTGCGCCATCCTCGACTTCGACAAATTCTTCGTCGCTGACAATATCCTGCACCACCTGGTTACGGCCCTCGAGCACTGCATCGGCGACACCGCGCGCATACAATTGAATCGCGCGGCTCGAATCGTCATTGCCTGGAATGACATGATCAATGCCTTCCGGATTGTGATTGGTATCGACCACGGCTATGATCGGTATGCCCAGCTTTTTGGCTTCGGCAATCGCGCCTTTGTGGTACCCAACGTCGATGACAAAGAGCGCGTCGGGCAAGCCATTCATGTCCTTGATACCGCCCAGGCTGCGTTCGAGCTTTACCATTTCACGTTGATAGTTGAGCGCTTCCTTCTTGGCCAGCTTGTCGAGCGAGCCGTCCTGAACCATTGCTTCCATCTCCTTCAGGCGCTTGATCGACTGCTTAACGGTCTTGTAGTTGGTGAGCATCCCGCCGAGCCAGCGGTGGTCGACATAAGGCGAACCGCAGCGCAGCGCTTCTTCCTTGATGATTTCGCGCGCCTGACGCTTGGTGCCGACAAACAGAATTGCACCCTTGTTGGAGGTCAGTTGACGCACAAATCTGAGCGCCTCCAGATACAGCGCGAGGGTCTTTTCCAGGTTGATGATGTGAATTTTATTGCGATGGCCGAAAATAAACGGGGCCATCTTGGGATTCCAATATCGGGTCTGGTGTCCAAAATGGACGCCACACTCCAACATTTCACGCATACTAGTTGCCATACAATTCTCCAGTTAGGGTTATGCCTCCATCCGCTCAAACACTCGTTGCCGAGCACCCTGACCAAGGCGGATGTGTGGATTTAGGACCGATTCCGGACCGATACGGCCGCAATACCGCGCGCGGCGCTTGTTTTAGACCAGTCGGTAATTATATCATCCTTGACGATTGTTGCTCAAATGCGCCGAAACGCTTGGGTCACGGCCAACGATTCGTGCCCCGGTCTCGCTCAATGTCATTTGAAGCGACGCGAAACTAGCATAGAATCCGCATCTTTTTCCGCTTTTTCACGCCCAATCTCCAGTGTATCGCCGTCCCCCATTCATGAGCGTCGCCATCAAGACCGCCGAAGAAATCGCCAAGATGCGCGTTGCAGGGAAGCTCGCGGCCGAGGTGCTCGACTTTATCGCGCCGCACGTCAAAGCGGGAGTCACCACCGACGAGCTCGACCGTCTGTGCCACAACTATATGACTGAAGTGCAGAACACGGTGCCGGCGCCGCTCAACTACGCGCCGCCGGGTTACTCGCCTTATCCAAAATCGATCTGCACTTCAGTCAATCACGTGGTTTGCCACGGCGTGCCCGGTGACAAAAAACTCAAGGCCGGCGATATCATCAATATTGACATTACCGTCATCAAGGATGGCTATCACGGCGACACCAGCCGCATGTTTTTCGTGAGCCAGCCGTCCGTGCAGGCGCACCGGCTGTGCGATATCACCTACGAATGCATGTGGCGCGGGATCGCCGCGGTCCATGCCGGCGCACGGCTCGGCGATATCGGCCATACCATCCAGAGCTGCGCGGAAAAGAATGGATACAGCGTGGTGCGCGAATTCTGCGGTCATGGCATTGGACGCAGATTCCACGAAGAGCCGCAGGTCCTGCATTATGGACGTCCGGGTACCGGTCTCATTCTCGAGGCCGGCATGACCTTCACCATCGAGCCGATGATCAACGCCGGGCGCGCCGACATCCGCGCGCTCGCTGACGGCTGGACTATCGTCACCAAGGACCACAGTCTGTCGGCGCAATGGGAACACACCGTATTGGTGACAGCCGGCGGGTTTGAAGTGCTCACTTTGTCCGATGGCGCGCCCGCGCCGCCGGATTTCGCAAGGTAGCGGCTTGCCTCACGCACTGCAATTGCCGGCCGAGCCGCTGCCCGCGCCGCCGTCGCCATGTGCGCGCTGGAAAAACCGCCTGACGGAAAGCCGCGCGGCGCTTGAGCAGCGCTATCGGGAAAACCACCGTGCATCGGAACTCCTGCGCCGCCACCGGCAGCTGATCGATACCCAGTTGAAGGCGGTATGGAAGCATTTAGCGATGCCGTCCGAAGTCGCGCTGGTCGCCGTCGGCGGCTACGGCCGCGGCGAGCTTTTCCCGTTTTCCGACATCGATCTGCTGGTGCTGCTGCCGGATGTCAGCAACGAGATGCCAAAGCAAAAGCTCGAGCAGTTCGTCGGCATTTTGTGGGATATCGGGCTCGAAGTCGGCCACAGTGTGCGCAGCGTCAAGGAATGTGTCGTGCTGAGCACGCAAGACATCACGGTGCAAACGAGTCTGCTCGAAGCGCGCCTGCTCGAAGGCAATCGCAAGCTTTTCAACGAATTCAGCAAGCAGTTCAAGCGTTCCCTCGACGCCCAGCAATTCACGAAAGCCAAGCGTCTCGAGCAGGAACAGCGGCACGCGCGCTATCACGACACCAACCTCGAGCCGAACATCAAGGAAACCGCGGGAGGCCTGCGCGATCTGCACAATATTCTGTGGATCTGCAAGGCGGCCGGCATCGGCACCCGCTGGTCGGATCTGGTCAAACGCGAGCTGCTTACCCGTCGCGAAGCAACGCTGCTGCGCAGGAACGAAACATTTCTGCAAAACCTGCGCATCCGGCTGCATTATCTTGCGCACCGGCGCGAAGAGCGCCTGGTGTTCGACGTGCAGACCGAGCTCGCCGCGCAAATGGGATTGCGCGATACCGCGCACCGGCGCGCAAGCGAGCATCTGATGCAGCGCTTCTATCGTACTGCGATTGAAATCAGCCAGTTGAATACGATCGTGCTGCAAAACCTCGGGACTTTGATTTTTCCGGCACGTGGCCGCGCGACTCAGTCGATCAACGAGCGCTTCCATATTCGCAATGAGCTGCTCGAGGCCTGCGACGAAGGGCTGTTCAGACGCGAGCCGAGCGCGATGCTCGAAGCGTTCGTGCTTTTGCAAGAGCACCATCATTTGAAAGGAATGAAAGCGCAAACGCTGCGTGCGCTGTGGCGCGCAAGACCTATGATCAACCCTGCGTTCAGGCGTAATCCGGCCAATCGCGCGCTATTCATGCGCATTCTGCGCAGTCCCTCTCGCGTCGAACGCGAATTACGGCGCATGAACCAGTACGGCGTGCTCGGCCGCTATATTCCTGCGTTCGGTCGCGTCGTGGGCCAGATGCAGCACGATCTGTATCACGTCTATACCGTCGACGAGCACATCCTGAATGTATTGCGCAATCTGCGCCGCTTCGCGGTGCCCGAGTTCGCGCACGAATTTCCATTGTGCAGCCGCTTGATGAATGACTTCGAGCGCCCGGAGCTGCTTTATCTCGCCAGTTTGTTTCACGATATCGCCAAAGGCCGCGGCGGCGACCACTCGATGCTGGGCAAGGTCGACGCGCTCAGATTCTGCCTCGACCACGGCCTCGCGCGCGCCGACGCCGAGCTTGTTGCGTGGCTCGTCGAGCACCATCTCCAGATGTCGTTAACTGCGCAGAAACAGGACTTGTCGGATCCCGATGTGATCAACGCGTTTGCGGCCCGAATCGGCGATGACCGTCACCTGGTCGCGCTCTATCTCCTGACGGTGGCCGACATCCGCGGCACCAGTCCGAAGGTGTGGAATGCATGGAAGGCGAAATTGCTGGAAGACCTGTTCCGGCTCACGCGCCGGCGCTTAAGCGGGGACACGCGAACGCTCGAAAGCAGTCTCCACCAGCGCCAGGAGGCAGTGAAGGCGAAGTTGAGGCTGTATGCAATCCACGATGAGGCTGCGGAGAAACTCTGGTCGCAACTCGACGTTGCGTACTTTCTGCGCCATGACGTCGACGAGATCGCGTGGCACACGCGACTGCTCAACTATCGCGTGGACACGCCGACTCCGGTGGTCAAGGCACGCCTGTCACCGGCCGGAGAGGGATTGCACGTGATGATCTACGTGCGCGACCAGAAAGACTTGTTTGCGCGCATCTGCAGCTTTTTTGAGCGGATCAGCTATTCGATCGTCGAGGCCAAGATCTACACGACGCGGCACGGCTATGCGCTTGACAGCTTCCAGATTCTCGATCCTCACAACAAGAAACCGCAGTACCGCGATTTGATCGGCTATATCGAGTATGAGCTCGCGCAGCGGCTCATCAATCAAACGCCTCTCGAGCCGCTGACGCAGGGACGCGTAAGCCGCCAGCTCAGGCATTTTCCGATCACGCCCGAAATCACCATCACCCCCGACGAGCGCGGCCTCTACAAAGTACTTGCGGTCATCGCCGGCGACCGGCCGGGATTGCTGTCGCGGGTCGCGCGCTGCCTGGTCGATTACCAGATCAATCTGCACACCGCCAAGATCAACACGCTCGGCGACCGCGCCGAGGACGTGTTCCTGATCAACGGTGAAGCGCTCAACGACGCGAAAACCGTGGTCAGGCTGGAAAGTGATCTGGTGCATCAGTTGCAGACGTAAGCCGCGGAGCAGGCGTGATTGCTGCTCCCGCTCAAAGTCCATTCTCGCTATAGTCCTTACTCGTCCCGCACGTCCTGGTCGGGGAACAGCACGTCGGTGAAGCCGAAATTTCTGAAGTCGCGGATGCGCATCGGGTACAGCACGCCGATCAGATGGTCGAATTCGTGCTGCACTACGCGCGCATGGAAACCGCCGACACTGCGGTCAATCGTGTTGCCGAACGCGTCATAGCCCTGATAACGCAGCCGGGTGTAGCGCGGCACCACGCCGCGCATTCCCGGCACCGACAGGCAGCCCTCCCAGCCCTCCTCCATCTCAGCGCCGAGCGGCGTCAGCGACGGATTGATCAGCACTGTATGCGGAACCGCTTCGGCGTCGGGATAACGCGGGTTATGCTCGACACCGAAGATAACCACCTGCAGACCGACACCGATCTGGGGCGCGGCAAGTCCGGCGCCGTTTAATGCGAGCATCGTGTCCTCCATGTCCGCAAGCAGTGCACGCAGCTCGGGCGTATCGAATCCGGCAACCGGTTGCGCGCGTTCGAGCAAGCGCGGATCGCCCATCCTGAGCACTTCCCTAATCGCCACGGAACCCCGCCAGTTCGTCGAGTATAACTTTCACTTTCTCCAGCGCTTGCTGCAGCACCGCAGTCAAGTCGCTCATCGCAATACTGTTCTTGCTGTCGCCGCGGCCCGCGGCATCATTGGCCACTACGGCAATCGCCGCGTAAGAGAGTCCGATTTCCCGCGCGAGCGCCGCTTCCGGCATGCCGGTCATGCCGACCATATCGGCGCCGTCGCGCTCGAGCCGGTCGATCTCGGCTGCGGTCTCCAGACGCGGTCCCTGGGTCGCGGCATACACGCCGCCGTCGACCAGATTTTCCCCGGCCTGCCTGGCGGCCGCAAGGCAGGCGGTGCGCAACAACTGGGAATACGGCAGCGTGAAATCGATATGATGCACGCCGCGTTCGCCGCCGGTGAAAAAAGTGGCGGCGCGCCCGTGTGTGTAGTCGATGAGCTGATCGGGAACCGCGAGCACGCCCGGCCGCAAATCATTGCGAATACCGCCGACCGAGGCAATCGATACCACATGGGTTGCACCCTGCGCGTGCAGCGCCCAGACGTTGGCGCGGTAGTTGACCTCATGCGCAGGCACGGCATGCCCATCGCCGTGGCGCGCGAGGAATATCACGTCGTGCCCGCGTATCTTGCCGAAAGTGAGCGCGCCCGAGGGCGGGCCGTAGGGCGTGGGCATTACCTCGCGCCGCGACACTTCGAGATTGGACAATGCGGCAAGACCGCTGCCACCGATGATGGCGAGCATGTTACGTTAGGCGTTAGGCGTGAGGCGTGAGGCGATAAAAGCATCGCATGCCCCACACGCAGTACAGCGGTGCAAACAATTGCACCACACATAACCCAACAAATTGTTGTTTTCCGCTTCACGCCTCACGCTTCACTCCTCACTGTCTTTGCTGTTTTTGGCCTCACGCCTCACGCTTCACCCCTCACTATTCTCACGCTTTACGCCTTACTATCTTTGAGTGCGTAAACCTCAGGTAAATTCCGCCACGCGCCCATGACGTCCATCCCAAAGCCGAATACATAGCGGTTGGGCACAGTGACGCCGACAAAATCCGCGCTGATCGGCTTCGGCCTGCCGATGTCTTTGTCGGCGAATACCGCGCAATAAAAGCGCGCGGCTCCCAATGCCAGCATGCGGGCTCGTATTTCGTCCATGGTATGCCCTTCGTCGAGGATATCGTCGAGCGCCAGCACGACGCGCCCCGTCACCGCTGCGCGCGGAAACACGGTCCATTCGAGTTTGCCGCCGCGCGTTGCATCGCCATAACGCGTCAGATGGAGAAAATCGAAATCAAGCGGAAATTTGAGCAGCGGCAGCAAGTGGCCGCTGAACACCACCGCCCCGCCCATCACGCACAGCACGAGCGGATTGTGTCCGGCGAGCATTTGCGTGATGCCGCCCGCGACGCGTTGCACCGCCTGCGTCACAGCGGCGGCCGAACATATCTGCTCGGCGGAATCAAGGATTTCCCAGGCGCGCGCCGGCGCAAGCATGATTCGATACGCTGCTAGGTGCGCCGCAAAGCCTTCAGATGCGCCGCGAATTCGCGTGCAACTTCGGGATGCCTGAGACCATACGCGACGTTCGCTTTAAGGTAGCCCAGCTTGCTGCCGCAATCATAGCGCACGCCGTCAAATTGATACGCGTATACCCGCTCTTCGGTAAGCAGCGCGGCAATACCGTCAGTGAGTTGAATTTCGCCGCCGGCGCCGGCGTGCACGCGCTGCAGGTGATGAAAGATCCGCGGCGTCAGGATGTACCTGCCGACCACGCCGAGCATAGACGGTGCCGCGCTCGGCTTGGGCTTCTCGACGATTGCCTCAACCGCAATCAGCTTGCCGCTGCGGCGTCCGGGTCTGACGATCCCGTACTGCCGCGTCTCGGCGCGCGCGACCTTCTGCACCCCGAGCAATGCGCAGCGCTCGCGGCGATAGACATCGACCATCTGCTTCATCACTGGCCGTTTGGCGTCGATCAGATCGTCGGCAAGAATCACCGCAAATGCATGATCGCCGACGACTGGCTGCGCGCACAGCACGGCGTGCCCGAGACCGAGCGTCTGCTGCTGGCGCAGATAAATACATTTGACGTGACGCGGCACGACGTTTCGCACCATCGCGAGCATCGCATGCTTGCCGCGGGTCGCAAGCTCGGACTCGACCTCGTACGCCGTGTCGAAATGGTCTTCAATCGCGCGCTTGCCACGGCCGGTAATGAAAACCATCTCGGTAATGCCGGCAGCGACCGCTTCTTCAACTGCGTACTGGATCAGCGGCTTGTCGACGACCGGCAGCATTTCCTTCGGACTTGCCTTGGTCGCGGGCAGGAATCGAGTGCCCATACCCGCTACCGGGAACACCGCTTTGGTAATAACGCGCATTATTTTTCCTTCGAGCGAAGCAGTTTCAGCAGGCCCGCCTCATCGAGTAGCGCAACCCCGAGTTCGCGCGCCCTTTCAAATTTACTGCCGGGATCAGCGCCGGCAATCACATAATCGGTCTTCTTTGAAACGCTGCTGCTGACCTTGCCGCCCTGATCACGGATTTTCTGCTGCGCCTCGTCGCGCGTCAGATGCGTGAGCGCGCCGGTCAGCACGAAGGTTTTGCCGAATATCGGGCTTGCCGTATCCAGCTGCCGGGACGCCGTTTCCGTAAACTTGACGCCTGCGGCCAGCAGCTGCCTGACCACGTCGCGATTGTGAGGCTCGGCGAAGAAACCGGCAATGCTTTGCGCGACCACCGGGCCGACGTCAGGCACCTGCTGCAAAACTACGGCATCGGCCGCCGCGAGGCGGTCAATACCGCCGAAGTAGCGCGCCAGATCCTGCGCGGTGCTTTCTCCGACGTTGCGGATGCCAAGTGCGTAAATGAAGCGAGCGAGCGTGGTGTGCTTGCTTTTCTCTATCGCGGCGATCAGATTGGCGGCCGATTTCTCCGCCATGCGTTCGAGTTGGGCGAGATGCGCTGAGCCGAGTCCATAAAGGTCAGCCGGCGTGCGCACGATCTGGCTGTCGACTAATTGCTCGACCAGCTTTTCCCCGAGGCCGTCGATATCCATTGCGCGCCGGCTCGCAAAATGCAACAGCGCCTGCTTGCGTTGCGCGGGGCAGAACAGGCCCGCGCTGCAGCGCGCGATCGCTTCGTCCTCGGCTCTGCGAACCTCCGAGCCGCAGACCGGGCAGCGTTGCGGCAGTACGAAGCGCTGCGTGTGCGGCGGCCGCTTTTCAGCCACCATGCGCACCACTTCGGGTATCACATCGCCGGCGCGCCGCACGACCACGGTATCGCCGACGCGGATATCCTTGCGCCTGACTTCGTCTTCGTTGTGCAGCGTCGCGTTCACAACAGTGACTCCGCCTACGAACACCGGCTTTAAGCGCGCAACCGGAGTCAGCGCGCCGGTGCGACCGACCTGCACGTCGATGCCTTCCACCTGCGTAGTCGCTTCTTCCGCGGCAAACTTGTGTGCAACAGCGAAACGCGGCGCACGCGACACGAAACCAAGCGTGTTCTGACCGGACAAATCGTTGACTTTGTAAACCACGCCGTCGATATCGAACGGCAATTTTTCGCGCCGCGCGCCGATAGCGCGGTAGTAGTCGAGCAATCCATCGACGCCTTGCACCACTTTGCGCTCGGCGGTAACCGCAAAGCCGAACCGGGCGAGCCTATCCAGCAACTGCGACTGTTTGCGCACGCCCGCGAAAGGGACGCCGGTGCCATAGGCAAAAAACGTCAGGCGACGCGTTGCGGTGATGCGAGGATCGAGCTGGCGCAATGCGCCGGCGGCGGCATTACGTGGATTGACGAATTCTTTCCCGCCCTGCTCGCGCTGGTTTGCGTTAAGCTGCCTGAATTCGGATTTCAGCATCAGCACCTCACCGCGCACTTCGAGCAGGTCGGGCGGTTCGGCGCGCAGCCTGAGAGGGATCGCCCGTACGGTGCGCAAATTGGCCGTGACGTCCTCACCGGTAGATCCGTCGCCGCGTGTTGCGCCGGTGGTGAGCAGTCCTTTTTCATAGGTGAGACTGACCGCAAGGCCATCGAATTTTGGTTCGGCAGCGTACTCGACGGCTGCAGTGTCGAGCGCCTCGCGTACGCGCCTGTCGAATGCCACGACTTCGTCATTTTCGAATGCATTAGCGAGTGAGAGCATCGGTGTGCGGTGTCTGACCTGCGCGAAATCGGTCAGCGGGGCCGCGCCGACGCGCTGAGTGGGGGATTCGGGAGAAATGAGCTGCGGGTGCTCCTGCTCGAGCTGCTGGAGCTCCCGGAACAGGCGGTCATACTCGGCGTCCGATATTACGGGCTGATCGAGCACGTAATAATTGTAGTTATGCTGGTCGAGACTGGTGCGCAGCTCCGCGACGCGCGCCCGGATGTGCGGGGCAATCGCCATTCACGAAAACAGCCGCAGCGCACGCGCTTCCCCGGCTGCGATGTGGCCGGCTTCCATCTTCGCCAGGATGGCTTCGAGCTGTTGGCGGATCGTCGCGATCGCGCTATCCGATAAAGCGGACCGTTTATCGTCCACCAGTACGCCGTCGAGTGCGGCGGCGAAACTCCTTGCCATACCGAGCATGGTATCGAATGCACGCAACGCATCCGCGACACGCGGCACATCGAGTAGAAACGTAATCCCGCCGGTAGACAGAGTTTTCATCTGTTCCGGCACGAACGGCATCGGTTCGTGATTGTCGAGCGTGAACAGCATGTCTCCGTAGTCGCCGCGCAAATAAAACACCCCATCCGGCTCGAGCCTGAGTCCGGCGGCTTCGGCAAGCGCGCGGATCTTGGTGCCGGAGAACGGACTTGCGCCGCGCGTCACGACATTAATGCCGATCGCGATGTCGACGTCGGCGCAAAAACGATCGATTTGCACTGCCATC
>Ga0070681_10004452_pt1 | contig 13341 bp, 12 predicted proteins | sample KBSC83BmetaG_FD_65650 | JGI IMG/M metagenome (GOLD analysis project Ga0070681, IMG submission 65650) | Corn rhizosphere microbial communities from Kellogg Biological Station, Michigan, USA - KBS C8-3B metaG | ecosystem: Host-associated > Plants > Roots > Rhizosphere | place: USA: Michigan... | reverse complement strand
CGGTGCACCGCAAGGGGGGGTGTGGGGGGCGGCCGCAGGAGCGGTGGCCCTTCGCAGTGGCCCCGCGCCCCGGTAGGCCCCTCGCCCGGTGGGGCCTAGCCGGCCTGTGGGCGCTTCTCCGCCCGCCGGCTCTGGGAGCGCTCGGCGATCAGCATCGCCAGTTCCAGGGCTTGCTCGTGGTTCAGGCGAGGGTCCACGCTGGATCTGTAGGCGCGCTGCAGGTCCGCGTCCGTCAGGCCGCGGGCGCCGCCGGTGCACTCGGTGACGTCCTCGCCCGTAAGCTCGATATGGACGCCGCCGAGATACGATCCCATCTCTGCATGGATGCGGAACGCGAGATCGAGCTCTTTCTGGATATTTTCGAATCGCCGGGTCTTCAGCCCGCTGGTGCTCGTCTCGGTATTGCCGTGCATGGGGTCGCACACCCATAGCACCGTTTGCCCCGTTTGGCGGACCGCCTCGATCATCTTGGGCAGCGACTCCTCCACATTCTTCGCGCCGAAGCGGTGAATGAGCGTCAGCCTGCCCGGAATGTTGTTGGGATTGAGCGTCGTGACCAGGCCCTGCAGCCATGCCGCGTCCATCGCGGAGCCGATCTTCACGCCCATCGGATTGGAGATTCCGCGGAAAAACTCGACGTGCGCGCCGTCCAGTTGCGCGGTTCTCATGCCGATCCAGGGCATGTGCGTCGAGAGGTTGTACCAGCGGTTCTGGCGCGGAATGAAGCGCGTCTGTGCCTGCTCGTAGAGCAGGTGCAGGCCTTCGTGGCTGCAGTAGAAATCGACCAGCGTTGCTTCGTGCACGCCTCGGCCGCTGATGCCTTCGAAGAAATCCAGCGCGTCGCCAATGGAATTGACGATGCGTTGATACGCATCCTTGAGAGGCGCGTGCTTGACGAACCCCAGGTCCCAGTACTCCGGGTGATGCAGGTCGGCGAAGCCACCGTCAACGAGCGCGCGGACGAAATTGAGCGTCAACGCTGCGCGTTCGTAGCCTCTGAGGAGGAGGTCCGGGTCCGCAGCCCGCGCCTCCGCCGTGAACTCCGGGCGATTGACGAGATCACCGCGGTAGCTGGGCAAGGTCACCCCGTTGCGGGTCTCGGTGTCCACCGAGCGCGGCTTGGCGTACTGCCCCGCCATCCGCCCGATGCGGACGATCGGTTTCTTGAGCCCGTGCAGCAGCACGAGGCTCATCTGCAACATGATCTTCAGCTTCTTGGCGATCTGGTCGGACTCGCACTCCGCGAAGGTTTCCGCGCAGTCCCCGCCCTGGAGGACGAACGCCTGCCCCCGCTGGGCGGCGGCGATCCGCTCGCGCAACGCTTCGATCTCCCAGGAAACCACGATCGGAGGCAGCTTCGAGAGATGGGCGACGGCGCGGTCGAGCGCCTGGGTGTCCGTATAGGTCGGCTGCTGCTGAGCCTGTTTCGTCCGCCAGGTCGAGGTATGCCAGGAGGTGGTTTCGGGTGAGCGCATGCCGTTGATCGTACACTATGTGCATATCCACCCTGAAAACGAGGGTCCTGAATATGCATCGCGTTCTGATCCTCGGCGCCGGCAAGATCGGCGCCCTGATCTCCGGTTTGCTGGCCGAATCCGGCAGTTACAAGGTCCAACTGGCCGACGTCGACGCCGGTGCCGCCGCCGCGGTCGTCCGCGCTCACGGCTCGCCTCACCTCTCCTCGCATGCCCTGGATGCCACCAACGCGGCCCAGCTCGAACAGCATCTGGCGCAGCATCCGGTCGACGCCGTCATCTCGAGTCTGCCGTTCTACTGCAACGTGGGAGTCGCCGAGGCCGCTCGCAAAGCCGGTATCCACTATTTCGACCTGACTGAAGACGTCGAGGTCACCCGTGCCGTGCGGCGCATCGCCGCAGGCGCCGACAGAGCTTTCGTGCCGCAGTGCGGCCTGGCGCCCGGCTTCATCAGCATCGCGGCCGCGGAGCTCATCACGCACTTCGATGAGCTGCGGGCCGTGAAGTTGCGCGTCGGCGCCCTGCCCCAGCACCCGAACAACGTACTGAAGTACTCGCTGACCTGGTCCACCGAAGGCCTGATCAACGAGTATGGCAACCCCTGCCAGGCCATCATCGACGGCCGGACTCTCGAGGTGGCTCCGTTGGAAGGGCTCGAGGAAATCGAGATCGACGGCACTCTCTACGAGGCTTTCAATACCTCGGGAGGACTCGGGTCGCTCGCCGAGACCCACGGCGCCCACTGCGAGTCGATGAACTACAAGACGATCCGCTATCCCGGGCACTGCAATCAGATGCGGCTGCTGATGAACGACCTGAAGTTGAATCACGATCGCGGGACGCTCAAACGCATTCTCGAGAATGCCGTTCCACAGACGCTGCAGGATGTCGTCATCGTCTACGCCGCCGTCACGGGTACTCAGGATGGCGAGTTGCGGGAAGAGAACTACGTCAACAAGGTGTATCCCCAGTTGATCGCCGGGCGCCTGTGGTCGGCCATCCAGGTCACCACGGCATCCGGCATCACCTCCGTCGTCGACCTGGTGCTCGAGCATCCAGGGAGTTATCGGGGCTTCGTCGCGCAAGAGCAGTTCAGACTCACCAGCATCCTGGACAACCGCTTCGGACGTTACTACGCCCCGGGCGGCACGAAGGACATCTCAGGCGTGGTGGTCGTCTCCGGCAAGGCCGGGCATCAGCGCCAGCAGCACAAGGGTGCGTCGCATGCGGCGAAAGAGGCAACACGATGAGCAACCTGGATCTCCACACACTGTTGAGCCGCCTCGAGCTCGAGTCGGTCAATCCGGGCGCCTGGTCGGGCTCGCACGCCTGGTCGTCGGCATCGGGTAGCGCCCTGCTGAACATTCGCAACCCCGCCGACGGGACGCTCATTGCCCAGGTGCGGCCGGCAGGCGCGGATGACTACGAGCATGTGATGGGCTCTGCAGTCGACACGGCGGCGATCTGGCGGCAGGTTCCGGCTCCCAAGCGGGGCGAGGCGGTACGCGTGCTTGGCGAGGAGCTGCGCAAGCTGAAAACCGAGTTAGGCACGCTCGTCACACTCGAGAACGGCAAGATTCTCGCGGAAGGACTCGGCGAGGTGCAGGAAATGATCGACATCGCCGACTTCGCCGTCGGCCAGTCGCGAATGCTCTATGGCCATACGATGCACTCGGAGCGTCCGCAGCACCGGATGTACGAGCAATGGCATCCGCTGGGCGTCGTGGGAATCATCTCGGCCTTCAACTTTCCCGTGGCCGTCTGGTCATGGAACGCCCTGCTGGCGGCGATCTGCGGCAACGTCAGCGTCTGGAAACCCTCGCCGAAGACGCCCCTGACCGCGATTGCGGTGCAGAAAATCTGCAATCGCGCCCTGCAGGCGCACGGCTTCCCCCCGATCTTCCAGCTCTTCATCGACGGCGGCGCCGAACTGGCCAGCCGCTTCGTCGCCGACCCGCGTGTGGCGCTTCTGTCCTTTACCGGCTCGACGGCTGTCGGGCGCAAGGTCGGCGAGCGCGTCGCGGCCCGACTCGGCAAGAGCCTGCTGGAGCTGGGAGGCAACAACGCCGTCATCGTGGACGAGTGGGCGAATCTGGATCTCGCGGTGCCGGCGATTGTGTTCGGCGCTGTTGGAACGGCAGGCCAGCGTTGCACCACCACGCGCCGCGTGTTTGTCCACGAGTCGCGGCTCGAAGAGCTCGAGCAGCGACTCGTGCACGCCTACAAGCAGGTCAGGATCGGCAATCCTCTGGAGGAGGGCACCCTCATGGGGCCATTGATCGATTCCGGCGCGGTGGAGCGATACAAGGGCGCCATCGCAGCGGCCCGTGAAGCCGGCGGGCAGATCCTGCACGGCGGAAATGCGCTCGCCGGAGCCGGAAACTTCGTCGAGCCCGCCATCGTCCGGGCCCGCAATGAGTGGCCGCTCGTGCAGACGGAGACGTTTGCTCCGATCCTCTACGTGATCCCCGTGCCGTCGCTGCAGGAAGCCATTGCCCAGCAGAACGCCTCCGCCCACGGGCTCTCGTCCGCCATCTTCACGGACCGGATGCAAAATGCCGAGCAGTTCCTGTCGAGCACGGGCAGCGACTGCGGCATCGCCAATGTGAACCTCGGGACTTCCGGCGCGGAAATCGGCGGGGCGTTCGGGGGCGAGAAGGAAACAGGTGGAGGCCGCGAGTCAGGCTCTGACGCGTGGAAGGCATACATGCGGCGTCAGACGAACACGATCAACTGGAGCCGCGACCTCCCGCTCGCCCAGGGCATCAAGTTCGATTTGAGCTGAGACGAGAAGGTCGCTCGCTGTCTACCTGCCGGGCAACCGCACCACGAAGCGCGCCCCGCCCAACTGCGACGCCTCGATCTTGATCGAGCCGCCGTACATCTCCACCGTCTCGTGGACCATCGCGAGACCGATGCCGTGGCCGGGTACTTTCTCATCCGTGCGGATCCCCCGCTGGCCGATGCGGCGACGATCCTCCTCCGAGATACCGGGCCCGTCGTCCTCGATGACGATCTTCAACCGCCAGCGCGATGCGGCGTAAATGTCATTCTCGATCGTCAGCCGGACCAGGCTGCGGCACCACTTGCACGCATTGTCGATGAGGTTGCCCAACAGCTCGACCAGATCGCCGCGGTCCCCGACGAACTGCGCCTGGGAAGTGAGCAACTCGATCGAGAGGTCCTTGCGCGCATACACCTTCAACAACGTTGCGCGCAGCTCGGTGACGATCGCGACCACATCCACCGGGGCTTGGCCGAGCAGCGCCCCACCGGAGGCGGCGGCACGCTTGAGCTGGTGCTCGATGATGCCGCTCATCCGGTCGATTTCCGATCCCAACACAGGTCCCTGCGAGGAAGTCTCGGCACTGAGGGCCGAGCGCATCACCGCCAGCGGGGTCTTGAGGCTATGCGCGAGATTTCCCAACGTGTCGCGGTAGCGGACGACGCGTTTACGTTCACCGACGAGCAGAGCGTTGAGATTGTCCGCAACACCACTGAGCTCGCGCGGGTAGCCGGTGCTCAGCTTGTCGATCTGTCCCTCCTCGACCTCGTGGATCTCGCGCTCCATCTTGCGCAAGGGTCCGAGCACCCAGCGCAACAACAGAGCGAGCACCGCGAGCAGTCCAAACATCAACCCCGCGAACCATGCCAGCAGCTTGCCGCGAAAGCGCCAGAGCTCCTCCTCATAGGGACCCAGGCTCGCCGCCACGCTGAACGTCAGCGTCTGGCCGGTCTCCGGATCGTCACTGAACTGCAGCCCGCGGCTTTCGATGGCCACGCGCTCATCGTTCTTGTCGGTGATGTTATTGATGGTTCGCGCGCCTTCCGGGAGCTCGGGACCGAAACGGATGGTGGTGCCGGCCGTCGAGGGCGAATACCAGACGGCGTTCGCGCGGGGAGAGACGATGCGCGCATAGATTCCGGAACGGGGGGTCTTGAGGGTCGCCTCGAGATTCTTCGGGTCGGGGGCGTACATGCCGTTCGGCTGCCGTTCCGCGGCGGCGATCAGGGTCACCATCTGGCGATCCAGCACCTGCTGCAGGGAGGTGTCCGATAACTGGCGAAAGCTGGTGTCGATCACGAACAGGATGACGCCAAAGAACAGAAACAGCGGAACCGAAACGGACAGCAGCAACCGCCGGCTGATCGAGTGCACGGTCAGGGGCCTTCAGGCCGCTCCCTCGCGCGAGAGCGCGAACCGATAGCCGCGGCCGCGCAGAGTCTCGATTGGCTTCAGCTGGTCCTGCGGATCGAGCTTGCGGCGCAATCGCCCGATCAACACTTCGATGACGTTGCTGTCGCGCTCGAAATCTTCGTCGTACAGCCGCTCGGTGAGCTCGGTCTTGGAGATGACCTCCCCGGCGCGCAGCATCAGGTGCTCGAGAATGCGGTACTCGAAGGTCGTGAGCTCGACCGGCTGCCCGCTCACTTTCACGGTCTGGGCGCGGGTGTCGAGCGTGATCGGGCCGCAGGTCAGCTCAGGGCTCGCCCAACCGCCGGCCCGCCGCAGCAGCGCCTGCAACCGGGCGAGTACTTCCTCGAAATGAAACGGCTTGGCGACGTAGTCGTCGGCGCCCGCCTGCAACCCCTCGACCTTGTCCTGCCAGTTATCCCGTGCAGTGAGGATGAGGATCGGATAACTCTTGCCGCCGGCGCGCAGGCGGCGGATCACTTCGAGGCCCGCCAGCTTGGGCAGGCCGAGGTCCACTATCGCGATATCGAGGGGATATTCGAGACCGGCGAAGAGGGCCTCCTCCCCGTCGGCGGCGATATCGACCGTGAACCCGGCATCGGTCAGGCGCGCCTTCAGCGTTTCGCGCAGGGCGGCCTCATCCTCAACAACCAACACGCGCACGCAACCCCCTCAAATCACAGTGCCTGTCGAAGCGTCTACACGAACTGTCCACACCCGTCCGGAATCATTGAGCATCCGCAGGACATAGATCGTTTTGCCGTCCTGGTCCTGCATCTCGGCCTTCACCACCCGCGCTTTGAACTTCTGCTCGGCCATTTTCACGGCCTGGTCCATCGACATCCGGCTGTCCGCGAGGGCGCTCGCGATCCGTTCCCCGGTCGCAACGGGAGTAATCTGCACCGCGCGGACGCTTGCCGCGCAAACTGCGGCTGACGCTGCCAGGGACAGCGCTGCCAGCACACACGCGAGAAAATTCCTTGAAGTCATGACGTTTCCGTGAAGCCTAGCGCATTCCCTCGTCGGCCCGCGAGTTCAGCAGCGGAGGAAATACGACGCGGGCAGAGGGGGGGAAGTCTCTGCCCGCATCCCGTGACCCGCCGGGTATGCCGAGCGTGGGCCAAGAGTCGTCAAATCGACTCGGGAATCACGATAGCCAGGAGGCCATGAATGCTTACTGAATGGCCTCCCGGCGCCCTCCGCCTCAACGGCCTGTAATGTGCTTCGCTTCACGCCACAGCGCGTCCCACTCCGCGGCGCTGAGTTTGTCGGTGCCCGCGCCACGCGCGGCGGCCAGCCTTTCCATCTCCCGGAACCGCTTCTCGAACTTCGAGTTCGCCGCCCGCAGGGCCTCCTCGGGATCGATGTGAAGGTGGCGGCTCCAGTTGGCCACGGAGAAGAGCAAGTCGCCGATTTCCTCGCCGACGCGGGTCTGCACACCCGAGCCCGGGCCTCCCGCGTCGCTGCGCTCCACGGCGCCGCCTGCGGCATCAATCTCGCGGATTTCCTCCAACACCTTCTCCCGCACCTGCTCCGGCTCGGTCCAGTCGAAGCCAACCCGGGCGGCGCGGCGTCCGAGTTTGGCGGCCCTGGCGAGGGCAGGAAGCGCCTTGGGCACGTCGGCGAGGATGCCGGGTGGGGCGCCGCCAGCGGCGGCCCGCTCCTGAGCCTTCAGGTCCTCCCAGTTGCGCAGCACCGTCCGCGAGTCACCCACCGTGGCATCGCCAAACACGTGGGGATGACGCCGCACGAGCTTCTCGTGGATCGAACGCGCCACCGCGGCGAAGTCGAACCAGCCCCGCTCTTCAGCCATGCGCGCGTGAAAAACCACCTGAAAAAGCAGGTCCCCCAGCTCATCCCGGATCTTCTCGGGCTGGCCCTGCTCGATCGCGTCGGCCACCTCGTATGCCTCCTCGATGGTGTAGGGGGCGACCGTTGCAAAGGTTTGCTCGAGGTCCCAGGGACAGCCGCGCTCGGGGTTCCGCAAACGGGCCATGAGCTCGATCAGTGCGGTGAGCGCGCCTTCGGCCTCGCGCGCCCTGTGTGTCGCAGGCTCCGGGTCCGGCATCGGCAGCGCTCGTTCATTGGGGCCGTGCCGGCTGTCTGTCACTTCAACTCTCCTTCGGAGCACAAGCGGTACAGCGTCAGTAACATCCCCGCCGTCGCGCCCCAGATGTTGCGATCGCCATAAGGAATGTCGAGCAGCTCAATCTCCGCGCCTTCGGACCCAAAACGACGACGCCGCGCGAGGTGGTTGCGAGGTTCGAACACGAAGGCCAGCGGCACCTCAAAGGTCTCCTGCACCTCCCGCGCGTCCAATTGGAGCGAGAAACCGGGCCTGACCAGGGCGACAACCGGGGTCACCCGGAAGCCCGTCAGGAGAATGTGGTCCGGCAGGTACCCCACGATCGAGATAAAGCGCTCGTCCAGGCCGATTTCCTCGCGGGCCTCCCGCAGCGCGGCGGCGGCCGGGCCCGCATCGACGGGCTCGATCCGGCCTCCCGGGAAACTGATCTGACCGGCGTGGTGATTCAGTTGCGTGGCTCGCTGAGTGAGCAGCACGGTCGGCTCGGGTTCACGTTCCACGAGCGGCACGAGCACGGCCGCGGGCCGGGGGTTCGCCGGGAAGTACGATCGATAGGCCTGGCTTTCCGCCACGGTCAGTCCCGGCACCAGCCACTCCCCGGGCTCATGATGCGGCTGCGAGCCGGCGAGACGCTGGCGCACGCGCGTGCGCCAATCGAGGGAACCGGCACCTAGCGCGGTGCCCGGGATCGGGTCTGTGTCCGAGTGCTCCATCACGCCTTTGAATGAGCCGATCGCAACGCCCGGCCGCTCTCAACCGCCCCCGCTGGTGCCGCCTTTGATGCCGCCTTTGGCCAGTTCCGCCGGATCGAGCAGCTTCGCCAGCTCATCCGGAGGCAGGTCGGTCATCTTCGCGGCGACCTCGCGGATGGGACGGCCCTCGGCGTAGGCTTTCTTGGCGATCGCGGCCCCTTTCTCGTAGCCGATGACGGGGTTCAGCGCCGTCACGAGGATCGGGTTGCGATCGAGGGCTTCCGCGAGCCGCCCCTGCTGGACCTTGAAGCCCGCGATCGCCTTGTCGGCCAGCAATCGCGCCACGTTCGCCAGCAGCCTCACGCTCTCCAGCAGATTCCAGGCGATCATGGGGAGCATCACGTTCAACTGAAAATTCCCCGACTGGCCCCCCAGGGTAATGGCCGCGTCATTGCCGATCACCTGCGCGGCGACCATCGCGGTGGCTTCCGGGATCACGGGATTGACCTTGCCGGGCATGATGCTGCTGCCCGGCTGCAGCGCCGGCAGCGCAATCTCGCCCAGGCCGGCCAGCGGTCCGCTGTTCATCCAGCGCAGGTCGTTGGCGATCTTCATGAGGCTCACGGCAATCACCTTGAGCTGTCCGGACAGCTCCACGGCGGTGTCCTGCGTGGACAGACCCTCGAAATAATTGCGGCCAGGCATGAACGGCAGCGAGGTCAGCTCGCTCAACTCTTCGCAGAACGCGGCGCCGAAATCCGGATGCGCGTTGATGCCCGTCCCCACGGCGGTCCCGCCTTGTGCGAGCGCATGCAGGCGCGGCGACACGGCATTGAGCCTTTCGATTCCATGCTCGATCTGGGTACGCCAGCCGGACAGCTCCTGGCCGAGTGTCACCGGCATCGCGTCCATCAGGTGCGTGCGGCCCGTCTTGACGATGGACCCGATTTCCCGCTCCTTCGAGCGCAAGGTATCGCGCAAGTGTCCGAGAGCCGGGATCAGATCGCCGCTGACGGACAGCGCGGCGCTCACGTGAATGGCAGTAGGGATCACGTCATTGCTGCTCTGGCCCATATTGACGTGATCGTTCGGATGCACCGGCTTGCCGAGCCGGCGCGAGGCAAGCGATCCAATCACCTCGTTCGCATTCATGTTCGTGCTCGTGCCCGAGCCGGTCTGATAGACGTCGATCGGAAACTGGCTGTCGTGCTGCCCCGCGGACACCTCCGCCGCCGCAGACTCGATGGCGCGGGAGACTTCGGCATCGAGCAGATTCAGGCGAGTGTTGGCGCGGGCCGCCGCTTGCTTGATGAGGCCCAGCGCGCGGATGAAGGCGCGGGGCAGCCGATACCCGCTGATCGGAAAGTTCTGCACCGCGCGCTGCGTCTGCGCGCCCCAGAGCGCCTCCGCGGGCACCTGCAGCTCGCCCATGCTGTCGCGCTCGATCCGAAACGAATTCGTCATGAAGCCACTCCGAAGGAACACGGCCGGACGGCCGTATGCGTTATCATTGTAACTCCTTGGAAATCGCGCCGCCGAAGCCGCTCATGTCCGTCAGCCGCTCCCCGCTCTCGCCCATCGATGCGCTCTCTCCCGTCGACGGCCGCTACCGGTCCGCGACAGAACCCCTGCGCGCGCTGCTGTCCGAGGCGGGTCTCATCAGGGAGCGCATTCGCATCGAGGCCCAATGGGTTCTGCACCTGTCGGCCGCGGCTCCAAAGCTTGCCGGGTCGGCTCTGCCGGCCAAGGTCCGCCAGCGTGCTGAGGAAATCGCGCGTGAGCCTCCGGCGGAAGCTGCGACGGCAGTGAAGGCAATCGAAGATCGCATCAATCACGACGTCAAGGCAGTCGAGTACTACGTCCGGGAGCAGCTTACGAGCGCGGGCGCAGGCGAAGCTTCGTTGGAGCTGGTTCACTTCGGCTGTACGTCCGAGGACATCAACAATCTGAGCTACGCGCGCCTTCTGCAGAAGGCCCGCACAGTGATGCTCGAGACGCTGCAAACCCGAATCGCGGGATTGCGCGAAATGGCCCAACGCTACGCGGACGTGGCGATGCTGGCCCGCACACACGGTCAGCCCGCCAGCCCGACGACGTTGGGAAAAGAGATCGCCAATTTCGCCGCACGCCTCGGGCGCGCGCAACGCCGCTGGGAGAAGGTTTCGATCCTGGGCAAGTGGAATGGCGCGGTCGGCAACTTCAACGCGCACGTCACGGCCGTTCCGGGTCTCGACTGGCCCGGCATCAGCCGCGCGTTCATCGAGTCGCTCGGCCTGGAGTACAACGCGCACACCACTCAGATCGAGCCGCACGACTGGATCGCGGAGTACTGTGATGCCGTTGCGGCCACCAACATCATTCTCATCGATCTGTGCCGCGACTTCTGGGGATACATCTCGCTCGGCTATCTCAGACAGCGGGCCGTCGCCGCCGAAGTCGGCTCCTCCACGATGCCGCACAAGGTCAACCCGATCGATTTCGAGAATGCCGAGGGCAACCTCGGAGTCGCCAACGCCCTGCTGCGTCATTTCGCGGAGAAACTCCCGATCTCGCGGTGGCAACGCGACCTCACGGATTCAACCGTGCTGCGCAATCTGGGAGTGGCGCTCGGTCACACGCTGATTGCGTGGCGCGCGCTGGGTCGTGGACTGGAGAAGGTCGCCGCCGATCCGGCACGCATCAACACGGATATCGAAGGTGCGTGGGAAGTCCTCGGAGAAGCCGTCCAAACCGTCCTGCGCGCGGCCGGCGTGCCCAACGGCTACGAGCTCCTCAAGGAATTTACACGCGGCCGCACCATCGATGCTCAATCGATGTCCGCGTTCATCGAAACACTCCCGCTCAGCGAGGCCGAAAAGACGCGCCTGAAGGCCCTGCGTCCCGCGCAATACACGGGAATTGCAGCGCGCCTTGCGCGGGATGCCTGACCGCACTGCGGTGCAGCGGCCTGCAAGCGCCCGTCGGCCCCAACCGACAGGCATGCCGAAAAGTGCGAACCACACCGCGATTTTGGCGCAAAGCGTGCATTCCGCGCGGCTAAACCGTGACCGGTTCGGCAAGCCGCCCGTAGGGCCCCTTACTAAGATCCCGCAGCCTGACTCTCGAACAGGCGAAGTCGGCAGGCGCCGCTCGTGGATAGAACTGGGGAAACAGACATTAACAGTGGACTCGCGCAGCTCGCGAAAGCGCGCTATGCGCCCGAGTCGGTAGGGCAAAAGGCCGCTCCCCGGCAGGGAGGGGAGACCCTCACCGTTCTGACCTCGCTCGCCGAAGCGCGCAGCGCCGTGAACGAAATCGCCGCGACCGCTCAGCGCCTGATTTCCATCTACACACCCGATCTCGAACCGGATCTGTACGATCAGACTGCCTTTCTCGAGATCATCAAACACTTCGTGCTGACGCGCAGCTTTGCCAAGGTGCGTGTCCTTCTCGCCGAGCCCACGCGAGTCATGCGTGACAGCAATCGCTTCGTCGCAATGGGCCGCCGACTCTCGAGTTGCATCGACATTCGCTACGTCGCCGCCCAGGCCCCGCAGCGCGCCTCGGCGTATCTCATCGCCGACGATCGCGCGATCGTTTATCGCATGAGGGCCGATACATGGGACGGCGTTGCTGACACCAACAACCCGCCCGTCGCGAAGCTCTACCTGCAGGAATTCGACACCGTCTGGAACGCGAGCGCCGCGGAGCACGGTGGCCTGCGTCTGGCCCGCCGAGGCGGGGCATGAGGACAGCCCCACAATGATGCTTTCCGCGCACGCGGCGGCCCCTATACTTGAGGACATGCCGAGATCACCGGAAGTCACGGTCGCCGCGGTCGCGGAGAACAACGGACGGTTCCTCGTCGTCGAGGAGCGGATCAACCGCCGCCTCGTCATCAACCAGCCCGCCGGCCACGTCGAGCGTGGCGAAACGCTCTTGCAAGCGGTTGTTCGCGAGGTGCGCGAAGAGACCGCATGGCTCTTTTCGCCCAACGCTTTCATCGCCGCCTATCTGTGGCGCAACCCCGCGAACGGCCGCTCGACACTGCGCTTCGCATTCACTGGCACGGTAGCCGACCACCACCCCACCCAGCCCCTCGACCGCGGAATCATCGGCACCCACTGGCTCTCCAAAGCCGACCTCCTCGAGCGCGAGCGTCAGCTTCGCAGCCCCCTCGTCCTGCGCTGCATCGAGGACTACCTGATCGGCGCCCTGCGTCCGCTCTCTTCCGTAGCCACCCTGGACCTGGACACCGCCCCGACGGTCCCCGCCCTCAGCGTGTAACGCCAGACTCGCGCCCCAGGCGGCGTTTTGGCCGCCCGCTTACAATTGCTCCATGTCCAGCACCCGTGTGATCGTCGGTCTGTCCGGCGGCGTCGATTCCGCCGTTGCTGCCCTCCTCCTGCGGGAGCAGGGCTGGGACGTGCACGGCCTCTTCATGACCAACTGGGATGACGACGACGCCTACTGCACCGCAGCCCAGGACTTCCAGGACGCCCGCGCCGTAGCCCGCGAACTCGGCATTCCCCTGCACCGCGCCAATTTCGCCGCCGAGTACCGCGACCGCGTCTTCCGTCACTTCCTCAAGGAGCACGAAGCCGGCCGCACCCCAAACCCCGACGTCCTCTGCAACCGCGAGATCAAATTCGGCGTGGCTCTGCAGTACGCGACACGCCTGGGTGGCGAGCGATTCGCGACTGGTCACTACGCGCGGCTCGTCGATGGCCCCTCGGGCACCGAGCTCCACAAGGCCCGCGACACAGCCAAGGACCAGAGTTACTTCCTGCACTCCGTGGACCGGGAACTGCTCGCACGCGCGCTCATGCCGCTTGGCGAACTCCACAAGAGCGAAGTTCGGGAGCGGGCGCGACGCGCCGGCCTGCCGGTTTTCGATAAGCCCGACAGCACGGG